>Ga0224547_1000043_pt1 | contig 31273 bp, 23 predicted proteins | sample 714P21014metaG_FD_179908 | JGI IMG/M metagenome (GOLD analysis project Ga0224547, IMG submission 179908) | Peat soil microbial communities from Stordalen Mire, Sweden - 717 P2 10-14 | ecosystem: Environmental > Terrestrial > Soil > Wetlands > Peat | place: Sweden: Norrbotten County, Stordalen...
ATTGGGCAAGCCAGTCGTGCGGGTCGCGTCGCAGCCGGCCGTCTCGCATCACGCGCCGCCGCTCACCATGCGGGTGATCCGCCACAAATCACCGATGGCACCCACCGACTACGCCATGTTGGACAAGCCGACGGTGCAGCGGCAACGGGCGGTGGGCGATGGATTGCGTGCCGAGGTCGATTCGGAGGATTTGCTGGATATTCCGGCTTTCTTGAGGCGACAGGCAGATTAATTGGGAGCCGTTCGACATTCCAAATTTTGGCGCCCTGTAGGATTGCCTTGAGGGCGCCGGTTTGGTCGAGAAATGTGAAGACACGAACTTAAAGGAGCGCGGCACGGTCGGACAGTGCTCTTAAAAGGCCTTTGAGCGTTTTTCGCGTTTCATGCCGGGGCGTACCCTGTGGTACCTTTGGGACATAACATAGTCCGGTTTCACTTAATGCTGAATCAAAGAACACTGAAGAATTCGATTCGTGCCACCGGGGTTGGGCTGCACACGGGCAAGAAGGTCCTCATGACCCTGCGGCCGGCATTGCCGGATACCGGCATTGTGTTTCGCCGCACGGATCTGGGCCAACCCGTCGACATCCGCGCCCACGCCGAGAATGTGGGCGATACGATGATGGGAACGACCCTGCATCGGGGCGAGGTCAAAGTATCCACCGTCGAGCACTTGCTATCCGCCCTGGCGGGGTTGGGGATAGACAATGCGCTGGTGGAAGTCAGCGCCGGCGAAGTCCCCATTATGGACGGCAGCGCCGGACCCTTTGTGTTCCTGCTGCAATCGGCGGGTATCGAGGAGCAAAAGGCCCCGAAACGATTCATCCGCATCTTAGAAGCGCTGCAGGTCGATGATGGCGATAAGTGGGCGCGCTTTGATCCGTATGACGGATTCAAAGTGAATTTTGAAATCGAATTCAATCACCCGACCTTCAAGAAGCACTCGCAAGTGGCTTCCATGGATTTTTCCACGACGTCGTTTTTACGCGAGATCAGCCGCGCGCGAACCTTTGGATTTATGCGCGACTTAGAGAGCTTACGCGCACGCAATCTGGCGCTCGGCGGCAATATGGACAACGCCATCGTGCTCGATGACTACCGCGTTTTGAACGAGGACGGCTTGCGCTACGAAGATGAATTCGTGAAGCACAAGATTCTCGATGCCATCGGCGATTTGTATCTATTGGGCCACAGCCTCATCGGTGAATTCAGCGGCTTCAAGTCGGGGCATGCGCTCAATAATAAATTGCTGCGCAGCCTCATGGCCACGCAGAGCGCGTGGCAGGAAGTCACCTTCGAGAGTCTGGCCGACGCGCCCATATCCTATGTCGCGGCTGCGGCGGCGCACGCTTAAGGACAGAAGGCAGAGCAGTCAGGTACTGGGGGGCGGGACCACGCGTATCCGGACGTTAAGTATTTCGACTCCTGCTGACTTAGCCACGCGTTTTCGGATGATTTCCGTGGAATATCGTAAGCGCGAGGCCCAGACGGCCCCCACCACCCCGATGGTCAGGCGACCCTCAATTATACCGGCGCTGACGACCGCTTGGGCGAGCCGGGCGGGAAGGGCGGCGCGCACTTGTGCCAAAACCTGCGACCGCTCGTCGGACCTTTCCTTCAGTAGTGAAAGTCTCTTGCCACCTCTCGCCAGTAACTCGCTGAGACTCTTAGAATTTTGCATTGCAGCAGCGAACCAGGCCGTGGATTCTCATAGAGAAACCGTGCAGAAATCCTTGTTTTGAGTCAGTTATCTGCATAGTCTTACCCAAACTGCTCGGGGCATCATCGATTGCCACGGACGACATAGGCGATACTTTCAGCATCATGTCGGCGTAGGAAGAATTAATCCGTATGAATGTCATTTTTGTCGGCCGCAAATCGGGCCGAGTGAGACAATTTGACCTGCGACATCCCGTGATTATGTCACTTGGAGCGCTGTTGATTCTCGGGATCCTGGGTACGGCATTCTCCATAGGGGTTGGTTTGGGCGCGCGGCATGGTAGCGGCAATCCCCTCGATCAGCTGGGGAATTGGTCCGCTGAGCTCCTGCATCAGAAGGCGCAGCTCGAAGACACCAAGCGGGTTCTGCAGGAGAAGGTAAACGCCCTGGCGATGCGCGTCGGTCAAATGAATGCCAACGTGATCCGCTTGGACGCCCTCGGCAAGCGCTTGACCCGTATGGCAAATCTGGACGACGGCGAATTCGACTTCGGTCACCCGCCGGCGATTGGCGGCGCGGAGAGCGGCGCGGACGGTCAGCCCGCCCAGATCCCGAATCTGACGGCCATTGTCGATGATTTACAGTCCCAGCTATCGAGCCGCGAACAGCAGCTGGGCGTGCTTGAAAATATGATCTTGAATCGCGAGCTGAGTAAGCAGGTCTACCCCGAAGGCAGGCCGGTCCAAGAAGGCTGGATTTCTTCTTATTTTGGACGGCGAGCGGATCCGTTCACCGGTTATTCCGCAATGCACAAGGGTTTGGATTTTGCCGGTCAGGAAGGCTCGAGAATCACCGCCGTGGCAGCGGGCATCGTGACCTACGCCGGTGAGCGCGCCGGGTACGGCGAAATGATCGAAATCAACCATGGCAATGGTCTGGCCACCCGCTACTGTCACAACGAGAAACTGCTGGTGAAGCAGGGCGATATGATTCGCAAAGGCCAGGATCTGGCGTTGATGGGTTCCACCGGCCACTCGACCGGCCCGCACTTGCATTTTGAAGTACTAAAGAATGGCGCTCAGGTCGACCCCCTGCGCTTTGTTGGAGAGGATCGCTAGGCCCTAAAAGCCCTAGAGGCCCTTGATAAAGGGTCGCCGTCGAAACGATTTCCAGCTCTCCCGGTCTATCCGTACAATACCCAGTTTTCTTCAAGGACTCCCCCGCGTGTGGAAGCTTCTGACGCAAGTATTTGGCAGCCGCAATCAGCGCCTCGTTAAGGAGCTGAGCCGCACCGTCGCGGCCATCAATGCCTTCGAGCCCGGCGTCAGTGCTTTAACCGACGAGCAGTTCCCCGAGAAAACCCGTGAACTCAAAGCACGCTTCGCAGCAGGCACCCCGCTCGATGAGTTGATTCCCGAGGCTTTTGCGCTCGTGCGCGAATCCTCGCGCCGCAAATTGGGCATGCGCCACTTCGACGTGCAGCTGATCGGCGGCCTGGCCTTGAATGCCGGCAAGATTTCCGAAATGCGCACCGGTGAAGGCAAGACGCTGATGGCGACGCTGCCGGCGTATTTGAACGCTCTCACCGGCGAGGGCGTGCACATTGTGACCGTTAATGAATACCTGGCACAGCGCGATTCGGAGTGGATGGGTCCGGTGTTTCGTTTCTTAGGAATGGAAGTCGGCGTCATCAAGAATGCACAGACGCCGGATGAGAAGCGCGCGGCCTATGCCCACGACATCACCTACGGCACCAACAACGAATTCGGCTTCGACTATTTGCGCGACAACCTCGCGTTTCGCCTGGAAGATCGCGTGCAGCGCAAGCTGTCCTTTGCCATCGTCGATGAAGTCGATTCGATCCTGATCGATGAGGCGCGAACACCGCTGATCATTTCCGGACCGGCGGAAGAGAGCACCGAGCTGTACATCAAGATCAACGCCTTGATCCCGCGCTTGGTGAAACAGAAAGAGGAAAACGGCCCCGGCGATTACGCCGTCGATGAGAAAACCAAGCAGGCCACCTTGACCGAAGACGGCCACGAAAAGGTCGAGAATATGATGGCCGAGATTGGACTGCTGCGCGAAGGCGAGAGTCTGTACGACGCCACCAACATTCGTCTCATGCATCACTTGAACGCGGCGCTGCGCGCGCATTCGCTCTACAAGCGCGATGTCGAGTACATCGTGCGCCAAGATGAAGTCATCATCGTCGATGAATTCACCGGCCGCACCATGCAGGGCCGGCGCTGGTCGGACGGCCTGCATCAGGCGGTGGAGGCCAAGGAAGGCGTCAAGGTCCGCGAGGAAAATCAAACCGTCGCGTCCATTACCTTCCAGAACTATTTCAGGCTGTATTCGAAGCTATCCGGCATGACCGGCACCGCGGACACGGAGGCTTTCGAATTCCAGCAGATTTACGGGCTGGAAGTGGTGGTGATCCCGACCCACAAGCCGATGATCCGCCAGGATAAGTCTGATCTCGTGTTTCTGTCCGAGCAGGATAAATTCCAGGCCATTCTCGAGGACATCCAGGATTGCGTGAAGCGCGGGCAACCGGTGTTGGTGGGCACAGCCTCGATCGAGGCGTCCGAACGGATTGCCAAGCTGCTGCAGGGTGCGAAAATTCCTCACGAAGTCCTCAATGCCAAACAGCATGAGCGCGAGGCGCATATCGTCGCCGAGGCCGGCCGACCCGGCGCCATCACCATTGCCACCAACATGGCCGGACGCGGTACCGACATCGTGCTCGGCGGCAGTCCGCAGACACAGATTGACGCGATCGAGAATCCCAACGAAGCAGACCTCAAGGGCATTCACGCCGCGTGGCGTGATCGCCATGAACAGGTGACCGCGGCGGGCGGCTTGCACATCATCGGCACCGAGCGCCACGAGTCGCGGCGCATCGACAACCAGCTGCGCGGCCGTTCGGGGCGCCAGGGCGATCCGGGATCGAGCCGTTTCTATCTGTCTCTTGAAGATAATTTGATGCGTATTTTCGGCGATCCCACCCGCATGAAGGCGCTCATGACCCGAGTCGGCATGAAGGCCGGGGAAGCGATCGAGAGCGGCATGTTGACGCGTCAAATAGAGCGCGCGCAGCGGCGGGTCGAGCAGCACAATTTCGATGCGCGCAAGCAACTCTTGGAATATGACGATGTGGCGAACGATCAGCGCCGCGTCATTTATCAGCAGCGCACCGACTTGATGGGCGCCGAAGACGTTGCCGAAGCGATCAAGGGCATTCGCGAGGATGTGGTCGCGCAGCTGGTGGATCAGTACGTTCCGGCCGGTGCGCCCGAGGAGCAGTGGGACGCGAAGGGATTGGCGCAGGCGATCGAGCGCGATTTCGGCCCGACGTTGCCCATCGTCGATTGGGTAAAGGCGGAAGAAGCCGGCGACGCCCTAGGATTGCGCAATAAGATTGTGGCCGGGCTGGAAGAGGCTTACACCCGGAAAGAGATCAACGTTGGGCCTCAGGTGATGCGCTACATCGAAAAGGACATCACGCTGCGCACGCTGGATCAACACTGGCGCGAACATCTCGCGGCCATGGACTACATGCGGCAGGGCATTTACCTGCGCAGTTATGCCCAGAAAAATCCGAAGCAGGAATACAAGCGCGAGGCCTTTGAACTTTTCTCCGGCATGCTCGATCGCATCAAATTCGACACCATCACGACGGTATCGAAGATTCAAGTGCGCAGCGAGGCGGAGATCGAGCGCGAGAATCTGGAGCGGCAGCAACGGCTGGCGCGCGCATTGCAGGCGCAGCATGCCGATGCCGTTTCACCGATCGCGATGCCCGGCGTTGACGACTCAGGGTTGCCCCCGGCGGCATCGGGCGGCAATATCATGGAATTGGAGCCGCGTTCGATTCCTGAGTCGGCGGCGCCCTTCGTCCGTGCGATGCCCAAGGTGGGCCGCAATGAACCCTGCCCCTGCGGTTCCGGCCGAAAGTACAAGCACTGCCACGGCGCTCTGCAACAAGCGAGCGGTTGAATCCCGACTTGAAGCGTTTTGCCACGCATGTCGTCGCCGCGGCGGTGACCGAGGCTTCAGGACGCGTGCTCATTGCGCAGCGTCCGCCGGGCAAGCATCTCGCCGGCGGGTGGGAGTTTCCCGGCGGAAAGCTTGAGCCCGGCGAAGATCGCCGTGCGGGCCTCGCGCGCGAGTTGCGCGAAGAACTGGGGATCACCCTATCGACACCCCGTCCCCTGATTCGCGTGCGCCATACCTACGACTACGGCGGCGTGCTGATTGATATGTGGGTAGTGCGGCATTACCGCGGCGAGCTTGCGGGCCTGGACGGACAGGCGCTGCGTTGGGTGTCCCAAGAGGAACTGGAGGCGGTGCAGTTGCTGCCGGCGGATGGACCGATCGTGGCGGCGCTGCGCTTGCCGGAGAGATTGACGCAGGCGTCGACTGCTCACTACGCCGTGGGTGAATTAGGCGGCCCCGATAGCGACGGGCGCCTGCGCGGAGTTTGGTGCGCGAGTTTTGCGGATGCCATGGCAGGCAGCGATGCGGGCGCGGATTTTCTGGTGCTGCGCAATGAGCTTGCGCATGCCGAGATCACGTCGATATGCGAGTTGGTTGCCGTTCCTGTGTATGTGACGGGGCTTAGCGTGGAGGAGGCGTGGGGGTTGGGCGCGACTGGAATTGTTGAGATCGGCAGGTCTAAAGCATCTTGAGGTTTGAGTGCTCAATGAGCATTCTGGATCCGCTGACTGTAAGATGATCGCGATCGCGATATAAGAGGTCTGGTTTCGGAATGGTTCGATCGCCCACCGTCAGGCACCCGCTCGTGTCGCAAAAATAATTGAGAATTGATTCGTACTGAATATTCTCGGAATCTGCTAGGGCTGCAATTGCGGCGTCCAAGTGCCAAAGCGCATCGGACACGGCTCCAAATCGCGCAGGAATCTCATTCAATCTCTTTTTGGCCATGAATCTAAATAAGTCATTCGGTAGTGTGGTTTGAAAGAGCGGTCCCGGACCGAAAATTATGATTCGCTCAATGCTCTCATTTTTTAGACGACGGACCGTGCGGGACAACATGCCGAGAATGTCATTTTGAGACAGGCCCAATTCCATATATCTTCCCCATCCACCTCCAAGCACAACAAGGTCGGGCTTGAGCTGCGCTATCTTTTCCCAAGCAGTTGCCCGTCTTTTAGCGCAATAGGGAGGCTCGCCTTTTAGCGGCTCGACTGTCGGAGGGCAGCCCGCAGAGGTCCATTGAACGATATCGAAGTGTTTTGTTGCCTGCAAATCAACGAGGCCAGGGTAGAGGTGCGCTGCGTGCGAGTCGCCCCACAAAAGAATACGTGGGACGCCGGGTCTCTTGCTGGGTGTACATTCGCTTGGGAATTCGGTCGTAACGTTTGTGTAGTAATAACAGGTACCAACTCTCCAACTTCTGTCCGGGTTCTCCTCGGACCACTCTGCGATTGCCCGCAATGTCGGAGGGAATCGGGATGGCAGGCCATTGGTGGCCATTATCCAAGCGCCGAGCAACCCTGAAATCCCAAGACCCGTACTTACCGGCCACAAGGGAGGGCGCTGAAAGCTGAGCCGACCAAGCCTGCCGAAACGTATCGGGGTCTCCACGAAAATCTTTGTTAGCCATGCAAGCGCGAACGATGTGACCAATGGAATGAGTGTCTCCATCGCCCTTGCGTCAGGATTCAGCAGTCTAAAGAACACGATTACCGGCCAGTGCCACAGATACAGCGGATAGCTAATTCCGCCTACGAAGGCCAAGGGCTTGAGCGCGAGCACCTGGTTTAGCCTTGCAGTTGGGGTTGCAGCAATGAAGAGTACTGCGCCAAGCACAGGAAATAGCGTGCGCGCGCCTGGCCAATAGGCATCGCTTAGAGTTGCTATGGAGACGTAGATAAGACTGATCCCTACGATCGAGCTGCCCGCCGCAAAGCGCGCCCGATACCGGTAGAAGATTTCAAACAGCTGATTCCAGGCAGCGCGATTCAGATATTGATTTGCCAAGAAGGCCGTGAATGCTGCAAGAGCAATCGACAAAATCAGCGCTGAGTCCTCAAAGAGGGCCTGCGCCGAAGGCTGAGAACTGATTCCTAACACGACGACAGCCGAAAACGACAAAACGCTAGACCACATCAAGACTTCGCGGGCGTCACTCTTAGCTGAAGATTGAGAATTCGTTGCTGGCAACCCGTTAGCGCTGATTTTTAACTCAGCTTGGGCCAAAGCTACTCCGGCGGCCAGCTCCCAGAAGCGTGTGTGTAATAGAAAAAATGACGCAGTATAGTCGGCATTGCTTAAAACTATTGTGGCCGTGAGCGACAAAGCCGCGAGCCTTGCCACCCAACGAATTGAGCCTCTTGAGCCATCGATACCTAACCAAAGTAGCGCAGGAACCAGAAGGTAGAATTGCTCTTCAATTCCCAGCGACCAAAGATGCAGCAGCGGTTTGTCCAGAGCCGCGACATCGAAGTAGCCGCTCTCGGTCCAAAGTAAAACGTTATTAGCAAAGAAACTTGAAGCCGCAATATGCCGCCCCAACGCGAAAAACTCAGGTGCCGAGAAGACGAGCCATCCGATACCCCAAACGCAAATCAGCACGACCGCGAGAGCAGGCAATATGCGTCTGGCGCGTTTCGCATAGAAGCGAAGAAAGCTGAAACGGTGCGAAGCAATGTCCTGAAGAAGGTGCCTGCCGATCAAATATCCGGAAATCACAAAAAAGACATCAACGCCGGTGAATCCGCCCGGGAGCACTTTCGGAAACGAGTGATTTATTAGAACGGACAAAACGGCCAGGGCGCGCAACCCCTCAATGTCGTTTCGCACTCGATGATCGCTTGGTGTGCTTGCTGCCGGTGGCGAAATTCGTGCTAACGGTATCTTTGAATCACTCACTTGAACTTCGTGGCCGCGTCTTTCGACTAAGGCTTGAGATGTTCATCGAAAAACCGCCTGATCATCTTGTAGCCATGCCGTCCATCATTTTGGCGCATGAGTCCGTGCTTCGCGCCGGGATACACCATCACGTCAAAGGGTTTGCTCAAGTCCTGCAATTTGCGAAACAGTTTCGTGCTGTTGAGGAATAGCACGTTGTCATCGGCCATACCGTGCATGACCAGAAGATTACCCTTCAAATCCTTAGCGTAAGGCAGCACCGAAGTCGCTGCATAGCCTGCGGCGTTGTCCTGCGGGCGATCCAAGTAGCGCTCGGTGTAGTGGGTGTCGTACAGCGCGAAATCGGTCACCGGGGCTCCTGAGACACCGGCGCGAAACAGGTCCGGCGCTTTGAACATCAGGTTGAGCGTCATATAGCCGCCATAGCTCCAGCCCCACACGCCGATGCGCTTAGGGTCCACGAAACTCTGGGAGCCAAGCCACTGCGCTCCCTGCACTTGGTCCGTGACTTCGACATCGCCCATTTTACGGTGGATGGGTGCCTGGAATGCGGTGCCCCTGAAAGCGCTGCCGCGATTATCCAGCGTGAACACCACATAACCTGCTCGGGTGAGGATCTGCGTGAACGAACTGCCATGCCAATTATTGAGCACTCGCTGCACGCCCGGGCCACCGTACACATCGACAATGGCGGGATAGCGCTTAGTCGGATCGAAATGCAGCGGTTTGAACAATTGATAATAAAGTGTCTGGCCATCGGCGGCCGTGAGAGTACCGACCTCTGGGATGGCGTTATCCGCGAGATAGGGAGCATCCGGGTGCTGCGCATCCAGTCTATTTTCGAGAAGCCAGGCGTTAAGGGTGCCGTCCGCCGAATGCAAACTGACCTGCGGCGGCTGAGTGCTGCTCGTGAAGTTATCGATGTAAAAGCGCGCATCGGGGGACATGGCAATGCCGTGCACGCCGTCATTCTGAGTGATCCGATGGACTTGGTGCGGATCCGCCGTATCTAGAGATGTGCCGTACAGATGTCTTTCGGTGGGGCTTTTTTCCGTGGCCGTGAAATAGACAGTTCGACTCTTTTCATCGATGCCCATGACGGCGCGTTTGCGGAAATCGTCCACGACCCAATCGCCCGCCGTGAGCGGCCGGATCAAATGGCCCTCGTAGTCATACAGATACAAATGCGTGTAGCCGTTCCGGCTGGATGCCCAGATAAATTCACGGGAATTCTTCAGAAACGACAGCTCGTCATTCAAATCGATCCAGGTATTGCTGGTTTCAGTTAGAACGGTTCGAGCGTTGCCGGTATCGATATCGGCAAAGAGAAGATCCAGTTTTCTCTGGTTGCGGCTCTGGCGTTGTAGGCTCAAAGTCTTGCCGTCCGGCAGCCAGTTCACGCGGGCAAGATAGATGTCTTGTTCTGGGCCTAAGTCGACCCAGGTGACCGCGCCGCTCTTGAGTTCGATGACTCCCAGTCGAACCAGGACATTGGGTCCGCCGGTGGTGGGGTAACGCTGCGCAAAGGTCGCGACATTGTCGGCCGCAATCTCGAAGCGCTCCGTCACTTTAATCGGAGTCTCGTCCACGCGCGCAAAAGCAATGTGTTTGCCGTCGGGTGCCCACCAATAGCCGGAGCTGCGGTCCATTTCTTCCTGAGCAATGAACTCTGCCATGCCGTTCTTGATCGGGCCGCCGCCATCCGTCGTCAGCGCCTTCTCCTGCTTGGCCGCGATGTCATAGCTGTAGAGATTCTGGTCGCGCACATAGGCGACGTAGCCGCCCGCCGGTGAAACGGTCGCGTCGGTTGCAAATCCGTGTGTATCGATGAGCTCCACCACCGGTTTCGCTTTCTTCTTGGCGAGTTGGGAGTAGTACAGCTTGCCGCTCAAGGGAAATAACACGGCATCGCCAGAGGGGGCAAAGGTGTATTCCAGGATGCCCGACAGCGCCGCGGTTCTTTGCCGCTCGCGCCGTCCCAGTTCCTCGTCCGAGAGTTGCTCCTGTTTTGGAGCGAGAGCCTTGGAGTCGACCAGTACGCGGGCTTGTTTGTCATGAATGTTGTACTCCCATAGGTCGAGACGGTCCTTGTCGTCCGCTTTGCCTTTGAGATACGTGACACGCGAGCCGTCGGGAGAAATCTTCAGACCGATGATCGTGGGGCCCGCCAAAGCCGGCGCATCGAACAGGCGGTCGATGGTGAGTTCTGCGCCGCTTGCGCCTGTGGCCACCGCGCACGCCACCAGTGCCGGCGCCAAGTATCGGCCCGAGTTACGAGAGTCCGTCATGAATGTCAGCCCTATTCGTTGTGATGATCGCTTGAGATGGGAAGTGTATTACAGTCGCGTCAGCCGGTAGCAGACCTCGTGCAATTCAGTCAGTCCGCGCGCCTTCAGCCTGGGTTCCAAGTCCAATATTTCGTGGCGCGCCATTTGCTCAATGGAATGATGAGCGGCGTAGAGCCGGTGGATGTCATCGCCTGTCACGGGGAAGGGCGGGCCGCTCATCTGCGCTTGCGGATACTCCACAGCGATCAACAGAGTTTGGGTGCCTGGATTGGTGAGGGCGGTAACATGCCCTACATACGCTGCCCGCAGTGCCGGTGTCCAAGAGATCAGCGATGCGCGATCGTAAATGCCGGACACCGTTCCGAGCAGCGCAGGGGTGAGCTTGAAGAAATCTCCGCGGAACAGCGTAAGCCGATCGGCCTCATACGCATCGAAGTCGCCGAGGGAGCGGCGCCGGGCTGGAATCCCTTGCTCCAGGCAGAACGCTTCCACCGCGACGGCCGAGAGTTCCACGCCGGACACCCGATGACCTTGATCGCGCAGCCAGAGCAAGTCGAGACTCTTGCCGCACAGCGGGACAAAAACGCGGCTATCGGGGGCTAGCTTCAGCGTTGGCCAGTACGCCTGCAAATGCCGGTCAACAGCGGATTGATGAAAGCCGATTTGAGCCGTGCGCCAACGCTCTTGCCAGAACTCAGGCTGCACGCGCTAGGATTCCTCGGCAGAGTCCGAATGCAATTGATCTTCCGCAGTCCCGGGTTCGTCCGGGATCTTGTGCTGCTCGGTGAGCCAGGCGCCTAAATCGATCAGCCGGCAACGGTCGCTGCAGAACGGCCGGTATTGCGATGCCGGCGACCATTCCACATCGCGGCGGCACGTGGGACATTTGACTATCGCTGCCATCGACCTTGAACCTGAATTCTTAAGCGCAGCAGGTCAATAGAAACGGCACATCGACTTCGATGTGCATCGGACGCGCCGTGGCATCCAGCCAATTCAAGAAGCGAATGGTGCAGCGATGCTGGCTGGCGCTCATCTCCGGAAACAAATCGGTATCGGCGGGTAATTCCACGCGAACCAATTGGCAGGGGTTCTCGCGATCGAACTGCAACTGGAAAATCCCACCGACAGCCACTTCTGATTTGCACTTCGCGTTCTGCCGAGTCAGCCATAGCAACTCGACAATACTGTCGCACAGCGGCCGGATCAGGGCCAACCAGCTGTCGAACTCGGCGGCGCGAACTTCCGCGGGGCGATTCAACCAATAGGAATAGTCCGGCAGGTCGAAATCGCAGGTGCCCCCGGGGATGGCGCTGCGGTGTTTTATCGCGCTCAAAAATTCAGAATCGCGCAACGGCGCCATGAAGTTTCCGCCGATGGCCGACAGGTCGTTGCGCAGCTTGAGCAAATTCGACATCAAGGACTTGAGTCGCGCCGGATCGACACCGGTCTTGGTTTGATATTCCTTGAGCACATTCACCTGGCGTTCGAGTTCCTTCAGCACATCGCCGCGTGAGTCGCCGCGCGCGGTGATCGCGAGGATCTCGATCAGACTCGAGACGGCGGCGCGTGAACTCCAGGGACTGGGCGACTCGGTGTGATACGCAGCTTGGGTGTAGAGGAACTCGAGGCGCAGGAAGGTCCGCATGCGCTCGTTGAGGGGCTGCTCGTAAACAACGGGCGCCTCCTCAAGATCTGCCTGGGGGGAAATGTCAGGGTAAGAGTTCATGCTCCTATTGTGAGCCAACCCAACCCTTAGGGTAAACCTTGGATTTAGGTTAAATCTTGTGGGGAGGGCGAAGTTTGCGCCAGCTGTAAATATTGCTCATGCAAGCGATCGACCGCCTGACGCAAATCCGCGACGCTTCCGGAGTTTCGCAGCACGTCATCTGCCGCCGCCAGTCGGGCCTCGCGACTGGCCTGCGAGGCGAGAATCGCGCGGGCGTGGGTTTCTGAGCTGCCATCACGCGCCTGGACTCGCTTAAGCTGCAGCGCTGCATCGACATCCACCACCAGCACCCGATCAACGCGGTCGCGTGCCCGCCCGCCCTCGATGAGCAGGGGAATGGCCATCACCAGATAGGGTCCCTTCACGGTAGCCGCCTGCTGTTCCATGTCGGCGCGAATCAGCGGATGCAGGATGGCATCTAGCGCTAGCCGCGAAGCGGAATCGCTGAAAATCAAGGCTCGCAGCGCCGGCCGATCTAGGTTGCCGTTCGCGTCGAGCACGCCAGGGCCGAAACGCCGCACGACCTGCTCCAGCCCCGGTTTGCCGCGCTCGACGACGTGTCGCGCTGCCACATCGGCGTCGATCACCGGAACACCGAGCTCGGCGAAGCGCTGGGTGACGGTGCTCTTGCCGCTTGCGATGCCGCCGGTGAGACCGATTCGCAGGCGTGGACTCATAACTTAATGCTTAAGACCCGACACGCGCAGGTAGCCATTCACCAATGAATCCCCGTACATCATGGCGAGCCAGCCTGCGGCGGCCAGGTAGGGTCCAAATGGCATGGGCGCGCTGCGGTCTCGGCCGCGCAGTGCGATCATCAAGAGCCCTAGCACCGCCCCGGTGGCCGCGGACAAGATGATGACCAAGGGCAGCAACTTCCAGCCCAGCCAGGCCCCCAAGGCTGCAAACAGCTTGAAGTCTCCGTAGCCCATGCCTTCTTTGCCGGTAACCAGTTTGAACGCGTGGAATACGAGCCAGAGGCTCAGATAGCCCGCCGCTGCGCCTATGAGGGCATCCTTCGGGGACACGGGCAGAGCGGCGCCCATCCCTGCGCCTATCGCGACGGATGCCACCAGCCCTGCCCACATCAGCGGCAAGGTGATGTTGTCGGGCAGCAATTGATGGTCTATGTCGATGCCGGTCAGGGCTATCAGGCTCCACGTGACGAGTAAAGCGCACGCCGCCGGCACGCCAAAGCCAAAGTGCCAGGCCACCCAAGCCGACAGCACGGCGGTCGCCAGTTCGACCAAGGGGTAGCGGGCGGAAATTCTTGTCTTACAGGCCGCGCAGCGTCCGCGAAGCATGATCCAGCTGACAACCGGGATGTTCTGCCAGGCTGTGATGGGCGCCTTGCATTTGGGGCAGGCGGAGCGGGGGGTGCTCAGGGTGAAACGCTCATTTGCGGGCTCTGCAGAGGCTGAAACGCCTGCAAGAACATCCGCGGCCTGACTTCGCCACTCGCGCTCCAGAATGATGGGCAAGCGGTAGATGGCGACATTGAGAAAACTACCGACGATCAAGCCTATTAAAAAAATGGACCCCGCAAAGAATGCGGGGCTGGATGAATAAAGCAGAGCAACGTCGTTCAGCATGGGCTAAACAACGATAGCGGTCGTATGCCTGAAAGACGACTTAAACCGCTTGACCGAGCTTGAAGATGGGCAGGTACATGGCGATGACCATGCCGCCGACGAGCACGCCCAGAACCGCCATGATCATCGGTTCCATGAGACTTGCCATGCTGTCAACCGCGTTGTCGACCTCGGCCTCGTAAAACTCTGCGACTTTGCTGGACATCGAGTCCAGAGATCCGGATTCTTCACCCACCGCGATCATTTGCACCACCATGTTCGGAAACAGCCCGGTATTTTCCATGGCGCGCTGCAAGCGTTGACCCGTGGCCACCTCGTCCTTCATGCGCAAGGTGCCTTCTTCATAGACGATGTTGCCCGTCGCGCCGGCCACCGATTGCATCGCTTCGACCAACGGCACACCGGCCGCAAACATCGTGGCCAGGGTTCGTGCAAAACGGGCAATCGCTGATTTGACCAATATGGGCCCGATAATGGGGAATTTCAGCGCAGCGCGGTCTATCGCGCGACGCATATTTCTCGATCGCTTATGAAAATACGTGAATGTGAAGATTCCGCCGCCAACCACGACACCAACGAGCCAGCCCTGATGCTGCATGAACTTCGACATGTTCACGACCATTTGTGTGAACGCCGGCAAATCGGCACCGAAACCTTTAAACAAAGACTCGAACTGCGGGATCACGAAAATCAACAGAATAACGCTGACAATGACTGCAACCACGAGGACCGCTATGGGATAAAACAGCGCCTTTTTGATTTTCTTCTTTAGCGCCTCTGTCTTTTCTTTGTAGGTCGCAATTTTATCCAGCAACGTTTCCAAGGCGCCCGCGTGCTCGCCGGCCTCGACCAGATTTACAAAAAGATCGTCGAAATAAAGAGGATGCTTTGCAAGCGACTCGTGCAACGTGCTGCCGCCTTCGATGTTGGACTTGATATCCAGCACCAGCTTTTGCATCGACGGTTTTTCATGGCCGTTGCCGATGATCTCGAAGGCCTGCACCATGGGAATGCCGGCGGACATCATGGTCGCGAGCTGGCGGGCAAACACGGCAATGTCTTGCGGCGCAGGTTTCCCGCCACCGCGTAACCCGCCGCCCTGGGTTTTGACGCGAGTGGGTGCGACGCCTTGTTTCCGTAGGTCCGCGCGCAGCGCCTGTTCGTTCGCGGCAAGCGCCTTGCCGCGCACCTTATGGCCGCGCTTGTCCTTGCCTTCCCAGATGAATTGGACGTCTTTCTTAGTTGCCGTTGCAGATATCGCCATAAATCAGTCCCTCGCAGTCACTACTATTCGATGGTGACGCTGTTTACTTCTTCCAAACTTGTCGCGCCGGTCTTTACTTTTTCCAAACCGGAGCGGCGCAAATTCCACACGCCTTCCTTGACGGCCTGATCGTTCACATTGATGGCGCCGCCGCCTTCCATGATGATGCGGCCGATGGTGTCCGTGACCGGCATGACTTGATAGATCCCCAGCCGTCCTTTGTAGCCGTCCGTACACTGGCCGCAGCCGACCGCTCTGAAAACCCTTATGCCGTTCGCGATGTCTGCCGGTTCGAAGCCCTCTTTTTTGGCGGCTTCAGCCGGGATTTCGATTGGCTGTTTACAGTTGTTGCACAGTTTGCGTGCCAGTCGCTGCGCGATAATGAGGCTCACCGACGTGGCAATGGCATAGGGCTTGACACCCATGTCGACCAATCGAGTCAGCGTCTGCGGAGCGTCGTTGGTATGCAATGTCGAGAGAACCAAGTGGCCCGTCTGGGCCGCTTTGATGGCGATTTCTGCCGTTTCCAGATCTCGGATTTCGCCAACCATGATGATATCCGGATCTTGGCGCAAGAATGCTCGAAGCGCCGACGCAAACGTCAGTCCGACCTTGTTATTGACGTTGACTTGATTGATCCCGGGCAAGTTGATTTCGGCCGGATCTTCGGCTGTCGAGATATTGGTATCCTCGGTGTTGAGGATATTTAAGCCCGTGTAGAGCGATACGGTCTTGCCGCTGCCCGTAGGACCGGTGACCAGGATCATACCTTGCGGTTTGGCGAGGTACTTAAGGTAAAGCTCGCGTTGAAAAGGCTCGTATCCAAGCGCATCGATGCCCAACATTGCGCTGGAGGGATCGAGAATACGTGTCACCACTTTCTCGCCGAAAAGCGTTGGGCAGGTGCTGACGCGGAAATCGACAGCCCGATTCTTCGACAGGCGCATCTTGATGCGTCCGTCTTGCGGGACGCGGCGCTCGGCAATATCGAGTCGCGCCATGACCTTGAGTCTAGCTACGATCTTGACGGCCAATTGCACCGGCGGCACGGCTACTTCTTTGAGAACACCGTCCAAGCGCGTTCGGATCCGGAACTGTTTTTCATAGGGCTCGAAATGAATGTCCGAGGCGCCCTTTTTGATGGCGTCGAGCATGATCTTATTCACGAAACGCACGATGGGAGCGTCTTCGACATCGTCACGCCCTAATGCTTCCCCACTTGGGTCTTCGTCGCCGCCGGTGACTTCCAGATTTTCGAGATCAAAGTCATCGTCGGTGAGGCTGGGCATCACCGCCTCGGCCTGGTCGATGGCCTTTGTGACCGCGGCTTGCAGCTTGTTGTCCTCGACGACCACGAACTCGATGCTCATCGAGGTCTGGAAGCGAATCTCATCGAGCGCGTGAAGATTGGTGGGATCGGCAACAGCCAGGAACAAGCGCTTGCCGCGCTTCATCAGCGGCAGAACGCGGTGCTTTTGCATGAGCTTTTCGCTCACTGCACGAACCGCGTCCAAATCAATGGCCACGGCGTCCAAATCCAGCAATGGCACGCCGAACTCATTGGAAGCAGAAATGGCAATATCCCGCGCGGTGGCCAGGTTCATCGACACCAGGTGGGTGACCAGACTGCCGTGCTTTTCCTTTGCCTTGGCGATAGCGTCCTGCATGGCGTTCTCATCCAGCAGGCCGTCTTGCACCAATCGCTGGGCAAGACCGCCCAATGCCACACGACTGGCGTTCCCAACCGACGCTATTGCGTTGTCATTCATGGACTTACACTAAACCCCACGCTTGCCTAGTCTACTATCCGTGGCTAGCAGAGCAATTGTCAAATCATCCGCTGATAGTCGCACATTGGCGCCCTAGCGCTCGTGACTTCGATCGCAAAATGAGCCTAGCCGAGGGGGTTGAGGCCAAGGAAGGCTGCAAAAAAGAAGCCCCTCCATGGGGAGGGGCCTCGGGTGCTGTTGCAAGGCGGACCGACCGCCGACAGCGAAGTATCACTACTTGCAGTTGGTCGGCACGTACTTGGTCGCAATGGTGCCAGGGACCGTGACGACGAGACCTTGCGCGCCTGCAGTCGAACTGGCTGACGAGGCGCACGCCCAGTCAATGTTGCCCGACAGAGTGAGCGTGGCCGAAATCGCGGTCTTTTGTATAAACGGCGTAAGCGTCAGTAAGTTGGCGGCACCCAACTGTGGGATCTGGCCACCAGCGCCGCCAGAGTAAGAGACCGAGATGACCCCTGAGGCGGGGGTTACCTGAATATTCGAAACGTACTTGGTGGCTACGAAACTGCTGTTCCAAGAAGTCGCGGCCGCGGTGAGTCCAGTTGTGCCGCCGGACTGCCACGATTCGGCAACCGCCGTCTTCGCCGAGTCAGCGAGATTCAGGCCTTCCGTGACTTTCGCGCGGATGGTGTAGTCTTGATACGCCGGAATGGCGATCGCGGCCAAGATACCGATGATGGCTACCACGATCATCAATTCGATGAGCGTGAAGCCCTTTTGCATTTTGTTAAACATTTTTACTCCTGGAGATGAACACGAAATGAAGACTTGATCGAACTACGGCTTGCGCCTGTGACTGAAGATCAGCAAGCGTCATGCCAATACCGCGTATATCATCGTAAGCGCATGAATGTATTGAATAATAATCAGAGCATCGACTCACCCGTTGACATATTTGCGTCGTTCAGCGGCGTCATGGGCGACGCGCCACGTCAACTAGTGACGAAATCTGTCAGTGGAGGTCCCGACCGTTCACAACCGTGGTTGCCGGCGAGCAGATCACTTGCCCAGAGATTTCAGGGGACCGATGAATTTTTCGTAGTTGTGCCAGCGCGCCACGGAACTCTTGTACATCTTCTGCCGCACCTGCCAGGCGCTGGCAGTGGTCACTTGCCGTTTGTTGGTATGAAACTCAAGGACCCGCGCGTCCCATTCCAGCCCGATGAAATCGAGCATTTTACGCGACCAGGTTTCTTGATCGACGACCAGTTCTTCGTAAGGCACGTCAAGAATGAATCCGCGCGGCAACACCGAGCGCCAATGCGCCATGATCCGCTGGTGTTCGCGGTAGTAGTCCACCAGGTCCGACAAATCGAACGCGAAGTTGATGCCCGTCAAGAATTGCTGAAAATAGCAAGAAAGACACGTGTCGATCGGGTCCCGGCGCATGTAAATGACGCGGGCGTTGGGGAACACCGAGTAGATCATTCCCAGAAAATCGGAGTTCACCGGCGCCTTGTTGATGACGCGAGGGGCATTCCCGGCAAGACGCTCCAAAAGACGTAGATACTCCTCGGCCACTTTGGACCGGGCCGCCTCGCTCAACATACCCTGTGTCGTGCCGGCTTCTTTCAGAGCCGGAGAATTCCAAAAATCCAGCTCTCCAACCCCGTGCGCGGCCGGATGTGAAGCGATGATTTGCTCCGCGAGAGACGTCCCTGAGCGCGGCATTCCCACCACAAAGACAGGCTTCGCCGACGACGATCCTGGAACTCCAATTTTTGCTATCGCCTCCCGAGAATAAACGCGAATCAGCCCGTCGATGAAACGCGAGCGCTCCTTCCGGTCATAGTCATCCGCAGCAGCCTTCAACAACTCGTTGCCGCGCTTGAAATACTGGAATGCCTGTGCAAAATCATTGACGTCATCGCAATATTTGCCCATGGCAAAGCGCAAATTCGCCTCTTCCAATGGATGAATCGCGCCCGCCACCAAGTTTTCCACGCTCTTTAACCACTCACTGTCGGCATTCGTCATCTTGCGAGTGACGGCGAGCGCCGCCCAAGCATTCGTCATCTTGGGATTGATTTCTATAGTGCGCCTGAATATTGTTTCGGCCTCTTCGAATCGGCCCTCCAGCGCGGCGATTTGTCCCATCCCGAACAACGCGAGCCCATTGCGAGGGGTAGTCTTCAGTACCTTTGCAAAACACGCTCTGGCATCGCGCAGGTGCCCTAGAAGCACAAGCGTCAATCCGAGATTGATTCTTGCATTGATATCAGTGGGCCTCAATTTAAGCGCGCGCCGCAGCGATGCTTCTGAATCAAAAAGATAGCTCTTCTGTCGCAGCAAAACCCCAAGATTGCCGTGCGGATCGGAGAAATTCGGCTTTGCCGCAATTGCCTCGCGAAAACACCGCTCTGCCTCTTCATAGCGGCCAAGTTGCGACAGCGACGATCCCAGATTGTTGAGCGCCTCCCCATTCGATGAGTCAAGCTTGGCTGCTTCCTCAAAAAGCGCAGCGGCCTCGGCATAGGACCCCTGCGCAACCAATTTATTGCCCCGGCTAAAGAGATGTACAGCCTTGGCCCGGTCGGGGCGAATGGCCGGCGCGTCCGCCGAATTCTGATTTAACGCTGGATTCAGACTCCGCGAAAGATGCACTACCAACGACTCAGTGACCTCATCGGCGATCTTTCTCGCAACACCGTTCTCGATCAACCGCCATTTGAAGGAATTTGCGAATTTCGCCTTCTTATAAAAGTTGAGCTGCAACGGGCGAACCTCGGCGTCAGCACGCCGCAACAATTGCTCCAGCGAACCGGAGGGGCTGTTTTGCGCTGAACCCCGGATGACGGATGCGGTCGGTGGCGCAAATTCGTCGGCCAAAGCGATGCCGATTTCGGCGGCTTCACGCCCATCTAACCACGCGAGAATCATGCTGTATCCATGCAGGTTTCGACGCTAAACGTCCCGTAAAGGCAGGGCACCAATATCATCAATTTCATCGCCGGCTCTCAAAATTGCGTCCCGAAGGAGCAGATAGGTGTTCGGAGTGTGACTATTACATAATCAAAGGATTCTGCTTCGTGCTTTGAGTCACGAAAGGGTTATTCGATGCCCAGCTTCTTGATGCGGTACCGCAAAGCCCGGAACGACATCCCCAGGACCTTTGCCGCCGCCGTCTTGTTATATCGAGTCTGTTCCAGCGCGTTCCGAATCGCGTCGCGCTCGATATCTTCCAAATGATCCCCGAGGGGGGCCGCACTCTGAGTATTTGGCGCCCCAGGCGCCTCGCCACGGGTGGGCCGCAGTTGGATGTCGCTTGCGCTTACTTCCCCACCCGTGCTCAGAGTTATCGCGCGCTCGAGGATGTTTTCTAACTCTCGCACATTGCCGGGAAAAGCGTAGATCTCGAGAGCCGCCAACGCGTCCTTGCCCAGCATCGGCGGGGAGATCTTCATACGTCGTCCCAACCGCCGCAATATGGCCTCGGCGAGTTCCGGCACGTCCTCCGGCCTCTCGCGCAATGACGGTACGCGTAACTCGATCACATTCACGCGATAAAACAGGTCTTCGCGAAATTTTCCCTCAGCCACCAATGCTGAGAGGTTCTTATGGGTCGCTGAGAGGATGCGCACATCGACGCCGACTTCGAGTTGCTCGCCCAGCGGTCGCACCGCCTTTTCCTGAATGACACGGAGTAACTTGACCTGCATATGCAGAGGCAAGTCGGCGATCTCATCAAGAAACAGCGTACCGCCTTCGGCGGATTGAATGAGACCGCGCTTGTCGCTTACCGCTCCGGTAAAGCTGCCGCGCTTATGGCCGAACAGCTCGCTTTCCATGAGTTCCGTGGGAATCGCGCCGCAATTCACCGGCACAAAGGGACCGTCGCGCCGCGGACCCGACTCGTGAATGAGCTTCGCTACCAACTCTTTGCCAGTCCCGGACTCGCCAAAAATATGCACAGGCGCCTGGCTGCGCGAGACGCGTCCGATCATATCGCGCATGTGCTGCATCGACTTGGACGCGCCAAGCAAACGGGGACCGAAAACGCTGGTGTCGCTGTCCAAAGTTCCCGAGAGCTTGATGGCACTCGTAACCAACTTGCGCAGTCCCGCGAGATCCAGGGGCTTGGACACAAAATCGAAGGCGCCCAGTTTGAGCGCACGCACCGCGGTCTCCATGTTGCCATGAGCGGTAATTACGGCCACGGGCACGCTGGGCGAGTACTGCTGAATCCATTTGACCAGATCCAAGCCATCGCCGTCGGGCAGTTGCATGTCGGTCAAGCACAAATCAAGCTGCTCGGTTTTGAGCAGTCGCTGCGCGTCGGCGACACTGTTTGCCATACGAGGCTCAAGGTCCATGCGCTGCAGCGTGATCGACAGCAACTCACAAAGATCCGGCTCGTCGTCGACTATAAGGACAGAAGGTTTTGGCATATCCGTATTGTAGCGCGCAGTTAGCAGAGGGGCGGAATGCATCACTATGCTCAGCAGCGTCTCCGCACGCTTACGGCCGTTCGGTTGTTTCCGGCAGACTGGCAAAATAGCGCCCATCGCGATGGCCGCATTGAACCTGGATAGGCGCCTTTATCCAGGCGTTTTCGCGTCCAAGATAAATCATATTGCCCCCTATGGAGGGCTGCAGAATCGTCACCCAACCGTGGCTGACCCATGCCGTCAAGTCCGTATTGAGGTAACGCCTCAGGCCACCGTCGCCGCTATATTCCGTGTTCGGACGGCGCTGCTGAAAAAGAGCGGGGCAGGCGTCTTCGAGGTGATCGAGCGCCAAGTCGATATCGCGGCGGGCCGACATCTGCGCCGAATGGTCGGTTTTGTCCGGAGCAATGCGGCAGCTCACCAGGTACGTCGTGTCGCGCGATTGCGGCACTACAGGCTGCGAGTTCGCCATTGTGAATTCCAGATCAGGAGGCAGACCACGTACGATGATGGTCGCGCAGTCGCTCTCATCGACTCGTAGACTGAAGGGCCGGAGGGCAGCATCGATTTGGGCGCGGTTCGGCGTACGCAACTCATCCTTGCGGTGCAGCCTTTCGCCGCGTAGGAGAACGCGAATATTTGGCGCGAATCGTTTCGTCAGTGCATCGATTCTAGCCCGGTTGGCTCCTTCGGCGCCAAGCGTGTAGCCGCCTGAAAAATTGATCAAGCCGGCACCAGGAGCCAGATAAGGTGCGATGAAAGAATTCGACTGGGCGCCCATGGTCAGGTATAGATTGGGTTCGGATGCGAGCTTGGCCGGCACCGAAACGTCGATCCAATGGTCGTTCCAGGGAGCCTCATTCCAGCGATAATCTGCGCCCATCCAGAGCTGTACGCCCTGGAGTCCGAGGATGCACACGAGAACATAGTTGCGAGCTTTCGGCTGCGTTGCAAACAGTCGAAATAGCATCGCTATGATCACGACCGCGGCGACACTGGACATCGGCAAGAAGTAGCGGCTATTGCCGGAGCCGCTCAGCCAAGCCACCCAATCCACAGCGAGACCGCAACTAATCGCCGCAAGTGTGCGCGCGGAACCTGAATCGGCCCGCGAGAGTGATTGGCTCGAAGACCGGTTTCGACGTTGCCATAGCCAGCGATAGAGAAACACGCCAACTAGTATGAAAAGCACTGCATACCGCGGATCCGGAGCACGCATCTCTTCGTGCACCATGGTTACAGGATCGATCATCGCGAACGGGCGCCACAAAGCCTCGGCAACCGTTGCCGGAATGAAACGGAGATGGTGCAGCGGCTCAGTTGTGAATTCCGGCGAGCGGAATATATTGTTCATGAGCGGAAACAAGGGATTGCCGAACCTTCGCTCGAGACGATACGACCAAGGGGCAGCGATGACCACGAAGCCAAGCCCCAGCGAAATGCCGTAGGCAACGCCATCACGGATCCGGCCGCGCAAGGTCAGCGGCAGCATGATCAATACTGCAAAACCAGAGATTGCGTGCATGGCGTTCGTCAGCTTTAGCCCGGTCGCGATGCCGCATAGAAGGCCGGCGCAAATGACGCGGGTTGTGCTCGGCGTGCGCACCGCGAGAGCGAGCAACAACCAGCCGGCCAACACCAATTCTCCCGTCGTTATGTCGGCAAAAGTCGATCCAATCTGTTGCAGTAGGATCGGATTGATGAGTGCAAAAGCAACTCCGCAAAGGCCGAACATCAAGCGCTTGTGTGGATCGTCCGACGGGCAAACGGTGACGGCGAGTTCGTAGGTAAGCCACAGTATGATGCTATGCGCTATCGCGAGGATGGAACTGATCTCGAGCGACGACAAACCGGTCGTGATGAGATAGTAGAATGGCGCGTAGATATACGGATTGAAGTAGGACGCCGGCCCGGCTGCAAAATAGTCCTGAGCGAAACGGTCGTTGACGGCGTTGAACCCCGCATAGATGTGGTAGCTCAACGTATCCCACGCCATGTCCTTACCAAGGAGGTAATTGGTGGCCAGCGCCAGTATGGTGCACGCCATGTAGACCGGAAGCCGGTAGGGTGCGGCACTACCCTGCGTTGCGGCGATCTTCATTGTCCGGCCTGCAGCAATCTATCAAAGTAGATGCCATGCCGGCGTCCGCATTCAACCGGTAGGGATCTTCGGCGGACATCACGAACGTGCAGAGGCATCAATCGTGGCGTTGGCGGTCAGCATAAGAGTGGTGCTGGGTATTGTAGAGCTGCATTCCATTTCTGCCGATGGGTACAAGTTCGAGAATCGATCCAAATAGGTGCGCAAGTCCCCAAATCGGCTGTATGCGTCAAAGCAGGATATCCGCTGTGGACCCGTACAAGAGTGCCGCTGATCACATCTTTGCGTTCAATGAGACTAGTTTTGGAGTCCACCACCCTGGTGTCCCCCGATTGCGATAAGTGTGATGTCGGACCCCCACGAGCGGCGCTACTCTCTGTAGTTTTCCGAATGTTGTCCGATCCTCAGCCGGCGTTTCCATTGCTCCCCCACCCCAGTAAACTGGAAGACCAAGAGCACATATCGTGAAAGCAGACACAGAAACAAGGTCTCAATCTAGGAGCCAGCCCGCCGTTTCCACCCCTTGGATCACCGTGATAATGCCGTCTTACCGCGGTGAGCACTGGATTGATACTTCGTTGCGTTCGCTTGTCTGCGAGGCCGCGGAAGGTGTGGAGGTGTTGGTAATCGATAGCAGCCCCACTTCCACCGCACGCGACATTGCACAGAGTTATTCGGATCGGCTACGCATACGGGTATTCGAGCGTTGCGACCTTCGCTCGTGGCAAGCAAAGACAAATTTCGCGGTCGAGATGGCCGAGTCGAGTCATATTTGCTGGCTGGGCGTAGATGATTTGTGGCTTCCTGGGCGCGCACGGGCGGTTCGAGCCTGGGTCGAAGCTGCCCCGGACGCCCCGCTCCACCTGGCTCCGAGCGAGATTATCGATAAAGGTGGCCGAAGACTTGGCGTGTGGCGGTGTCCGCTACCCGCAGACGTTGAACTCCGATCTTCTCTGGTGATGGAGCGACTACTCGTACAAAATTTCGTAGCGGCGCCCGCAGCAGTATTCCGCAGGGACGCATGGCGAGGCTGCGGGGGTTTGGATGAGAATCTTTGGTACACTGCCGACTGGGATATGTGGCTCAAACTTGCCGCAAGCGGTTCGGTCTACTATCACAACTGCGTCACCGTAGGTTACCGAATACATGGGGGTTCCCTCACCGTGACGGGAAGCCACGATACCGCCGCCTTTACGCAGCAGATGCAAATCGTTCTCGACCGGCATCTCACAAAGATTGGCGGTCATTCTAAAGCGATCGAGCGTGCTGCACGCGCTTCGATTGCAGTTAACACCGCACTCGCCCTGGCTTCGGCCGGAAATCTGACCAATCTATGGCGCGCGGCATTGGCAGTCGTGCGGCTCGGGCCCGTTGGCATCAGCCGGTATTTGCGCGATTCGAGGATCGTAGAGCGAGTGGCGCCTCGCGTTCGTGCGAAATTGACTGGCGCGTTCTGACATGAAAGTCGGTCCATTCATTCGTCAACTGTTCGGCCCGTATGAACACCGTATTAGCGAAGCCTATCGCTCTGTCTATCTCGACATCGACGCCTTTGTGAATCTAATGCGTCAATGGAAATCCGACGCCAATAAGATTCTCGAAGTGGGTTGCGGTGAGGGTGCAGTAACGCAACGACTGAACGCAGCCTATCCCGACGCCAAGATTACCGCCATCGACATCACGCCCCGGGTCGGCCGCTTGTATCAAGGTTCGATTGACAATGTCCGATTCATTCGCTGCGACGTCCAGGAAATCGCCGCGAGGGAATCGGGACAATATGATCTCGTTGTACTCAGTGACGTTCTGCACCACGTACCACTTGAGTTGAGGCAAGGATTACTCGACGCTGTCCGGACGGCGCTTGCGCCACAGGGAACGTTTGTATTTAAGGATTGGCAGCGAAATTACACTCCAATCCACTGGCTATGCTACGCGTCCGACCGTTGGATTACAGGCGACCGGATTAGCTATATGACGCGAGACGAAATGCGGGAGCGCCTGGCACTGTCCTTCGGCGAGGACGCGCTGGTTGGCGAGGCTAGGGTGGGACCGTGGTGGAACAACATAGCCACATTGGTTCGGCCGTCACCCTAGGGGCGCCGTAGGAACTCGTCTTGACTTGCGATAGCGTGCCTCGAAGAATCGCGTCTGGATCGGTGCATCTCGCGAAAGCTCACAGTTCCACGAGACGGGAATCGGATAGTCTTCCTGGCGGATGACTAGATTCTCGAATGGTAAGGCGCCGCGCTTCCACTCCTTGAAGTAGAACTGTCCTCCGTCCTTCAACAAGCGATCGAATTGCGAAAAGTAGAATGCAATCTGCTCGGGACGCATCTCGTGCAGCGAAGAGATGTTGACGGCGAGATCGGCGAGGTCGTCCGGAAGGCCCGTGATTTGCGTCGAGAGAAAGAACGCAATGTCGCATTCGTTAAATTCGCGTTCGATATCCTTGAAGCTCGCAAACTCTCGGTAGCGGAATATACGATGGTTGGGGAACTGACGGCGGAGGTAGGTCTCGGCGACCCAGAGGGCCGGAGGGATATCAACGATCACATACTTGATCCCCGGGTTCGTGGCCAGAATTACGTAGGCGTCGCGGCCATATCCGGCACCCAATTCGAGCACGATCGATCCGGGCACTAATGTGGGTCCCATCGCGGATACCTCGAGGATCGAGTTTGCCAAATCCTGCGATACCAGCGCGCCGGATGAATCGCGTGTTTCCGCCGGGTTGCCGTCCTCGGGTTCGCGCAGCGCGAGCAGAGCGGCATCAGACATGGCGCCTCTGGTGTATTCCCACGACGCGAAAGTCAGAAAATTGTAAAGCACGGACTGGATCCGGTTGAAGATAGAAAAGTACTCGTGTTTGCGTGCAAACAGAGACTTCTTCAGGCAGGCGAGACTCACACCCACAGGAAGCCGTCTCAGAAGGAAGCGAAATTGCGAATCCCAGGGAAGGATGCGAACGAAGGTGAAGTAGTTAAGCGCGATGGTGCGTTTGAAATTCTCATAACCGTGTTTCTGCAACTGAGCCAGGTTCATCTTGTTCAGTTCGACCCAATATTTGGAAGGACGGGCCAAGACATCACCTGACTCGATGGATGAGAACATGGCGTCCAGGCGTTCGAGGTCCTCTGAGGCCAGCCGTCGGGTGTCCGCTTCTTGACTGCGCTTGATGAGGAATTCCCTGATTTTCGCAACTACCATCGATGATCTCCTGCCCTTCAATCAGAGTCGCGACTAATCGAGAGCGCTGTCCGCCGTATCGTCATGCAATCGCGCGTCAAAGACTCTGAGTAATACCGAGACTCACGCAAGTTACGCCCACTGTGATCAAGCCGATTCCAAGCCATTGCACGTTGGTTAGCGATTCGCCAAAAAGCGCCCACGCACACAACGGCATCAGGGCATAGAAACCAGCACCGACGCTTGCCGTAGCTACGCCAAGCTTTTCGCGCGAAATAAGCACAATCCACAAACAGTAACCCAATCCCTGAATCGCGAACGATGCGTACATCCAAGGCGAGGTGGCCGCGTCCAAAACAAACTTGGACATTGTTTCTAGTGCCGCTCTTCCACCTAGGGTGGCGAGGGCGTGCTTAAGAAGCAATTGTCCGATGACGGCGTTTACAGTTACGGCAACGATTAATAGATATGTTGGCATCGGTGTCCTGCTTTCTTCGGGATCGCGGTATATCCGCACAAGCGGAGCATAAATACACTCTCGGGTAGATTCATCTATTGCTCGAGCCGTTCGCGCGAACATCAATGAACCCAAGGAGAAACGATGCAAATACGATCTCGGCGCCCGCGAGCATCAAGGTGACCGAAGGAATCGCGATGCGCATCATGGTCGCCGGGTCGAGAGCCGCGAGACGGGTGTGCGCCCAGTTCTCCAACGAGTAGACCGCGAGTCCCAGACCGAGCAGGCCTAGCGACAAGCCGGTCAAAATGCCGCGTTCGACCGTGAACACACGCAGAAAGCGTGCGAGCGGCGGGCTCATTGGCAAAACATTCTTTAACACACCGACGGTCCGCGCCAACAATGAGAACAGTACGAGCTGCACCCCGAGAATAGTCGCTCCGGCGGCGTAGAGCATGGTGTGTATGTCGAATCCGACGCCCTCGATGACGATTGGGCCATGCAGTATCGCGAGTTCGGCCGCGATACCGATCCCGATCAAAAAAGTGCCCGGATACAGCATGAGCCAGCGCGGGCTCATCATCAGCAAAAACCGCAGGTGACGCCACCCATCGCGCCAACTGCGCAGATGCGGGGCACGCGACCGGCCGTCCAGCGACAGCACCGTGGGTACTTCGGCGATGCGCCAGCCGGCTAACGTCGCTTTGACGATCATCTCGCTGGCAAACTCCATACCTGGGGCATGGAGGCCCAATTGTAGTACCGCGGCACGATCGACGCCGCGAAGGCCGCAGTGAAAATCACCGATGCGAGACGAGAATAAGAGGCGACCCGCGAAGCTCAGCACCGGATTACCAAGATAGCGATGCAGAAATGGCATAGCGCCTCGCCGAATGCCGCCCCGAAACCGGTGGCCGATGACCATCGTGTTGCCGGCCCGCAAACCATCAACAAACGCGTCGAGTTGTGAAAAATCGTAACTGTCGTCGGCATCGGCCATTATCACGAATCGCCCGCTGGCTACGTTGATTCCGCCCATCAACGCGCTGCCGTAGCCTTTCCGTGCTACCGGTACGACTCTCGCGCCTGCTTGGAGAGCGAGCTCCGGGGAGCCGTCGGTCGAACCATTATCGGCGACCAGCACCTCACCATCGATTCCCATGCGCTCGAGAAATCCGCGTGCCTTGCGCACGCACGTCGCGACGGTTTCGGCCTCGTTGAGGCAGGGCATGAGGATAGTCAATTCCACGCGCGTCACTCGTTGGTTTGGACGCCATCAAGTCCCTCGGCCGGCCATGATGACAGTTGATTCTAAACCACGGTGCGTGAAGCACAACCTTGATGACGTGACCTGAGTCGCGAATTTAGGTGGGTTCGCCAATCTCTTCGTGATACGCATCTTCGGCGTTGATGCGCCAGATTTCCCGCTTTCCGACGCCGCTGTCGATCATCGAGCTAACTGCGCTATTGGCCGCCAGCATTGAATGATCTTGATTGTTGTAGCGGTGCATGCCGTTTCTCCCGACGGGATACAGATTAGAGAATTGGTCCAAGTAGGAGCGTACCTTGTTGAACTCACCGTACGTGCCGAAGTACGCGGGATATGCCTTGGGAACTCGAACCAACGTCCCGTCGATGACATCCCTTCGATCGATCAGCCCAATTTTCTCCAGCTCAGCAGCCGCAAAATCGATAAACCGGTCATTGTCCATGGACCAAAGGTCATCGCCCTCGCGGCAGAAGTATTCCAGCCCCAACCAGATTGTGGCGGGGTCGGCAACCAGCGCCGGGCTCCAATTATTGAAAATTTGAAGGCGCCCGATGCGCACATCGGGCTCCTGAATGTAGATCCAGGTGTCGGACGGAGCCGGGCGGCCTCGCATACTGCGCAGAAGCAGGCCCACGGTCATGAAGCTTCGGTAGGGAAGATCGGCCGCAATCTGCGCGATGTGTGTGTCGTCAGGCCTCAACATCGCGATCAGATCTTTGACGGGCATCGACGAGAGGAAGTAGTCGCAAGGTACACGGCGCACCGCGCCCGCAGTCTCATCGAGCACATCGACGCTGACGATCTTGTCGGCTACGCGTTCCACAGCGACCACGCGTTGCTGCAAGTGAATCGCTCCCCCAAGTGTGGTTACCCGCCGGGCAACCTCGTCCCACATCTGACCAGGTCCGAATTTGGGATACAGGAATCGCTCTATCAGACTGGTTTCCGTCCTCTTCTGAGCGGCGTCTGACGAGTTGCGAAACGGACTCGCGAGTGCGTGCACAATGGCCTTCGCAACCGACAAACCTTTGATGCGCTGCGCGCCCCATTCTGCGGAAATCTCCTCGCACGGGACGCCCCAAACCTTCTCGGTGTAGTCCTTGAAGAACGTGCGGTACAGACGGGTTCCAAAACGGTTGACGAGCAGATCTTCCAAGGTTATCTCGGGCGATCGGGACTTGAATTGCGCCCGGCCATAGCTCAATCCGATCTTGAAGGCTTCGGCGAGCCCTAAATTCCCGACCGTACTTACGTTCAGTGTCAGCGGGTAGTCGAAGAACCGGCGCCGATAGAAAATTCGTGAAAGACGCGGGCGAACCAGCATGACGGCGTCGGAGGAGGCGGGCGCAAGCCCCTCGGGCGTCAGATCGCGCGCTTGGCCTTGGTAGTGAATACGCAACGCGCTCAAGGGCTGTGTTTGTCCCTCGGCCACCGGCAGAATCTCTTGCCACCACCGCATGACCCAATCGGATTTGGAAAAGAACCGGTGACCGCCGAGATCCATTCGATTGCCGCGGTAATTGATCGTCTTGGAGATGCCGCCCACTTGGGTGTCGGCCTCGATGACGAAAGGCGTGATATCGGATCGTCTCAATAGTTCAAGGGCGGCCGTCAGCCCGGCAGGTCCTGCGCCGGCTATGACTGCAACTTTCTGCTGTTTGTCGCTGGAAGGCATGGTCAGTATTTCAAGCCGTGCGTACGGTTTTCATGTTGCCGACGGCACCGATCTCACTTTTCGGCAGTCATAGAGATTCCAATCCTTCCAGGCGCCCGCGCGTTCGTGAGTGAGGGGATCGAATCCTACCTTTCCCGGCGAAATGACGAATCCTAGCTGCGGATCCGCGCAAACTTGGATCAAACTCTCAGCTGTCAGCGGACGCGTGGCGGCTTCGTTCTTGCGTCCACTGCCGGACCTAGCACGCAGATTGGTCAGTATCTTCCAGTTCGGATCCATGAGCGGCAGCAGCACTTCCGAACGGCGCCGAACCTCAAGAGCGGTCTTGCGCGAAAAGACCACGCCGGTCGATTGATTCACCGCCAGATAATTCGGCCGGTCCAGCGTGAACCAGACGAACGCACCCACATCACGCGGCGGCGCGACGATGACTGTGCTGGTCGGCGGAATGGCATCTGCCCAATCGGCGAATTCATGGATATCCGCGGCGGCGGCCAGCGTGCGGGGTTGCTTGAATGCTGCCGGGAAAATCAGCATCGAGAATGCGGCGAGGATCGCCGAGAGAAATACCGGCACCCATGTCGTCCGGCCGGCGCTGATCCCCCACCAGACCAGTGCGCCGAGCAGCACGGCCGGGAATCTCAACGCGAACATGTTTTGTATTTGCATCACGCCGAAGTGCGTGCGTCCCGATGGAGGAGTCGGGGGCGACACGATGGCCCAGCACTTCATCAAGATCCATACTGCGATGGCGATGCCGAGCGCAGAGGATACCCACCGAACATATGTGCCCAGACGAGAACTGATCTGTGCCCGGGTCAACCAAAATACCAACGCAAGCGATACACATACCGTTCCATCGACCCCGGGCACTGTCCAGCCCGATACCAGCAATAGTGCGCAAAGCGGGCCGCACTTGTCATCGCGCCACATTTTCAAGGCCGTGAAGGGAACCAACGCAGCGCTGACGAAG
>Ga0224547_1000044_pt1 | contig 31080 bp, 33 predicted proteins | sample 714P21014metaG_FD_179908 | JGI IMG/M metagenome (GOLD analysis project Ga0224547, IMG submission 179908) | Peat soil microbial communities from Stordalen Mire, Sweden - 717 P2 10-14 | ecosystem: Environmental > Terrestrial > Soil > Wetlands > Peat | place: Sweden: Norrbotten County, Stordalen...
TATGCCAATCGCCCAGGGCGAGAGCGCGTGATGGCTGGAGGCAATGAGCAGGGATACGAGTCCGGCTGCGAGATACCAGGCGCCAACCCCGAACATTTGGCGGGGCAGGAAGCGGCACGAGGCGAACACACCCAGGCTGAATATCACTTCCCACAATCCGGGAAGCATCCACGAGTCTTGCGGCGCAACGCGCATCAGTACCACCGTCAGCAGAAGTCCCACGACGATACAGGGAAGAAACTGCTCGCCCGCCGCCTGAATCATTTCCATAGCGAGTCCTGAATGAACCCTTCTGGCTCGAAAGATCGTTTCGAGCGCCGACAGGAACACCGCCACGGCGGCGGTTGCGATCCAAACGCCCAGAAATGACTTTAAGCCGTAATTCGAGCCCGCCATCCAATGGCTTTGTGCGGCGGCGACGAGAAGCGCGAGGACCCCGCTCGAGGCAACAGACAAAGGGCCATAACCGCGAAACTGCGTGCCGCGTGCGACCTGGGTTCGAATTGCGCTGATGTCGTCAAGCGCTTGTCGCAGTTCCGTCATGGATTGACCCTTCCTACTCTGCAGCCATTCCAAGGTAAATGCGTCAGCCTGTCAAGAATCAACGCATAGCGCTGTCGTAAGAGCGGCAAGCCGACGAACCCGCTGTTGCGGTGCGATGTTGCGAGCCGTGCGCCTTAAGTGGTACTTTGTATCACAAAGCTCGAAGAGCAGCGACTTGCAAGGCGGTGAGAATTGGCCGCGATTAGATCAATCGAGTTAGGCCATCGCGCGCACGCGCGCGCCTGGGTTTTCGCCTTTCTAGTCTGCACGGTCGGCATCGTCGGTCTGGTACGCGATTCCTGGCCCAATTCGGTTCAAGCGCCGTGGATCAACCTGCACGCTGTTTTCGGATTGCTGCTGTGGATCATGGTGGTCGCACAATTCCGGCAGGCGTGCTCCAATCGCCTCGTGCATGGAGCGGACTTTCACTCGATTTGTCGGCAATCATCTCGAGCAGTATATTTTCTGCTGTATATCTTGTTCGGCGCGAATCAGATAATCCGCTTCGCCGTATTTTTGTGGAATCGGGGGACGATTGGCGCGATGCACCCTGCGATCGTGCAACCTCCGGAGAATCTACGCGATTACCTGGCGTACGGAATTTTTGCCCTTCTCAGCACTCGCGCTTTGACGGCGCTGCATCGTCATATGCTCAAGCGCGGTGGACTACCCTCAACGTTTCCCGACTACCAACACCACAAATGAATCCGCGACCAGCGTGGGCCGTGGGTGAGGTTGCGCGGCGGTGGCTGCGGGAGCGGGTCCGAAATCGGCCGTGACGAGATAAATTTTGCCGGTTTTGCCGTCGAGGGCCATGGTGCGCGCACCGCGTTGCGTGGACACGGTGTCGGCAACGGAATAGTGGTCGGCAGAATCTTGGCGGATCACCGACAAGGTCCCTTCGCCGTTTGAGCTGTATACGATTCCGCGCTTCTCATCGTAGGCCGCCGCATCGGGATGTTCGCCGATGGGCACGAGCGCCACCTGCTTGCCGCTGACGGTGTCGGTCACGGCCATCACCTTGCCGTCGCAAACAGAGAACAAGCGGTGATGGGTGCCATCGAGGGCAATACCGCTGGGACTGTTGCAACCAGGCAGAGGCCAAATGGCCTTAACCGCCAATTTTGCAGTGTCGATCACCGCAATTTGTCCCGGCTCGCTCTCAATATTCACGAAGATCTGGCCGCGGCCATCGTTGGCCGCGAATTCAGGTTTGTCCGGTACGGGAATCGTGGCGACAACGCCTAAGCTCGATCCGTCGAGCACCGTCACATCCTTGCTGGCGCCGTTGAATGTAAACACGTGCTTGGCGGCGGGCTCATACAAGATCGCGTCGGGATTGCGGCCGGGAATTTTTGTTTCCTGTATGACCTTGAGGGTGTCAAGATCAAAGACAGTCACCGAGTTCGCGCGCCCGTTGCTGGTGTAACCTCGATTCAAGCCCTTGGCCAGCGCAATGCCGTGCACACCTTGCGTATCGGGAATGGATCCGACGAGTTTTCCGGATTCGCTGCTGATCACATCAACGCGCGTTCCGCGGCTGATGAACACTCGCTCTTTCGCCGGGTCGGCGAGCAGATAGTCCCAGCCTCCCTCTCCGCCCAATTTCCAGCGCTGCAGTACTTCCATTTTCGCGCTGTCCGCCGCGCCTGCGGCCATCGGAGCAATGACGAGTGCCAAACAGATACTCAGTTTGATCCAGAGTCCAAAGGCGGCGCGCGTCAAGAGCATGAAAGATTCCTCGGTCGTTAGCTTTGTACAGCAAAGATTATTACTATGCCTCACGCTCCAGAAAAAAGCTCCTTACAAAATAGTATAAGTTTCCGCGGCGGTCGGCCGGCCGGCAGTCCCCAAATTGTCACATTGCAAAACTAATCCGCGGTGCGGCCCCGCTCTTTGTCTCTCATGTCTGTTGCTACCCGAGATGCTGTGCGTGCATAGTCGAACGCATGCATTTTGATTGGCGAGTCTTCGCACTGGGTTCGGCATTCTTCGCGGCGCTGACGGCGATCTTCGGCAAAGTCGGCGTGTCCGAGATCAACTCAGATCTTGCCACCTTCTACCGAACGTTGGTCATTTTGGCGGTCAGTGCGTTGCTGGTCTCGGCGCGCCAAGAATGGCAAGCGCCGGGGAACCTGTCGTACAAAGGACTTTTGTTTTTAGTATTGTCGGGGATTGCGACGGGTCTATCATGGCTTTGCTACTTTCGCGCGCTGCAAATGGCACCCGCCTCCCGCGTTGCTCCTATCGATAAATTCAGCGTCGTTCTCGTCGTTATATTCGCGGTGCTGTTGCTCGGAGAAAGGCTCACCTGGAAAGTCGGTCTGGGCTCTATTCTCATTGCGGGCGGCGTCATCCTCACCGCGCTGTAACCAAATCCGCTGGTTTGCCGCGCCGGGAAATGACGGCCTCTGTCTTTCCTTGGGTGAGCGGTCACCATGGCCGCGACTGATTTTGTGTTGCAAATAAGAGACTTTGTTTTCCAAAGACAATCATATATGGTATACCACGGATACAACAAGAAGCGGTGTGACACTCCGACTCGTTAATATGTCGTCTGGCAAGGGGAGTGAGTTAAATGAGATCAGTCAAAGCGCCTCCGCGTTCCGTATCTTTACAGCTGCCACCCCATGTCCGTATCCGTATGCGATTCGCAACAATCGCACAGTTGGCGGCGACCCTTTAAGCCTCAGCTCATCCGGTGAGAGTGAATTTCCAGATTGATTTGAACAAACGACCTTTATGAGGACCACAAGATGCTAAATCTAAGACTGGCGAGGCCTATGCTGATTGCGCTGGCAGCATGCGCCGCTAATTTCTTCGTCCAGGGCAGCGCCTTGGCCGATGACGCCCAGGAGAACAAGGCGCTCAAGGAACAAATGCGGCAGATGATGCAGCGCATGGATGCATTGCAGAAGCAAGTCGATGCGATGTCCAACAAACCCGCGCCCCCGGCAGTCGTAGTTGCTCCGCCGGCGGCCCCGCCGCCAGTGACGGGACCGACCGTCGCGAAACAAGCGCCCCCTGAGCCGGCATTCGAAAAGTTTGCCAAAGGGTTTTATGGCACGTTGGACGTGTCGGCCGATTACGTGACCAAGGGCATGAGTGAGTTGGGCGCTTATTCATGGTCGTATGCCAATCCCGCGAACCCTGCCGCGGGTTTTGTCCAGGGTGGCCAAAAGGTAGGCCCAGTGGGCCGGGTGGGTTGGCAGGCGGATCTGTCGACGAACAAATCCGTGCTCGGTTACCGCGGTTCTCATGCCATCCCCGGCCTGGATGCGGAATTCATATACCAGATCGAGGTGCAGCCCGCGATTACTTCGGCTCCTGGGGCAACCACCGGCTATACGGCGCAATCCGACGTCACCAAGGCCGCCATCGGCTACGGCGATTCCTTTGTCGGTTTGTCCGGAAATGATTGGGGTAAGGTGAAATTCGGAACCACCTACACACCGTACAAGCGATCCACGGATCGCATGAACCCTTTTTCCGGAATGTTGGGAGACTACGCGGTCATCATGGGCAATACCGGCGGCGACAATCGGGTCGAATTCGGATCCCGAATCGACCATTCGATGTGGTACGAATCACCCAAATTGGGCGGTGTGTTCAGCTTCGATGTGCTGTTTTCGCCAGGTCAAAACCGCACCCCCTACAACGATGCCCAATCCTCCGGCTCGCCCGATTGCGCCGGCGGTAACGTACCGGGCAGTGGCAATCTGCCGCTGGCCTGCGCTGACGGCGCCTTCAACAATGCATGGAGCGCCGACCTGAAATTCGAAACCGGACCGATCTATGTGACGGTAGCCTACGAAGTCCACCAGGGCGTGAATCGCGGCAGCGACGGCATTGGCTCCAACAACCCGTTCTACGGCACCCTTTGGGGTCTCAACGGCGCTGGCCAGTGCGTCACCACGTCGGTGTTGATCGATTGCGGCAGCTACAATGCCTATCAGGCGGAGTTTCCGCAGGCCGCCGGCTTTGGAACCCCAGGGCTTCTTGACGACGTCGTGAACGAGACCGCCTTCAAGGTCGGTGCGCAATACACGTTCGGATTCGGACTCGCCGTCAGCGGCATTTATGAAGATATGAAACGTAAGCTACCGGCGGATCTGATGTGGCAGAACGAGCGGCAGCGAAACGGCCTCTGGTTTGCGGCAACCCAGGACTTCTCGGCGAAGGATAACTTCAGCATAGGGTGGGCGCACGCCGGCGCCACGCCTGGCGATCCGGGCGGCCAGCACAACTACAATCCCACGAGCCTCGCGGACTACGCGAATATGTTCACGGCGGCGTGGAAACATCGTTTCGACAAGAATTTGTACTGGTATGTCGACGCGGCGGATACGATCAATCACGGCAACGCGCACTATGATCTCGGCGCGGGCGGCCGCGGCGTCACGACGGATTGTCATGACGGCACGACGCAGGCGTTCATTGACTACAGCAGCGCCGGACCGACGACGTGGGGCGGATGTCATGAGATCGGATTCTCGACCGGTCTGCATTACACGTTCTGAGCCGACAGCGGGAGTCGGCTGTGACTCATCGCACAATCAGGCCGGGGGCGAATTGCTCCCGGCCTTTTGCCGTGCGCCCGGCAGGGCCCACTCATTTGAGGTGAAAGTCCTCTACACAGCCTTGCCATTGCATACATTCCATTTCATATTGAACAGTGACGCGCATCGCTTCGGCGGTCCAATCGGGGGTGAATTATGGGCAATGTGACTCGAAGATATTTTTTGCTCTCGTCTGCGGCGCTATCGGCCGGATGCGCCATGCGCCCGGCTGCCGCACCGCCGGCGGCCTCCGCTTCGGCCGTCCGCTCGCCCGCTGTGGGACAATCCTGGCGCTACGCGAAGTTTGACATTTTCACCCGTGCGCTCGTTGACGATCAAATCGATCAAGTGGCCGCGGTGGGCAGTACGATCGATATAGATTCGCGCAGCGAGGCCGCAAAGAACAAGACTGCCGTTTCGAAGTGGGGCGACTCCTGGTTGCGCAAGTACATCCCACGCCGCGAACTGCCCGAGGGTCCGCTGCCGAGCGAGATCCAGGCGCCATGGGGCCAGGTTTTGGTGGATCCGCATTGGATCCAGGTTCAGGTTTATGAAGCGCCGATACCACTTTGGCCGGCGCAGTTGTTGCCCGGCTGGAAATCTCACTTCAATACCAAGTACAAGACACCCAGCCATGAAGACGGACTGCCGTGGGACCAGACGATGGCCGCCCATGATTGGGAGACCATCACCGTTCCTGCGGGTAAATTCAGGGCGCTGCGGTTCACCAACATGATCAACTTCAAGTCCGCCGACTTCTCACGAGAGAATTCTCAACGCAAGGAAACGCTTTGGTTTGCACCCGAAGTGGGACGCTGGGTGGCACGTGAGAGCATAGGCTCCTACTACATTGAGGATTCCTCCGTGGATACGCCCTATGACGAACCCGGATTTCGCTGGGAATTGACCGAGTGGACTTAGCGGCAGATCGACGGGCATAGGCCGCAAGTTTTAAATCGACCGAGCATTGCGTGATTGCGGCATTTTGCCGCCTCATTCCCACATCATGCCGTAGCGGCGAAGTTTATTTTTGTCGGCACATCGCATACCACCGAGTTGCCGCCATTGACGCCGCGCGTGATTGACAGTCTTCCACCGATCGAAAAGATTGCCTCGAATACCAGGAAGGGGCGAAGCGCTCTAGCAGTGATGCGATCCTGGACGAGCATCAAGTGCCTCAAGCGGGACCAGCCCTAGACCGTTGTGGGCTCATATCCGGCGCAAGTTGTTTACTTAATACCCTTGATTCCAAGCGGGCGACTTATTCTTTGCAAATAGTGGAGTCGCGCGGCAGACGCCCAAGGTCAATAACTTATGTTGATCGCATTGGCCTTGACATAAGGTTGATGCGTGTCGCAACCAAGAGACGTCGATCACGCTTTCATTCTGCTCGCTTCGTCAATATCTTGAGCACCGGTACCGTTCTTCGGAAAGGATTTATGGCAACGCCGATAAATGCGCCAATGGCCGGCGAGATCTGGCATCTAAGCATTGAGGATTTGTTCCAGCCAGTCCAAGAAGTGCCTCGTCTCGGCGGCGACGGGCCGTTTGTCATCAACCTCAGCGCGTCGACCGCGCCAATCAGCATTCCAACACAGCCATTCGCCGGATGCAGCGACGCGCATGTTTATCAAATTAGAGTGACTGAGGATGGAAGGACGCGTTATCGCCTGCGCCTCGGCCCATTCGCTACCGAAGACGAGGCCGATGCCATCCTTGCGGTCGTTCGAGATACCTATCCCGGTGCATTGACGGCAACCGCCGCTGCTTCAGATTTACGCGCCATTGGAAGCATCCAGGCGAAGGTTGATTCGCGCCAGTCCACTACGCGTAAGCCGACCGGCACGGCAGTGACCGAAAAGCCGGCTCCGAAGAAAGTGGCCGCAGAAAATCGCGCCCCGGAGAAGGCGGCCAAAGTTCAAGCGGACGCCGAAATATCCATCGACATTGCATGGCCGACTCCCGAATTGGTGGTCCCTGCCACGAGACCGGTGCGCGCGGCACCGGCTGTCACGCCCGCGGCAGCGCCCCAGGTTGCAATTGCGCCCGCTGCGGCGGCTCCTCTTGAACTAGCGCCCGAGTGGGCCTTGCCGGAGTTGGATATTCCGCCGCCTAACTCCCGCGAGGCGAGCTGGGTCGCCAAAGCCGCTCCCGTTCTCACAGAGGTGGTCGCGCCTCCGATCAAGGTGCCGGCTCCGAAGATCCTCCCTGCGCCGACTCCCGTTGCCGCGCCCGTTCTCACGGAGGCGGTTGTGCCCAAAGCCAAAGCGCCGGCGCCCAAGTTTGTGGTGCCCGTGGCCGCTGTACCGATCGCACCTGCGGTCGTGGTGACGCCGGTCCCAGCGCAGATTGCACCGACCACTATCGAGCCCGCTCCGAAACAGGCTGCTGCGAAACACACCGCGGCGCCCGCAAAGTCTTCCCTTCCAAAGATCACGGTGCCGCTGCCGAAGATCGCCGCACTGCCGGCGGCGGAGAAACGGGCACCCGTTCTTACGCAGTCGCTCCTGTCTCTGTCAAAGGCCGCCGCGGCGAAGCTTCGTCATTCAGCCATTAAGCCCGCGGCCAGCAGGCTCACATCGCTGCAGCACGTCGTTGTCGCAACTGCCCCTGCGCCCGCCGTGCGACAGGTGAAAAAGCTCGACGAGCCCCTGGAGAGTTTGGAGTCCACGCAAACCATGCGCGCGTTGACGCCGACTGAGCTGGAAGATAACGAGGCGTCGCGATGGTTCGTCATTCAACTGGCGCTCGCGGACGAGGCGTTCGATCCGGATGCAGTGCCAAACCTCGATATCTTCAGCGAGTACCGCTTGTATTCGGTGGCGGGAATCGATCAAGGCCGCATCGTGCATGCGTTGCGGCTTGGGTTTTTCCGCGAAGAGATTGGGGCGGTCGCGGTCACAAGTTACCTTGCCGCCTATTGGGATAAGCCGACTATCAAACGAGTCAGCCTTGCCGAACGCGAACGATTTGCCGATCAGCGAGTGGAAGCGCGCAAAGACATCGGCGCCACCGGCAGACACGCGGTCATCGAGATTACAGACGAATTGGTGGCACGGCGCAGGCGACCATCGAAGTCTTCGGCGTCGCCCAAGACGTCGATCCCGACAATCGGGCGATAGGCGCCTCATCATCCTTAGTCTGTCCGCTTTGTCCGCGGACAGTGTCCGCGGCCAATATCCACCGCGGCCAACAAAATAATTCCTTTATAAATAGCGGCTTGACGTGCGGCAGATGTCTGGCACGCCTCTTGCTTTGCTGTTGGTGGGGACATCAACCCCGGTGAAAAGACAGCAACACTTCAGGAGACCATCATGAATACTCGGACTTCTTCAAAACTCGCCGCCTTTGCGATCGCCCTGATGATGAACAGTTTCATCTTCGGCGGCGTGGCTTATTTGTTCGACGCTCAAACTCAGCAGCACTCGGCTCTGATTTCACTGGCGAAGCAGATTGCGACGTTTCAATGGCTCATTTGAGCGCACAAAGGGATGTCGTTCTTTGTCCTTGAGGCTAGTATTCGCTATCGGACTGAAAGTCGTGGAACAAGGCAATGCACATGGTCACTTTTCGAATTCCGGCGTGCGCGCTCGTGATGCTCATTTTAGCGTCCGGGTTTTCACATGCGGGCGCGCGCTCCGAATTCTCCATGGCGCAGGTGCTGCACTATCCGTTTGCCACGCAGCTCGCGGCGGCGGAACGCGGCGATGTGATCGCCTGGGTGTGCAACCTCGATGGCGTGCGCAATGTTTGGATGGCGCGCGGTCCCGCCTTTACACCGGCCCAAGTCACGCAGTTCAAAGAAGATGACGGGCAGGAGATAACTCAACTTACCTTCTCACCCGACGGCACGCGGCTGGTCTTCGTGCTGGGCGGCGATCACGATGCCAACTGGCCCGCCGAAGGAGATCTCTCACCCGACCCGAATTCCTCGCCGGCGCAGCCGGCCACGGCGATTTGGGCCTTGCCGCCGAATGGCGGGCCGCCTGCCAAGATTGATGACGGCGATGAGCCCGTGATTTCCGCGCGCGGACAGCTCGCATATACCAAGGATGGTCACGTTTGGGTCTCGTCCCTCGACGGCGGCAAACCTGAACGCCTGTTCTTCGACCGCGGCAAGGACAGCGCTCTGGTCTGGTCACCGGATGGATCTCGACTTGCATTTGTTTCCGACCGGCGGGATCACTCCTTCATCGGAATTTTTACGTCCAAGAACACACCGCTGGTCTATCTCGCGCCGTCCACCAGCAAGGACATATCGCCTGTCTGGTCGCCGGACGGCGTACGAGTTGCGTTCGCGCGCCGCGCCGGCGACGGCGGTGCGCCGCAGCTCGTTCTTTCTCGAGTGCCGCATCCCTGGTCAATCTGGACTGCGTCGGCGGCGGATGGGGTGGGGCACGCCGTTTGGAGGAGCCCGAACACGCTCGCGGGTTCCTTTCCGGACGTTGCGGGGGAAGCAAACCTGCATTGGGCGGCGGGCGATCGCATCGTCTTTATGGCGTATCTCGACGACTGGCCGCATCTGTATTCCGTTGCGGCTTCAGGCGGCGCGCCGGTGCTGCTGACGCCTGGCGCCTACATGGTCGAGCATGTCGCCGAAAGCCGCGACCGCCGATTCATGATTTACGATGCCAATACCGGCAACACGGCGGGCGATGACGATCGCCGTCATCTTTTTCGCGTAGCGGTCGATCATCCTGGGTCGGCGGCGCTGACCTCAGGTGAGAGTTTGGAATGGACACCGGTCAGCGCGGCCGCGGAGCAGGTGGCGTTTGTCGCATCCGGTCCGCGGCAACCGCCGACGGTTGCCATCGTAGGCCTTGACGGAGTACACCGCGCATCACTGGTTGCGGCCACTAACTCAGAATTTCCGCAGGCTAAGCTCACCGCGCCCAAGCAGGTGACGTTCAAGGCGGCCGATGGAACGCTGGTTCACGGCCAGTTGTTCGACACGAGCGGCGCGAAATCCGCCGAGCGAAAAGCCGGCGTCATATTCGTGCACGGCGGCCCGCCGCGGCAGATGCTGCTCGGCTGGCACTACATGGATTACTACAGCAATGGCTACGCGGTAAACCAATACCTCGCTGCGCACGGTTTTGTCGTGCTCTCGCTGAACTACCGGCTCGGTATCGGCTACGGCCGTGAGTTTCATCACCCCGAGCACGCAGGCTATGCCGGCGCCGCCGAATATCAAGACGTGGTGGCGGGCGCGCATTTCCTACAAGCATTGCCGAGCGTGGACGGGAAGCGAATCGGCATTTGGGGCGGCTCGTATGGCGGATATCTCACGGCTCTTGCATTGGCGCGCAACTCGGACCTCTTCAAGGCGGGCGTTGATTTGCACGGTGTGCACGATTGGTCGCGTCTCATGGACGAGTTGACCGGCAAGCAGGTGACCCGCTACGAGAAGGGTGACCGGGAGAAAGCCATGGAGGTCGCCTGGAATTCATCGCCCGATGCCCGGCTTGACGGCTGGAAGTCGCCGGTGCTGCTAATCCAAGGCGATGACGACCGAAACGTGCCGTTTCAGCAGACGGTGGATCTCGCGCGCCGGCTCGAGGAGCGAAATCTTCCTTTTGAAGAGCTGGTGCTTCCAAATGAGATTCATGGCTTTCTTCGCCATGCATCCTGGTTGCAGGCCGATGAAGCCACGGCGAACTTCTTGTCGCGCACGCTGGGCGTCAGCGGAGAATAACGTTTAATGATTCGCGTGCTGTCTGTCGCGCCTACGCCGGTTCCCGAAAGGATCAGTACTCGGCGAATTGGATCGCGCCGCGCTGCGACTCCCATCCGCGATATTGGAGGAGCCTTCGGGATTAGCGGCTTCGTCATTGCTGAATTCTTGAAGCCGTAGAACGCTGGGCAGCAGAGTGGCATTTTGCTGATCTGCCAAGCTTGCGGCGTGCAACTCGCGCAGCGCAGTTTCTCTTCGGCGCTGTATGGCGCCATGCTCGCGCCAACGGATATATTCTGCTCTCACGTACGCCGCAGACAATCCAATTCCGCCCACGACGATCAGCAGCAACACGATATCGAAGCTCATACCGCTCACCTTTCAGCGAATCTCAAGGTACTAACCGCCCCACCTGAGGGGTACTCGACTGATTGCAAGGTGCCGATTGTAATAATGAACCATTTTACCGTCCGTGACGTATTTAGTAAAATTGCCCCAACCGCCGCCCAATTTATCAATCGCTACCAGCCGGGGCCGTAAATCGGGCCTAGCGGTCCCCAGGGACCCCATGCATCCCAGTTCCAAGTAGCGTCATAAAACTCTAAGAAGGCGATGCGCTGCGCATGTGCTAAGTCCAGTTGCTGATTGCTGACGTATTGATCAAAGTCTTGCTGAGTGCCGATATACAAACATCCGCAAACCACCGGATCTGCATAGACGTAGTGGATGCTGTTGCCGTTTACGCGTTGCACAAATTGGTTTGCCGGCAAGCGATTCAACATCTCCTGCCGTTCTGCCGTGTCAGCGATGCGCACGCTAAATCCTGCGGCGCTGAGAGCGTCTTCCTGTTGCAGAACTTGCGTCGATTGGCATCCCGCAAGCAGGGCGATCAGCAGTCCCAAACCGGCGAATGGTTTGCATTTCATATTCTAGTTCTAGCGTCAGTCCTCGGCGCGCAATTTCGCTACATGCGCGGCCGTCAGATCCGAACCCTTTACGCCGTATAGAGCGGTGACGTAGTTCGCCACCGCGGCGATTTCGGCGTCCGAGTAGGTGGCGCCAAACGCCGGCATATTGTTGGCATCGATGGGTGAATGGCGATGCCCGCCGCCGATGATGACCTGCGCCACATTGTTGGCCGACGCATCATTGACTGAACGCGTGCCGGTCAAGGTCGCGAAGGGAATTACCGGACTCACACCGGTCCAACCATGACAGCCGGCGCACGCACCCTCGTAGACTTCCTTGCCATGCGTGTTGCTGTCGGTGGCAGCAAGTTGCGCGGCCGCGGCGGGCGTGGATCTGGGTTCCGGCAGGTCGGATGTGGTAACGCCCGGCACCGAGCGCAAATATGTGACCATGGCCGTGATGTCGCCGGGTTTTAAATGACTCAAGCTCTCATCGACCGCTTCGCCCATGGGTCCGGAAGCGGTGCCGCGTCCATCGGCATGACCCATAGACAGATAATGGGTCAGGTCCGCATCGCTCCACGCACCGACGCCGCTGCTGCGATCGGCCGTGATGTTGTATGCGCGCCAGCCGGCTTGGACAGCCCCGCCGAATTTTTGCCGGTTGTTCAACGCAAAGAAAAGATTCCGCGGCGTATGACATTCGCCGCAGTGACCCATTGCCTCGACCAGGTACGCGCCGCGGTTCCACTCGGCGCTGCGGTCGACGTGGGGTTCAAAACGCTTATCGGAGTTGAAAAGCACCGACCAGATGCTCATGAGGCCACGTTGGTTGAAGGGAAATGCCAAGGTGTTTTTTAGGCTAGGCGCATGCACGGGCTTGATCGTGAACAAATAAGCTTTGATGGCGAGCGCATCGGCGTCGGACATATACGTATAGCTGGCGTACGGCATGGCCGGATAGAGTTTGGTGTTGCCGCGACCGATGCCTTTGTGCACGGCGTTTAGGAAATTCGCATCGCTGTAGCTGCCGATCCCGGTCTCCGCATCCGGGGTAATGTTGGTCGAATAAATCGTTCCAAAAGGCAGAACGAAGGCGAGGCCGCCGGCGAAGGGAGTACCGTCTTTGGCCGTATGGCACACCACGCAATCCGCCGCGCGCGTCAAGTATTCTCCGCGCTCGACCAGACTCGCCGATTTGAGCTCGGCGGGGGCGCCGGTGGGATCTTGGGCCTGGTACGCGCCAAGCGAAACCGTCTTGCCACCCGCAAAGCCGGTGGGCTGTGGGCCCAAAACAATATACGCGCAGATGATGACGCCCAAGCCGACAATCGCAGCCAGAGTCCAGAGAATGGGATGCGTTTTCATACGGCACCTGTTTTTGGAAATGGAAGCATGTGGATGCGCTTGCCGGTTGCCGCAAAAATGGCATTGGCGACAGCCGGTCCGATGGGCGCCACGCCGGGCTCGCCCACACCGGTCGGAGGTGCGGTCGAGGGCACGATGTGCACCTCAACTTTCGGCATTTCGTTCATGCGCAGCACGCGGTAGTTGTTGAAGTTACCCTGCTCGACACGGCCGTCCTTCAGCGTAATGGCGCTATAGAGCACAGCGCCGAGTCCGAATCCGATGCCGCCTTCCATTTGTGCGGTAATGATGTCGGGATTGATGGGCGTTCCGCAGTCCACGGCGCACACCACGCGATCGACTTTGATATTCCCGTAGCGGTCTACCGTCACTTCGGCGACCTGGGCGACAAACGTCTTGAACGCTTCGGCCACCGCAATGCCGCGCCCACGGCCTGCCGGCATCGGTCCGCTGTTCCATCCCGCCTTCTCGGCGGCGAGTTCCAGCACGGCTTTCATGCGCGGCTCGTGTTCCAGAAGCTTGCGTCTGAAGGTAAAACCATCCACGCCGGCGGCATGCGCCGCTTCGTCGATGAAAGCTTCGACGGCAAAGGTCGTGTGCGAGCTGCCCACCACGCGCCACCACAGCACCGGTACGCCGGTCTTGGTCGTCGACAGGTCCACCGCGATGTTGGGTATCGCGTAGGCAATATTCGCGGCGCCTTCCACCGAGGTTGCATCAATGCCGTTCTTGATGCCCGCGGCGAAAATCGTATCGGCCATGATCGACTGGCCGACGATGACGTGGTGCCAGCCGGTGAGCTCGCCCTGTGCGGTCAGTCCCGCTTCCATCTTGTGAAAGTACATGGGGCGATACAGGCCGCCGTGAATGTCATCCTCGCGCGTCCACTGCAATTTGATCGGCGTGCCGTCGGCGCCATACGCTTTGGCGATCGATACGGCTTCCACGATGTAATCCGAGATCGTGTTGGCGCGGCGGCCGAAGCTGCCGCCGGCATACAAGGTATGAATGCTGACTTGCTTTGGATCCAAACCTGCCGTGTGCGCGGCATTCGCCTGATCGATGGTCTGAAATTGATCGCCCGCCCAGATCTCGCAGCTGTTCGCGTCAAGCTTGACCACCGCATCGAGCGGTTCCATCGGCGCGTGAGCCAGGTAGGGGAACTCGTAACTCGCGGACACTTTGTGGACCGCGTCGCCAATGGCCTTCTGGGCGTCGCCCTCTTTGCGCGCGGATAGGGCGGGTTGATCGGCGAGGCGCCGGTATTCGTCCATCAATGCCGCGGAGCTGCGCTTCTCGGCCTTCGAATCATCCCACTCGATTTTTAGCGCATCGCGCCCCTGTTTGGCGGCCCAGAAGCTCTTCGCCACGACGGCAACGCCGCCCGGCACCTGCACTACCTTGACCACGCCGGGCACGGCGCCGGCCGCGTTGAGGTCGAAGGATTTTACGGTCGCGCCGAACAGCGGCGGGCGCTTGAGCAGCGCAACCAGCATGCCCGGCAGCACGAAATCCAAAGTGAATTGCGCCGTACCATCGCTCTTTGCCGCCGCATCGACGCGCGGCGGACGGCCGCCGATCAGTTTGAAGTTTTTAGGGTCCTTGAGCACCACGGTGTCGGGTACCGGCAGCGTGACGGCAGTTTTCACCAGCGAGCCGTACGCCGCCTGGCGTTTGCTGGCGGCGTGGTACACCACTCCTTTCTCGGTGGTCAGCTCGGTGACTGGAACATGCCAGTCTTTCGCAGCCGCCGAGAGCAGCACCGCGCGCGCCTTGGCTCCCGCATCGCGCAGCTGCGCCCAGGAATTGGCCATGGCCGAGCTGCCGCCGGTACCTTGAATCGTGCCGAAGACAAGATTGGCATAGCGCTTCGCATCGGCGGGCGCGCTTTCGACGGTCACCTTCGACCAATCGGCATCTAGTTCTTCGGCAACGATCGTTGCGATGCCGGTGTATGACCCCTGGCCCATTTCCAAGTGCTTGGCGATCACCGTCACGCTGTTGTCCGATCCGATGCGCAAGAATGCGTTGGGGGCGAAAGGAGCGCCGGGCGCCGGTACCGCAGCGACTGCGCGTCGGCCCGCCGTGGCCCATTCAAACCCAATGGTGAGGGCCACCACGGAAGCGGTGCCCGCGGTTTTGAGAAAATCGCGGCGCGTCGGCAGCGGCGAGCGAAGTGGTTTGTTGATCATGGTTTACGCCTTGATGGATTGCGCGGCCGAATGAATCGCGGCGCGGATGCGCTGGTAGGTGGCGCAGCGGCAAATGTTGCCGCTCATCGCGCCATCGATGTCCGCATCAGTCGGTGCGGCATTCCTTTCGAGGAGTGCCGTCGCGGACATGACCTGGCCGGATTGGCAGTAGCCGCATTGCGGCACCTGCAGTTCGACCCAAGCGGCTTGTACGGCTTTCGCTTGCTTGCTCTTCAAGCCTTCTATGGTGGTGATCTCGCGGCCGGCGACCGCCGACAGCGGCATTACGCAGGAGCGAACCGCTTGCCCATCCAGATGAACGGTGCAGGCGCCGCACATGGCCATGCCGCAGCCAAACTTGGTACCGTGCAGGCCGGCGACTTCGCGCAGCGCCCAGAGCAAGGGCATGGCGGGATCGGCATCCAAAGTGGCCGACTGGCCGTTGAGAACGAACGTGGTGGGCATAGTGGACTCCGCGGCTGGTGGTCCGATTCTACTTAAAATCCACGGCGGTGGTGTTGCCACCGCAAATAAGTACCCCCACGCGTTCCTGCGGCGCAGGTACGTATTGGCGAGAGGTTAATGCGGCAAGGGCCGCGGCACCGCCGGGTTCCGCCACGACTCGCAGCAATTTCCACAGCTGCCGCTGCGCGTCCAAGATGGCATCGTCCGATACCAATACGGTTTCGTTGATATGTCGTTGAATTACCGGAAATACCAAGTCGCCGACGCGGCGCGGTGCTAAGGATTCCGCCGCGATGCCGCCTGCCTCGGCATCGACCGGTCGGCCCGCCTCGAGCGCGCGCGTGAGCGTCGGTGCCTGCGTCGGCTCGACAGCGACGATCTTGATCCTGCCGTCGTACCAGGCCGCGAGTCCGGCGATGAGCCCGCCGCCTCCCACGGCGACCAGAAGCGTCGTCATTCCCACCGCCTGTTCCTCGAACTCCAAGCCGACGGTGCCCTGGCCGAGCATGGTCTCGCGCTGATCGAAGGCATGGATCGGCAGGGCGCCTGACTGGGCGACCCACGCCTCGCTCGCCGCCAGCGCATCGGCATAGCGCTCGCCGGTAATGACCAATTCCGCGCCGCAGTCGGTAATTTGCTGAATTTTCGCCCGCGAGGCGATGCCGGGAACGAATATCTTGGCAGGCACCTTGAGCTTCATCGCCGCGAATGCCACCGCGGCGCCATGGTTTCCGCCGGATGCCGCCACCACGCCGGCGCGCGGTATTGTTCTCGTCAGGAGGCTGGTGAAGGCGCCGCGCGCCTTGAACGAGCCGGCATGTTGCAACGACTCCAGCTTCAGTACCAGGCGCGCGGCCGGGATCCCGAAATCGGACCCGTCGACCTCGATGATCGGCGTGCGCCGTATGTGCGGCGCGATGGCCGCGTAAGCTGCGCGAATTTCGCCGGCCGAGATCAATGTTGCAGTCATTGGGAACCTGGAGCGCGATTGACTAGTTATTCGTCGATTGGCAAACTCACTATATGATTGATTTGCATGTGATTCAAGCGATAGGCAACGATCGGCGGCTGCAGATTCTCGAATGGCTGAAGAAGCCGCGGGCTAACTTTCGGCCGCAAGTCGACGGCGATCTGGTCAAGGACGGCGTATGTGCCGTGCTGATTGCTGAGAAGCTGGGTATCAGCCAACCTACTTTGAGCGAACACATGAGGATACTGTGTCAGGCACGGCTGGTGCAGTCGAAAAGAATCAAGCAGTGGACGTTTTACAAGCGTAACGAGGCGCGCATCAAAGAGATCAAGCGATCGATCACCACGAGCTTGTAGGAGGATTCGTTTGATCCGCGTACCATGGGCCCATGGGCAGGCTCACTTTGGGCGGATTTGCAGGACGCTTCCTCGCGTCTTTGGCGCTGGTGCTCGCGACCTACAACCCCACTGGGCTGTCGTTCCTAGGCTGGGTCGCGGCAAATTTTCCGCATGTGCAGCCCATCCAGGCCGTCGTGGGGCTCGTCCTGCTCGCCGTGTGGATCTTCTTTGTGCACGCGACGTGGCGATCCTTGGGTACTCTCGGAGTTTCGCTGGGCCTCGCGTTCTTCGCGGCCGTGATCTGGCTCATGAGCAGCTGGGGCTGGCTCAATACCGACAGTCACGCGGCGATGATCTGGGTGGCGCTGATTTTCATTGCCTGCATACTGACGCTGGGACTTTGTTGGGCGCTGATTCGGGTGAGGGTATCCGGTCAGGCCGTCATTGAAGAAGTGCAACGCTGACTAAGGCATGTCACTCGAACACGATGCGCGGAAAATAGAATGACACCGTCCAGTTGGGCACGTCGACGATCTCGCTGATGCGAAGATCGCCGCAGACGCTGCACAGCAGGTAGGCATCGATCGCGGGCATCCCGTGCTGCTTCATAAGCTGCTCGACCATGGAGCGAACGGCGGCACGGGCCGCTTGCATGAGATCCGGACCGATTCCGGTCGCGACCTCGTACCCCTTGGCGTCCAGATGCCGGGTGACGGGGCCCGGCGTTCTGAACCGCGGAAAACTCAAAGGCGTCTGCTTGAGCAGATCGAACTGAAGCGCCACCCGCATCGGACTTTCGATGGCCGTGCCGCACACTTCGCCGTCGCCTTGCGCCGCGTGGGTATCGCCGACGGAGAACAGAGCGCCCGCCACCTCGACGGGGAGAAACAATTCGGTGCCCAGCGAGATGTCCCTTACGTCCATGTTGCCGCCGACGCGGCGGGGCGGAACGATGCTGTGCAATCCCGGCTCGGCGAGCGCCACGCCGATCGTGCCGGTAAAGGGTTTTAACGGTACTTTGCCCCAAGACCCAAACAACGCGGGGCTCAATGTCTGCGCATCGTAGCGCCACAAATGCAGCGCAGGTTCCTTGAAGTCCTCGGCCAGTAGGCCGAACCCGGGTATATTTGCGGTCCAACCCCAACCCGACGGCGCGAACGCCAGCAGTGTGACCTTTAAGATGTCCCCAGGCTCAGCGCCATCGACATACACAGGGCCGGTCACCGGATTGATCTTGCCAAAATCCATGCGGCCCACGTCGGCGACCGTCGAGGTTTCCCCAAGTTGGCCGCCGGATGCATCCACAACGTCGAATTCCAGCGACTCTCCCGGAGAAATGCGCACCGCCGGGGCAAGGCTGTGATCCCAGCCGTGATGCCGATGGTGAATCGTATGTCGATGTGCGGTTTGAGTCATCGGCGGCCGGACGTGTTTCTTCACATTGTACGGAATCTTCGCGCCGTTGCGCGGCTCAAATCATCACCCGCGACGCGGTGATTCTTGGGATAAACTGCGCGTCAAAAGGAGCTGGCGCGCTTGTCGATCGAAGAATTCGGATACAAAGAGCAATTGCACCGAGCGCTCACGACCAAGGATCTGGTCATCTACGGAATGATTTTCATGGTGCCGATTGCACCCTATTCGGTGTTCGGCTTCGTGTACAACGATGCCAAGGGGATGGTGCCGCTGGCCTACCTTGTGGGCCTGGTCGGCATGTTTTTTACGGCCTTGAGCTACGCTTCCATGTCGCGCGCATTTCCGCTGGCGGGCTCGGTGTATACCTACGCGCAGCGCGGCCTGCACGAAGTCGCCGGGTTTTTTTCCGGCTGGCTCATTCTTCTCGATTACGTCTTGGTGCCATCGTTACTGTACCTCCTCAGCGCGGTCGCGCTGCGGCCGGTATTGCCCACGGTTCCCGAGTGGGTTTGGCTGGTGGGATTTATCTCCTTCAATGCGGCCGCGAACCTCATCGGCATCCAATTTACGGCGCGTGTGAATCGTTACATGCTGGTCATGGAATTGGTGGTTCTCGCGCTGTTTGTGGTCTTAGGCTTAGTCGCGCTGCACGCAGGTTTTGGCGCCGGGAGGCTGACGCTAAAGCCTATTTACGATCCCCATGTGTTCTCCTTCGCTACCGTGGCCGGTGCGACGTCGATTGCTGTGCTGTCATTTCTCGGCTTTGACGGCATCTCGACGCTGTCGGAAGAGAGCCGCAGCGGCAAAAACGCGGTAGGCCGAGCCACGGTGTTGTCCCTGCTGCTCGTGGGCGTCCTGTTCATGCTGCAGACCTGGATTGCCACGGACTTGAGCGCTGACATGCACTTTTCGTCTCCGGAGACCGCGTTCTACGAAATCACGGAGCGCGCGGGCGGTGCGTGGCTGCGGCTGGTTACCATCATAGCCGTCGTCATTGCGACGGCGATCGCGAATGCCATGGCAGCCCAAGCGGCTGTGTCGCGTATCCTGTTTGCGATGGCCCGCGACGGCAAGCTGCCTGCGATTCTGGCGAAAGTGCATCCTCGCTTCAAGACTCCGTACGTGAGCACGCTTGCGGTGGCCGGCATCTCTCTGCTGGGGGGATTACTATTTGCCGAGCGCATCGATGATCTTGCCCGCGTCGTCAATTTCGGCGCGCTCACCGGTTTCGTCCTCTTGCATCTGTCCGTCATCAATCACTATCTGATTCGCCGGCGCAGCGGCGATTGGCTGCGGCATCTGATCTGTCCGCTCATTGGCATGCTCATCATCGTCTATGTGTTGTTCGAAATGGATCGCGCCGCAAAGATTCTGGGCCTGGGTTGGATTGCCATCGGCATTGTTTACTATGTCGTGCTGACCGTCTGGATAAAAAAGCCCGTCGCCTTGAAGATTTGAAACACCGGGGAGCACATTGACAAATTTGGATCCCGAGGCGCAACCGGCACTGTACAAGCGCCCGACCATTTGGCAATTGGCCGTGCCTTCGATCATGTCCAATCTCATGTTTTCAATGGTCGCGATGGTCCAGACCAAATTTGTCGGCGGAATGGGAGCACCCTCGGTGGCGGCGGTGGGCGCCGGTCAGAGGGTGTTCTTTGAGTTGCAGGCCTTGCTGATGGCAATCGGCGTGGGTACCACCGCGCTGGTCGCGCGCTCCTGGGGTGCGGGCCAACAAGAAGAGGCCAGCCGCATTACTTCATCGTCGCTCATGCTGGGCGGCCTCGTGGGATTGATCCTGATGATCTTCGGCATGCTGTTTTCGCACCAGATCGCCGGGGTTTTCGGCTTGGATGAGCATGCGGCGCAACTGGCTTCGAGCAATGTTTTCTGGCTCGCGGCATTCATCATCGGATTTGCGATCGACATCATTCTGTCGAGCGCGCTGCGTGCCGCGGGCAACGCGTGGACTCCGCTGCTGTTCGGATTGGCGGTGAACTTGGTGAACCTGCCGCTGTTGTATGCCTTCATCCTCGGCAAGTGGGGTGCGCCGCGCATGGGCGCGGCCGGTGCGCCATTTGCCTCGGGTCTATCCTTCGTGTTGTGCGGCGCGATTTTGGTGTCATTATGGATGCGCCAGAAATTGACGATCAAATTTTATCCCGGCGACGTTTTCCAAAAGGCGCGCTACCAGCGCTTGCTGCACATCGGCTATCCCGTCGCGCTCGAGCAACTCGTTCTGCAGTTCGGGTTCTTTTTATTCATGTCGCTGATCGGCCATTACTACGGCACCGAGGCCTTCGCCGCCTACAATGTCGGCGTCAATATGCTGAACGCGGCGATGGTGGTGGGGAGCGGATTTTCGATCGCAGGCGCAACCCTGGTCGGCCAGCATCTGGGAGCGGGCGATGTGGAGGGAGCAGCGCGCAGCGGCTGGCGCGCCTGCAGCATGGCGGTCGCTGCGATGTCCCTGATTGGCTTCCTCACTGTCTTTAACGCCCCCGCGCTGGCCCGATTCTTTCTCGGAACCGATGAAATCGCGGTGCTGCGCACCACGGAATTTACGTACATCATGGGTGCTATGCTGCCGCTGCTGGGCGTCGATATGGCGATCGGCGGCTCCCTGCGCGGCGCCGGCGACACGCGTTTCCCGCTCATGACATCGTTTCTCGGGTTGATTGGTATGCGCTGCGCATTGGCGGCGACATTCGCCTTTTTTCACTTACCGGTGGTCTGGGTGTACAGCTCGATCATCGGCGATTACATGCTGAAAGGAACGCTGTTGATCTGGCGCTTCAAATCGGGCCACTGGAAACACGCGCTCGCGAAGCGCCTCGTCGCAGCCTGAGGACAAAAACATGCGAAGCAGAGAAGTGCATTTGATCGAACGTCCTCAAGGATTGCCGGTGCCGGCACAGTTTCGAATCCTTGAAACCGAGATAGCGGATCCCGCCGACGGGCAAGTGCTGGTGCAGAACATTTACATGTCGGTTGACCCGGCGATGCGGCCCAGGCTCGCGGGGCCGACGGCGCTCAACGAAGCCATGATGGGCGGCACGATTGGGCGAGTGCTCAAGTCTCGCAACACCGCTTTCCAAGAAGGCGATCACGTGGCGTCGATGAACGGCTTCAGAGAGTACTTCGTCTCTGACGGCAAAGGTCTTTCCAAACTGGACGCGGACGGCATGCCGCTGGTGGCCTACATGAGCGTCTTAGGATTGACGGGCCTCACCGCTTACGGCGGGCTGCTGGTCATCGGCGCACTCAAGGATGGCGAAAACGTTTTCGTTTCGGCCGCCGCGGGGGCCGTAGGCAGCGTCGCCGCGCAGATCGCAAAAATCAAGGGTTGTTACGTGATCGGCAGCGCCGGCACGGACGAGAAGTGTCGATGGCTGAAGGAAGATCTCGGGCTGGATGTCGCCATCAACTACAAGAAGGGTGAACTTCGCGCCTCTCTGAAAGCGGCGGCGCCGAAGGGCATCGATGTGTACTTCGAGAATGTCGGCGGCGAGCATTTGAACGCAGCGCTGCCGCGCATGAACGCGTTGGGGCGCATCGCGGTGTGCGGCATGATCTCTGCCTACAACAATTTTGGCGCCGTCTCCGAACCCGTCACCACGCTGTCGAACATGATTTACAACCGCGTGATGATGAGAGGTTTTGTGGTCTATGAATTCGAATCGCGGCGCGCCCAATTCCTTGAAGACATGAAAGGCTGGATCAAGCAGGGCAGCATGAAATATCGCACGACGATAGTGCAAGGCATCGAGCAGGCGCCCACCGCCCTGATCGGTCTGTTTACCGGCGCCAACACCGGGAAAATGGTGGTGCAGCTGGCCAAAGAATAGCCCGATTGTCAGTGAGCTAGCGTGCTCCCGGCTTGTAGTTGACGAACACCGATTTTGGAATCAGGCAGTGCACGCCCTTGCGAATGTCGACAACCTGCGAGACCCGGCAATCGCCCACGATGGAGGTGAGCGCGTAGGCTTCCTCGCGGCTCATCGGCACGATGGTTTGCTTGGAGAGCCAGCTGACGGTTTGATCGACCGCGATTTTCATCGCTTGATTCAGATCCTCGTCAAAGCCCATGAACACCCAATTGGTTTTCGTCTCCGCCCAGGGCCATTCGGTTTTCAGGTCCTTGCGTACGATGGGCCTGATTTCGATTTCCTTATACGCGCATTCCAGCGCGGTCAGGTTCACCTCGCCATTGCCCTGGCGGCAATGTGAATCGCCGGTCCAAATCAGGCCGCCTTTTTGAAACACCGGCATATACAGGATCGAACCGGCCTGCAATTCGTTCACGTCCATGTTGGAGCCGTTTTTCCACGGACGCAGCGTGCTGGTGCGGCCCTTCGCGTCTTTGATGGGCGGGCCCGCCTTGGCGTCCGGTTCGTTGGGATCCACCCCGACCGCGAAGGTGCCGGGGAAGGGTTTCAGGTCAATGACAATTCCCGGTTTGAACTGCGTCTGCATCTTCGCCAGGTCCAGTTTGTAGTAGCGAACGAATCCTTCCGGAAACTCGGACGCCAATTGGCCGACCGTGGGGAAATCCTTGCCCGGAATGTTGAAATTGAACGCATCAATTTTCGGGACGATTTTCAAGATGTGGATTTCCAAGGTGTCGCCGGGCTCAGCGCCCTCGACATAAATCGGCCCGGTAATGGAGTGTGGGCCACCGCCGGGATTCCCTTTGCGGAGTTTCACGATTTCATCCATGTCCACGCCCGGTTTGATCTTCCCAAGGGAATGGGAAAGCGTCTCGATGGAGACCGTATCCCCCGATTTAATGGTGAGCTTGGGCTTTTCGTTGATGTCGTACCAACCCCATTGCACGTTTTCAGACGTTGCAGGTAGTACGTAGTGTTTTGATGCGCCCGAGTTCTCTGCCTGGGCGGCCGAGAGACCGAGGATCAGGGCAACCGCTGCAGAGACGGCACGCGATAGTTTTATGAAAGGCCCAGTGTTGGTGTTCAAGCTCGTTCCCTAAAAGTGTTTGTTTCGGCGGTCTGAAGGTTTGCGGGAATCGACACTATAGTCGGTACTGCCGCAAAGAAACATAAGGATGAGCCGGATCTACCGCGCTGCTCATCGATTCCGTCCCTGGAAAACACCGATATGTCCCCGCTAACATTGCGGCGGTCATGAGACGCGCCGTAAGATCGCACCTCCATTCTTTCCCGAAGGATGTTGCAGATGCGCGATGTCAGATGGGCCTTGATTGCCACTACTCTGCTCAGCTCTCTGGCTTGGTCTGTCGACAAGAAGCCGCCGGCGGCTCCCGTCAAGCCCGTCATCGAAACCCTGTGGGGCCGCAAGATCACGGATGACTATCGATACATGGAATCGCTTGATCCCTCCACGACGGCGTGGATGAAGGCGCAAGGTGCGTACACGCGATCGGTGTTGGATGGCATCAAGCCGCTCGCGCAGCTCAAGACGCAGGTGGCGCAATTCTAGGCAAGCTTTGGGCTGATTCAGGGTTATGTGCGCTTCGGCACGCGCGGATTCTACGAAGAGCGGGCGCCGGGTTCGGACAATTTCGATCTCATGGTTTCGGACGGCGCCGGCATTCGCAAGATCGTCGACGTCGCGGCTCTGCGCGCGCGCAACGGCGGCAAGCCGTTGGCCATCAATTTTTTCTTAGCCTCGCCCGACGGAGCCAAGGTTGCGGTCGGAATCTCCGAGGGAGGCTCGGAAGATGCGGCAATCACGGTTTACGACGCGGCCGGCGGCGCGGAGATAGCCGGACCGATCGATCGCGCGCAGTTTGGCGCCACTTCGTGGAGCGATGATTCAAAATTACTCTACTTTATTCGCCTGCAAAAGCTCGCGGCGAACGCACCGCCGAGCGACAAGTATCTGAATGCGACCGCGGACGCCTGGGACTTGAAATCGGAGCCCGTACCGATTTTGGGCGCATCCTTGGGCCACGGCCCTGCGATCACACCGGTCGAGGCTCCCGCGATTGCCATCAGTGTCGGTGCCCCGGTGGCCGCGGCGCTGTTGATCAATGGCGTACAAAATGAGTTTTCAATGTGGCTGGCGCCGGCTGCGAAGGTCAACGATCCAAAGGTCACTTGGACGAAATTCGTGACCCGCGACGATGAGGTCACCAATGTCGACATGCGGGGCTCCGAGATCTTCCTGCTGTCGCACAAGGATTCGCCCACGTTCAAGGTTCTATCAGTCCGCGCGGGACAACCGCTGGCTTCCGCATCAACGCTGGTACCGGCGCAGGCCGATCGGGTGATCGAAGGTATTCACGTCGGATCGGATGCCCTCTATGTACTTGCCCGTCACGGCGCGTACTCTCAGTTGCTGCGCATTCCCGCCGGAACCACGTCAATCGAAGAAGTCGCATTGCCATTTCCGGGTCACATCGCTGAGGCGTTTACCGATCCGCGCACACCGGGGGTCACGCTGCAGCTGTCGAGCTGGGTAGTGCCGCCCACCGAGTACGTTTTCAATCCTGCGAACAAGTCGTTCAGCGAACTGAAAGTCGGTGTGCACGGTGACATCACCCCGTCCGACTATGTGGTCAGCGATTTGAGCGCAAAAGCCGCTGACGGCACAATGGTGCCGCTATCGTTGATTCAGCCGAAAGGGGCCAAGGGCGCACAGGTGACCATCATCGAAGCGTATGGCTCGTACGGCATCTCCGATCTTGCCGATTTCAGCATTCGCCGAGCGAACGCGATGCGCAAGGGCATCACGTATGGCCTTTGTCACGTGCGTGGCGGCGGGGAGTTGGGTGAGCAGTGGCGCCTCGGCGGCAAGGATGCGAACAAACATAACACGTGGGGCGATCTCATCGCGTGCAGCGAGTACTTGATCGCTCGCGGTACCACCGCGACGCCTAAGCTGTTCATACTTGGAGGATCGGCCGGCGGCATCACGATGGGACGCTCATTGACGGAGCGGCCCGATTTGTTTGCCGGCGTGCTCGATCTGGTTCCGTCCGCCAACACATTGCGCGCCGAATTTACAGCGGGCGGACCGGCAAACATTCCTGAATTCGGCACGATCACAAACGCAGCCGGCCTCGCCAATCTGTACGAAATGGATACCATCCAACACATCAAGAAAGGAACGCAGTATCCGGCTGTGATGATCACGACGGGGCTCAACGATCCTCGGGTGGCACCGTGGGAACCTGCAAAAGCGGCTGCCGCGCTGCAAGCGTCCGGCACGACCAAACCCGTGCTGCTGCGGATCGACGAGGAGGCCGGTCACGGCATCGGGTCAACCAAGACCCAGACGGATGCCCTTGCGGCAGACGTCGTCGCCTTCGTGTTCTGGCGTGCGGGCTTGCCGGAGTGGCAGCCGGCAGCTGAATGAAAAACCGCTAGCGCGTACACGCTCGCCTGACTGTTGTCGGGCGTAGCGCATTGATGTGCGCCTCTTTCCGTATCTTTGCAAACGCGGCATTTAATCGGATTTTCGTTTCTCATCGCTCCTCGCAAACTACTCCCGCGACACGCAAACGTCGTCTCGCAGCACAACCACTTAAAGGAGTAGACATGAATAGCTTCACCATTACGGCCATCGGCAATCTCGCAAAGGACCCGGAGCTCGCCGTCAAAGGCGATACCACCTATGCGCGGATTTGTCTGGTCGGTAACGACTACGCGGGCAAGGATGAGCACGGCAATGCGCGCGAGGCGGTCACCAGTCTCTGGTTCGTGGCCTTCGAGAATCTCGGAGAGGCGATTGCAAGGCACGCACGCAAAGGCGATCAGCTGATTCTTCAGGCCCAGGTGCGCGCCAACAATTGGACCGACAAGGAAGGTGAGAAGCAATATGACCATTCCTTCGTCGTACAGAATTTTCGCTTTGGCGCCCCGGGAAAGATGAAGCGCGAGCAACTGGCGGGCAGGCGCGACGAGAGTGAAATTGGCGCTCTGGAGACGGAGATTTGATCTAAGCCGTTCAGTTTTCTCGTCTTCCATCGGAAAAGGAATTCCGCCATGCATCATTCCCTGCCACATCGCGTCAACTGGTTGCACCTCGCGACTCCCTTGCTTGTAACCCTGGTGATCTGCATGCCCGAGATTGCCATGGCGCAGGCGTCGCCGTTCATGACCGGGGCGAGCTCGTTGCAGACCAACATTTTGATTTTGCGCTGCTCGGGCAGCGAAAACGGCGGCACCTCGCAGTTCGCCTCGCGGCTCATCGGCGACCGGGAGGTGCTCAGGCGCCAGGTGTCGCGCGGCAAGGATCGCGAAAGCGGCTTATCGGCCCGCGGCGGACGCCGCTCCCGCAGCGTTACCGACAGCCACGTCACTGAACCCGCGGTCATGGCGTCCGAGCTCGAGCAGCTGCCGGATCTGTGCGGTTACCTCAAAACCGCATCGTCTCCGGTGTGGCTCAAAGTCGCGTTCGCCGGAGGATAGCCATGCAACTGCCCGACGCCAACATTCGATCATCCGGCTACTACATCGCGCAGACGATGGTGCAGTGCAGGTCCTGCGGCCAGCGGACCGTAGTTCTCGCCTTGGCGTTACCTGCGCCCCACGAGGTCTTGATCGAAGACGAATGGCAGGCCGCCGATGTCAGCGCGTTTTTATTCCATATAACCGAGCTGCCGGAAGAGGTCATGCGCGCCTTGCAGACTTCCAGCTGTTTTCGCTTGACGAGCGGCGCGGATGCATCCGATCCCTGCTGGGCAAACCACTGCGAGCATTGCGACGCGCTGGTGAGCGATGACGAACTGCACTGTGAACCCGGCGGCTTCATGCCGGGCAATGCGGATGAGGCGCTGGCCATTTCACTGTTGGCGATACCCCAAGCCTTTTGCGCGGTAGCGGCGGGTTACGCAGTCGATCCAGAGTTTCTTGTGTACATACGCAAGCGTGGGCCCAGGCGTTAGCGCGCGTGGCGATTTATTTCCTCAACCTCAAAACTTTTGGTCGTTCGAGCGGCAGCAGCGCCGTGAGTGCCGCTGCATACCGTGCCGGCGAGCGCATTCGCGACGAACGCAGCGGCAAGACCTACGATCACTCCGATCGCCAAGACGTCATGCACAAGGAAATCATATTGCCGAGCCAGTTCGCGGCGGACGACATGGATTGGGCGAAGGATCGCGCTAGTCTATGGAATACGGCGGAGGCTGCGGAGCTGCGCAAGAATGCGCGCGTCGCCCGTGAGTACCTGGTTGCCTTGCCCGCCGAACTGCCGCAGGAACATCGATTGAGTTTGGTGAGAGAATTTTCGCGGGAACTGGTCGAGCGTTATCGATTCGCTGTGGATGTCGCCATTCATGCGCCGAGAGACTTTCCGGGAAGCGATCCGCGAAATTTTCACGCACACCTGCTGGCGACCACCCGCGAGGCGACCACGGCGGGCCTGGGGGCCAAAACCACGCTGGAATGGAATGACACAAATCGCCGCGAGGTTGGCCTTGGTCCCGCGATTAACGAGCTACTGCACGTTCGACAACGTTGGGCCGAAGCTGCGAATGCAGCGCTGCAGGAGGCGCACCTCGAAGTCCGCATCGATCATCGCACGCTGCAGGCGCAGGGTATTGACCGCGAACCCGCACCGCACATTCCGCGCGCAGCGTTTGAAATGGAGCGCCATGGCTACCGAAGCGTCGTCGCCGAGCGCATCCGCGAGGAACACCAGGCTAGAGTCGAATCGCGGCTGCAGCTATCGGCGCAGCAGACCCCTGCCGCGGCTGAACCCAAAAGCATCGAAGAGACCCAAAGGCAGTCGGCCGAGAATTGGCTGCGCTGGCGCGAGACGCAACCCAAGCTCAGCGCAGCGGAGCTTCAACAGCAGTCGGCGGAAAAATGGCGGCGTTGGCGCGAATCACAAGCCCAACCCCAACCCAGCAAAGGCCATGCGAAAAGTCGCTCGCGCGACGATGATTACTCGCTGTGATCCGCCGACTTGCCTTTGCGTCCTGCTATGTTTATTCGCCCGCCGGAAAGGGCGCCATTTGCGAACGCTCCCGCCTGCTGCGTGCGCTGCTGAAAGAGGGCAACGCCCATTTCTTGCTCAAGTACGCCGTGCGCGTCCACCAGCAAGCCGAACGGAGCTCGCAACTTGCCGGATTTTTCCGCGACACCGACGTGCTGGTGCCCGTGCCGAGAAGCTCCACCAAGGTTTGCGGCACGTGGGTGGCAGCGGATCTTGCGCGTGCCCTCGTGCACGAGGGATTGGGGACGATGGCGTGGCCCGGTCTGCACCGCGTCTGCGCGGTACCCAAATCCGCGACCGCCGCTCCCGGTGCCCGTCCTACGGTCTCGCGGCACTTCGAATCGTTTCTGATGGACCGGCCGTCGGTCGACCCAGCGAGCGTCGTGCTCATCGACGATGTCATTACCCGGGGGCGAACGCTGCTGGCCGCGGCCGCCCGCGTGCGCGAGGCGTTTCCGCATGCGCAAATCCGTGCGTTTGCATTGCTGCGAACAATGGGAATGGCAACGGGTGTCGAACACTTGCTGGACCCCTGCAGAGGGGAAATCAGATGGCAACGCGGAGATGCTCGCCGCATTCCGTGAACGCAATTCCCGCGCGGCGTTCTGCCCTATAATGCGTCGCGCTTGCGCATTGATTTCAAAACTCCGCCTGGCAGTCGGCCGCTTCAAAATCTGGCGCCGGCGGATATTGCCAACCAGCTGCAGCGTGCGTTCGCTGCCGCAGACGGGCTCATCGGCGCCCACTGCATTCACGAGCTGTGGATGCGAGGCGCAATGTCCATTAACATTGAGCGCGCGCTCGAACAATTGTGGGCATGCGCGGCGGCATCCGTTCCGGAATGGCTGCCGATGCGCTATATAGACTGGCTGCCTGAGGCCTACGAGATCGCACTCGGGTTTAGAGCCGCTGCCAAGGGGCGATCGAACATCTACTTGGTGCTTCTGGATTTCATCGACCGCGGTGAAACGTACGGCGTGTATGTCGGTATGAGTAAGTATAGTCCGGCGCAGCGCTTCGATCAGCACAAGGCGGGGATTCGCGCGGCGGGAAGCGTATTGAAACGAGGTATCGAAGTGTTGACAGGACCGACTATGCATTTGCAGTACATCAAGCGCAGCGAGGCTGCGCGCATCGAAGCGCAATTGGCGGAAGCCCTGGCCGAAGCCGGGTTGGTGGTGAAGGGTGGCCACTAGGAGCCTGTCCGAGTATTCCGCGTGGGGCTCCCGATGATTCTCATCGGCATGTTCGATTCGCCGTTCGTGCGGCGCGTCGCGGTTAGCATGAATCTGTTACAGATGCCGTTCGAGCATCGCAACTGGTCGGTCGGCAAGGACTTTGAGCTGATTCGCCAGTTCAATCCCCTGGGGCGCGTGCCGGCGCTGGTGCTGACGGACGGCGACACATTGATCGAGTCCGGCACCATATTGGATTTCCTCGACGAGACCGCAGGTCCCGAGCGGGCACTGCTGCCCAGATCGGGCGAGCCTCGGCGAGAAGCACTGCGCATCATCGCGATTGCGGTCGGCGGCGCGGAAAAAGGCGTTCTGCAGGTGTACGAGAACGCGTTTCGCCCACCGGAGAAACGCTATCGGCCCTGGGTGGAGCGCTGTCACACCCAAACGCATGCGGCGCTCGCCGAGCTGGACCGGTTGTGCCAAGTGCGCGGGGGCGAGTGGTTGATCGGCAACCGCATTACGCAGGCGGATATCACCGTCACCTGCGCCTACACTTTCTTGAGCGACGCATTGGACATCAATCGCGATGCGGTGGCGTACCCCGCCTTGAGCGCGCTTGCGGCGCGCTGTGAAGCTCTTCCTGAATTCCGATCGGTCAAAGCCGATTGGTTCGCGCCAGGCGACCCCTAGAAGGGCAGGCTCCTTGGAGCCTGCGCCCCTAGGGGTTTACAATCCCCCGATGGTCGTCGTCCACCATCTCAACAACTCCCGGTCGCAGAGGGTGTTGTGGTTGCTCGAGGAACTCGGCGTCCCTTACGAGGTGAAACGCTACGAGCGGGACGCCAAGACGATGCTGGCCCCGCGCTCGCTGATCGCGATTCACCCGCTGGGAAAATCTCCGGTCATCGTCGATGGCGATGTGACGATCGCCGAATCCGGTGCAATCGTCGAATACCTGGTGGATAAGTACGGCGGGGGACGCTTGGTTCCTCCCGCCGGCACTGCGCAGCGACGACGCTATACGTACTGGCTGCACTACGCGGAGGGATCGGCGATGTCGCCGCTGTTGCTCAAGTTGGTGTTCGATCGGGTTGCCGGCAGTCCCGCGCCTTGGCCCGTCAGTGCGATTGCCAGGCGAATCGCAGCTACGGTCACGAATACCTTTATTGCGCCCAACTTGAAGCGCCACTTGGACTACATAGAAGCCGAGCTTAGCTCGCTTCCGTGGTTTGCCGGTGAGCAATTCACCGCCGCCGACGTGCAAATGAGCTTTCCTTTGGAGATCGCGGTATCGCGGGCCGGACTCAATGCCGGCCGCCCCAAATCGATGGCTTTTCTCGATCGCATCCGCGCGCGGGACGCTTACAAACGCGCGTTGGAGCGAGGCGGCAAGTACGACTACTAGGAGCCTGTCTGAGTATTCCGCGTGAGCCGCGTTGGCTCTGCAAGGGAGCGGATGCAAGGCGCGCGGCGCAGGCCGTGGTTGATTCCACGGGCAAGCCGCGCAACACCGCAGACGCCCCTTCCAGAGCCAACCCTTCGGGA
>Ga0224547_1000045_pt1 | contig 30936 bp, 30 predicted proteins | sample 714P21014metaG_FD_179908 | JGI IMG/M metagenome (GOLD analysis project Ga0224547, IMG submission 179908) | Peat soil microbial communities from Stordalen Mire, Sweden - 717 P2 10-14 | ecosystem: Environmental > Terrestrial > Soil > Wetlands > Peat | place: Sweden: Norrbotten County, Stordalen...
CTTTTCGGAGCTGCCTTTGGGCGGTCAGTGGTACGCCTACCGCGTCGAAAGGGCGGCCGGTGCAGCGCTCTCGCCCGATGAGATCGGCCGTATCGGCGCCGCGGAAGTCGAACGCATCGGCGCGCTCCAGCAGCCTCACGCGACGCCGCTCGGCGGCGCCGAGCTGGTAAGCGCCTACAAGGACCTTGAGGCCCAAGTTCGAACCGCCATGCCCAGTTTGTTTTCTGACGTCCCAAAGGAGGATTTCGACATTCGAGGCGCAGAGTGGCTGCCTGAGCCGGTCAGTGCGCTGTACTACCAACGCGCCGGGTCTACGGCACTGGAGCCCGCCGTCCTTTACGTGAATACCGGCAAGACGGCTTTGCGCAGAGTATCGATAGCAGATTTTCTACAGCAGGCCTTGCCGGGTCGCCATTTTCAGATTGCGCTTCAGCAGGAGCGAGCCGACTTGCCGCGATTCCGTCGCTTTGGTTCCGAGGCGGCCTTCACCGCAGGTTGGGGACTGTATGCTGCCTCGCTCGGCGGGGCGTTGGGCTTGTACGCCGATGAATCATCGAAATTAGACGCGGCGGCCGCAGAGATGCTTTGTGCGGTAGCGTTGGTGGTCGATACAGGGCTACACGCCAAGGGCTGGACGCGAGTCAAGGCTCTTGACTATGTTCGTGCTCATTTGGGAATCGACGATCCCGATGCGCAAGCGCTAATCGACTCATATGCGGCCAACCCGGCTGACGCACTGGCGTGCATGATGGGCGGGCTCAAATTCCGTGCGCTGCGTGCGCGCGCCCAGCAATTGCAGGGCGGGCGCTTCGATGTTCGCGAATTTCACTCTGAAATTCTGAGGGGTGGCGCAATGCCGTTGGACATTCTCGAGACTAAGATGAGGGCCTGGACGGACGCGTCGAAATGATGATTTTTGTAAAAACCAACCGCCAGGCGGCGATCTGTTTCGAACAGTATATGTTGGCCGGAGTCAGACTACCCAGTGCGTACTACATTTCTATTGTTCTTGCTTTTCAGCGCTTATTCGGCCGGTTCTGCGAATCTCGCGCAAGAGGCATCACAGAAGGGCGATATCGAAGTGACGGTATCACTGGACGTCGCAGAGCAAAGCGGCAGCGCCAACGCGACGGTCAGGATTCATGCTTCGCGCGAGGTCGTGTGGTCGTTGATCACGAGCTGTCCGGAGTCCATGAGGATGGTTCCAGGCCTCGAGGCCTGCGATGTGCTGGAGACCGCGCCGGATCAGTCATGGCAGAGAATTCGCCATGTCATGAATTACTCTTGGTACCTGCCCAAGACGACCTATGTCATTCGCGCCGCCTACGACCGGCCGTCAAAGGTTTCGATCGAACGCATCTCCGGGGATCTTCGAACCCTGCGCGGCTCGTGGGAATTGAAGAGCGACGGGAGTTACACGATTGCGCACTATATGGTCGATTTGGCGCCCGGTTTCTGGGTGCCGCACTGGATGGTGCGATCGGCCCTGCGCAAAGACCTGCCAAAAATGCTCCGTGCGCTGCGCGCTCGTGCTGAAGCTGCGCCAAACGTCAAACCATAGGCAGGCTCCCAGGACCGGCCGCTTGAGGTACAGGGCACTGCTGCTGGTTTCGATCGCGATTTTTGCGTTGAGCGCCTGCAAGCGCGAGCCGGAAGCGCCGCCGATGCGCGTCAAGCGAGTTTTCCATTTGAATCCCTACGAGAAGGACTTCGGCTATTCGCAAGCCGTGCTGATCGACAAAACGCTGTATATTTCGGGCTCGGTGGCCGCGGATGAGAACGGGCGCTTGGTCGCACCCGGCGACATGGCCGGGCAGATGCGTGCCGCTTATTCCAATATACGCCGTACCCTGGCCGCGCATGGAGCCGACTTCGAAGAAGTTGTCAAAGAGACGATCTACACGACGGATATGAACGCATTGCTAAAAGCCTCGGATTTACGCTTCGAGTATTACGACAAGGAGCGCTTGCCGACGACTTCGTGGCTGCAAGTGCAGCGTCTGGTCGATCCCGGATTTCTGGTGGAAATCGAAGTTGTTGCCGAGCTGCCGTAAAAAAAGCATGAATCGAGGATAGCCTTGCGTAACGTGGTGGACAAAACCTTCGAGCGCCGTCTCGCGGGACTCATTAATTCCGGCGAACGGGCGGTATTGCGCGGTGGCCGCAAGGGCGTGGAGAAGGAGTCTTTGCGCGTCACACCCGATGGGAGCATCGCGCAGACCCGCCATCCGGAAGCATTGGGCGCACCGCTCACCGACGAACATATCACGACGGATTTTTCCGAAGCGCTGATCGAGCTGGTCACCCCGCCTTTCGGCGAGACGTGGGAACTGCTGCAGTATTTGTGCGACATCCATCAGTTCGTGTATCGCCACCTGAATGATGAGTTGCTGTGGGCAACCAGCATGCCCTGCGCCATCAACGGCGATGCCAGCATTCCGCTGGCGCAATTTGGCCGCTCCAATGTCGGGCAAATGAAGACGATTTATCGTCACGGTTTGGGAGTGCGTTACGGCCGCATAATGCAGGCAATTTCCGGCGTGCACTTCAACTACTCGTTCAGTACAAGATTGTGGGGCGTGCTGGAAGAGGTCAATCAATCCAAGCAACCGCGCCAGGACTTCGTGTCCGAACAGTATTTCGGCGTGCTTCGCAATTACCGGCGCTACGGCTGGCTGGTGCTGTACCTGTTCGGTACCTCGCCGGCAGTTTCAAACAGCTTTTTTGCCGGTCGCGAAAATACTCTGCCGGTCTTCGGTCGCGATACCGTCTACGAACCGTATGGCACGTCGCTGCGAATGAGCGACATCGGCTATCGCAACAAGAATCAGTCGACATTGAGCGTATCGGTCAATAGTTTGGCTGAGTATGTGCGCGACCTGTCGCGGGCTATCGGCACGCCGTATCCGCCTTACGAAAAAATCGGCGTCAAGGTCGACGGCGTATATCAGCAATTGAATGCCAATATCTTGCAGATCGAAAATGAGTATTACAGTTACATACGTCCGAAACGCATAGCGCGCTCCGGCGAACGGCCGACCAAGGCGTTGCACCGAGCGGGGGTGGAATACGTTGAAGTGCGCGCCTTGGATGTGAGCGCATTCGACCCTGTGGGTGTCAATCAAAACAAGCTGCGCTTCCTCGAAGCATTTCTCGCCCTATGCCTGCTACGCGAGAGCGCGCCGATCAGTTTGGGCGAGCAATCCGAGCTCGATGCGAATCATCTCCTGGTTGCGAGGCGCGGGCGAGAACCGCATCTGATGCTGCGCCGGGAAAGCCGCGATTTCTCCATGATCGAATGGGCGCGCGAGCTGCTCGATTCGATGCAAGGTTTGTGCGAAATGCTCGATCACGGCGAACCCGCGAGGCCCTACTCAGCGGCACTCGAGCAACAGCGCGCTAAAATCGACGATGTGGAACGGACGCCGTCGGCTCGGCTGCTCGCCGAGATGCGCCAAACCGGCGAAACCTTTTTCCAGCTCGCCCTGCGCATGTCGAGGCTGCACAAGGATTATTTTCTCGGGCTTTATCCGCCCAATGAGAGCCGGCTGCGCGAATTCGCGGCGGAAGCGCAGGAATCTCGCGAGGCGCAGCGCAACATCGAGGCTGCCGATGACACCGATTTCGACACGTATCTCGCGCACTACTTAGCCGATTGAACCGTTATTTGACATAACCGCTTCGAGAAGCGCCGTCATACTGTGTAGATCCCGATCTGCATCTCTTCTCCCTGTCTGCGGCTGGCGCGAAACATGCCTTCGGAATTGAATTCGATGGCGATTTCTCCGCGTGCATCGATCGCGATGACGCCTCCCTCGCCGCCCAGGGCGGGCAGCTCGCCAAGAACGACCTCGCGCACCGCTTCGCCGATGCTGCGGCCGCCGAAGCGCATCCTCGCGCAGATGTCGTGAGCCACGACGGCGCGAATAAATACTTCGCCATGTCCCGTGGCGGACACGGCGCATGAGCGATCGTCTGCATACGTGCCTGCGCCGATGATGGGGGAATCGCCGATGCGTTGATAGCGCTTTCCGGTCATGCCGCCGGTGGAGGTCGCCGCAGCCAACCTGCCTAAGGTATCGACTGCGACGGCGCCGACCGTGCCGATGTGCGAAATGGTCAGCGCGGAAAGACCGGCATCTCCGCCGCGAATTCGCTCGAGCTGCATCCAACGCTCCGGGGTATAGAAATAGCTTTGTGGCACAAACGAGAAACCTTGGGCGGCGGCAAATTCTTCCGCTCCGGTGCCTGCCAGCATGACTTGTTCCGACTTCTCCATCACGGCGCGCGCGAGCTCCACCGGATTTCGGATGCGGGTAACGCCGCATATCGCGCCGGCTTTCAGGGTGCTTCCATCCATGATCGAGGCATCCAACTCGTTGCGGCCGTCGAGCGTGAATACCGCGCCCCTTCCTGCGTTGAACAGGGGATTATCTTCGAGCAGCACCACCGCCCGGGTAACCGCGTCCATGCTCGTGCCGCCGGCCGCAAGTTCCGCGAAGCCGGCGTCGATTGCCTCTTTCAGGCCGGCCCGGTACCTGCGTTCCGCATCAGCGGACATTTCGGCGCGTGGCAAAGTGCCGGCGCCGCCGTGAATTGCTATACCGAACATTGTCTACATTGCTCCCTGCCGCTGCGGCACAGTCACTTCGAGCCCCTCGAGATCCGCCGTGACCTGAATCTGGCAGCTCAAGCGGCTATTGTCGCGCGGTTCCCAGGCGCACTCCAGCATGCCTTCCTCCATTTCCTCGCGGGGCTCGAGCCTTACGAACCAGGCCGCATCGACATACACATGACAAGTTCCGCACGCGCATGCACCACCGCACAGCGCGAGAATACCCCGCACGCCGTTTTGCACGGCAGCCTCCATCAATGAAATGCCGATGGGCGCGTTGATCACCCGGCGCAGGCCGTCCGGCTCGATGAATGTGATGCGGGGCATTAGGAGCCTGTCAGAGTATTCCGCGTGACAGGCTCCGCGACGGCGTCTTTGAGCGCAAGGTTCGGATTTGCCAATTTCGTCAAGTTCATTCGTGCGCGGTCGGCGATGAGTTTGCGCGCGGCCATGTAGTCTTTTGAATGATTGATTGCTTCCACCGCCATCAGTTCCTCGCCTTTGAGGTAACAGACACTGAAGCTGCGCGAAGCGGGCTCGCCGCGCAATACCTGCCGGTCGTAATCCTGCGACAGCCCGGCGATCAAGAGCTTGCTGTCGAATTGATCGGACCAGAACCACGGCACGCGGTCGTGAGCAATCTTTCGATCCAGCAGATTGAGCGCCGCGGTCTTTGCTTGCTCGAAAGCATTGTCCACCGACTCGATCCGTACGCGCCGCCCGAAGCGCGGTGAAGGGTGATTGGTGCAATCGCCCGCCGCAAAAATCGCCTCATCGTGGGTGCGGCAGTACTCATCGACGAGGATGCCGTTGTCGCATGCCAATCCCGCGTCGCTCGCCAGTGCCGTGGTGGGGATGGCGCCCACGCCGACGATGAGCGCGTCCGCTGCCGTCTCGCTGCCGTCGGCGCAGACCACACGCTCTACCCGCCCAGCGCCTTCGATGCGGGTGACCTGCATATTGCACAAAATATGGATGCCCTGCGTGCGATGTTCCCGCGCAAAGAACTCCGAAACGCACGGTGCCACCACACGATTCATGACTCGGTCGGCCAGCTCCAAGACCGTGACCTCGCAGCCCATGTGGCGGCAGGTCGCGGCGGTTTCCAGGCCAATGTATCCGCCGCCGATGATGGCCACACGCGAACCCGGTTTGATTGCCGCTCGAATGAGCGTCACGTCCGCGACGGTGCGTAAATAGTGTAAGCCGGCAAGATCCGCTCCCGGGCAGGTCAACCGGCGCGCCGTGGCGCCGAGGCATAACAGCAACCGGTCGTAGCTCAGCGCTTCCCCGTTGTCGAGATCCACTCGACGGGCGCTCGGATCCAGCGCCACGGCCCGCAGGCCCATTTTCAGTTCGATTCGATGCTCGTCGTAAAAAGCCCGGTGCCGAAACGGCAGCCGTTCCGCCGTCAGTTCGCCTGACAGATACTTTTTGGACAACGGCGGCCGCTGGTACGGCAGCGCCGGCTCGTCGCAGATCAACAACAATCGGCCTGCGAAGCCCTCTCGCCGCAGAGTGTCGACGGCCTGGGCCCCGGCCTGCCCACCGCCTACGACCACGATTGTGGAGATCATTGTGTGCCCTCGACGGAATCGTAATAGTATTACCCAGACGGCCTTAAAACCGGAGTCTAGAATGAAATTGATTACCGCGATCATCAAACCCTTCAAGCTGGATGACGTGCGCGCTGCCCTGTCCGAAATCGGCGTCTCCGGCATGACTGTGACGGAAGTCAAGGGATTCGGCCGGCAACGCGGGCACACTGAGCTGTACCGCGGCGCGGAGTACGTGGTCGATTTCGTGCCGAAGACCCGCATCGAGGTCGCCGTCAAGAATGAGCTGGTCGATCAGGTGATGGAGGCCATCGTCGGTGCTTCGAAAACAGGGAAGGTAGGGGATGGCAAAATTTTCGTTACCGACATCCTGCGGGTTTTGCGCATTCGCACCGGCGAGAGCGACAACGCCGCCCTCTAGATCTTTCGCCTAATGAAGCTGTCCGGCGGCGGATGCCTGATCGCATTCACCGTTCTGACTGGCGCGATCCTGCCGGCGTTTGCAGCCAAGCTCACGGACAGCGAACATACTCGCATCGAAGAACCTCGGCCGGCCGACGTTCCGAGCGACGCGGCATTGGAAGCGGCGGGAGCGGTCATCGGTAAGGTGGAAATCGCCACCCGCAACATCTTCGATGAGAGCGATTCGCGCGAAAGCAACGGCTTATTCAAGCTGGCAGACCGTCTGCACGTCCGTACCAAGCACGCGACCATTCAAGCGCAGTTACTGTTCGCCAGCGGCGATAAATATCTCGCACGCAAGCTCGCCGAGACCGAGCGGGTGCTGCGCCTGCTGCCCTATGTGTACGACGCGCGCATCGTGCCGGTGCACTACGCCGACGGCATAGTCGATGTCAAGGTCATAACCAACGATGTTTGGACCTTAAGTCCCGGTATCTCCTTCGCCCGCTAGGGCGGCACCAACGACACCAAATTCAACTTGCAAGACACCAATTTCTTGGGCTGGGGCAAGACCCTGCAGGTATCGCGCGGCAGCACGGTGGATCGCACCAGCAACACGATAGCGTGGAGTGACCCCAATGTGCTGGGGTCCCGCTGGACATCGGCGGCCACTTACTCGGATTCCAGCGACGGTTCACAGCGCGCCGTGCTGGTGGCGCAGCCCTTTTATTCGCTGGATGCGCCTTGGAGCACGAAAATATCCGCAATCAGCTTCGATCGCACCATTTCGCGCTACAACTTAGGGGAAATCGTCGATCAATTCAGCGACAACGAACATTCTTACGAACTGAGCGGCGGCATATCCAGCGGCTTGGTCGACGGCTGGACCAAGCGCTGGACGTTCGGCATGCGCTACGACCGCAGCCTGTTCTTGCCGGCGCCGATCACGACAGTGCCCGCGAAGATCTTGCCGCCCGACAGAACGCTGTCATACCCCTTCACCGGATTCGATATCCTTCAGGACGACTACAAAAAAATTGGCGACGAAAATCAGATCGGCCGCACCGAAGATTTATATTTCGGCACCGAAATTACCGGCGAAGTGGGCTATGCGGACAGCGTTTTCGGCGCGGATCGCAGCGCCGTATTATTGACGGCGAAAGCGCTGCGCGGACTCGAATTGCCCAGCCAGCAGCAGCTGTTCCTGACCAGCGATTTTTCCTCGCGCATCGAGCAGGGACACGAGCGCAATTTGATTGCCGACGCCGCCGCCAAATATTATTGGCGATGGCATCAAGATTGGCTGCTCTATGCCGGGCTGTCGGGAACCACGACCTATAAGCTGGATCCCGACATGCAACTTCTGCTCGGCGGGGACAATGGTCTTCGCGGCTACCCCTTGCGCTTCGAGTCAGGTACGTCCCGGGCCCTGTTCACGGTGGAACAGCGATTCTTCACCGATTGGTATCCGTTTCGCCTGGCTCGCGTGGGCGGCGCCGTGTTCGCCGACGTCGGGCGGACCTGGGGCACCGGCGTCATCGGCAACAGCGATCCGGGATTGCTGAAGGATGTGGGGTTTGGATTGCGTTTGGGCAATACGCGCTCAGGTTTGGGAAACGTATTGCACGTCGATTTCGCATTCCCCTTGAGCGATGTCGCGGGGATACAAAAATTTCAATTCCTGGTGCAAACGCTGCAGAGCTTCTAGACAGTCAGACAGGCTCCTAAGTCTGTCCTTAAGTTTGCGCCGCCTTGCGCCGGCGCGAGATCAGCCACAGAACGCCGAAGCACACGGCAAAGTTCAGCACCCACCACCACAGCTGCCGGGCACTGTTCTTGTCGTTAGGTTGGCCTGCGGCGCGGGCGATATCCAACGTGCCCTTGAGACTCTCACGCGCGGCCCCTTGGCTTACTTGAAATTCAACCGCGGCAGTTCCGGGCAGCGTCAGGTCCTTCGTCTGCAGCGAGTAGCTTCCGTCGGTTTCGGCGCTCGCGGAATGCGCCGTTCCGCGCAGCACGACGGTGATCGCTGCGTCCCGCACGGGGGCATTGTCGATCAGCCGGCTGAGGTGAATGCTCATCTTATCGTCGTGGACTACGCCTACGGCCCATAAATCGGCCGATCGCAGTTCCACGCGCGGCAAGGCCGGCGCGCCCGCGGGTGCATCGGCAGCCCATGCCGCCGCCGCAATCGTCACCACCGACAATAAGATGCCGACGACTCCCACTAAAATACCCACACGGCGAGTGTTGGGTTCAGCGGCGTGTCCCGGCGTTACTTCAATTTCAGGCATGAGGTTTTTCGATTTTAGCGCGAAACGACCGGCGCGACGGCCATCTTGCAATTCACTTGATCATGTGTAAGCGCGGATTGCCGCGCGCAATGCCGAGAACGCCGCTGCGCACCACTTCGACGATATCGCCGAATGCGCTCATATTAGCGATGAATTCCCCGATCTCGAATTCCGTGCTGGCGAGTTCGACGACGTAGCTCGAAGGGTTCGAGGCCAACACCTTGCCGCCGGCGCGGCGCACCAGCGCGGCGGCGGATTCGAGGTGTTCCGCCGCAATCTGCAATTTGATCAGCAGCAACTCGCGCGCCAGATGATCGCCGCTGGTCATGTCTTCGACGCCGACGACGTCGACCAGTTTAAGAAGCTGCGCGTTGATTTGCGCGATGACGGCGTCGGACCCGATGGTGACCAGCGTGACTCGCGAAACGGTGGGGTCGTTCGTGGGGGCGACGACAAGCGACTCGATGTTGTACCCCCGGGCGGAAATCAAACCGGTGACGCGGGTCAGCGCGCCGGCTTCATTCTGCAGCAGTATCGCGATCACGTGGCGCATGGCAGCAGGATACGGGACCACGGCACTTGGGCGCTAGGAGCCTGTTGGCCCCAAAACTGCTAGTCTTTCCTCGTGAAAGAGCGCTACGAATTGCCGGACCAAGCCGCCCACCGCCTTGCGGGTGCCACGATGACCGGCGCGGACATGCTCGTCCAAGTATTGGCGGACGAGGGTGTCGATACCATTTTCGGCTACAGCGGCGGCGCGATATTGCCGATCTACGACGCGGTGTTTCGCTACAACCAGGAGCACGATTCGGCCATGCCGCTCATCGTGCCGGCCAACGAACAGGGTGCTGGGTTCATGGCGGCGGGTTACGCGCGCGCCAGCGGCAGAGTGGGCGTGGCCTTGGTCACCTCCGGCCCCGGCGCCACCAATACCGTCACACCGGTGCGCGACAGCTTGGCGGATTCCGTGCCCATCGTGGTGATTTGCGGTCAGGTGCCGACGACGGCGATCGGCACGGATGCGTTTCAGGAAGCGCCGGTGCCGAGCATCATGGGAGCGGTGGCCAAGCATGTGTTCTTGATCACCGACCCCACCAAGCTGGAGGCCACCGTGCGCACCGCCTTCGAGATCGCGCGCACCGGCCGCCCGGGCCCGGTGGTGCTCGATGTGCCGAAGGACGTCCAGAATTGGAAAGGCGTCTTTCATGGGTCGGGTCGCTTAGGGATACCGGGCTACCGGCAGCGGATGAATAGGCTGGAGGCTGCCAAGCTGCCGGAGTCTGCCTGCGCGGCCTTTTTTGCGGCGTTGAGCGCCGCCAACCGGCCGCTGATTTATGCGGGCGGCGGCGTGATCAATGGCAGCGCCGCCCATGTGCTGCGCCAGTTCTCGAGCGAGTTTCAGATTCCCGTCGTCACCACGTTGATGGGGATAGGCGCAGTCGATACCACCGACCCGCTAGCGATGCGCATGCTCGGCATGCACGGTACGGCGTTCGCCAACTACGCCGTCGATGATTGCGATTGTTTGCTCACGGTGGGCGCGCGTTTCGATGATCGGGTGGCGGGCAACGTGGCTAAATTTGCCGGCCGCGCCAAGTTTATCGCGCACTTCGATATCGACGCCTCCGAGATCGACAAGGTCAAACGGGTAAATTGGAGTCATGTGGGATTGATGGCCGATGCGTTGCTCGGATTGCTCCACTATGGCAAGGAAAAGGGCTTTCGCCGGGATTGGTCGGCGTGGCATCGGCATTGCGACGAGCTGCGCGTCAAACATGCCATGAACTACGATCGCGATAGCGCGTTCATTCAGCCGTACTACGTGATCGAGGAAATCAATCGCCTGACACGAGGCGAGGCCATTATTACCACCGGCGTCGGCCAGCATCAGATGTGGGCGGCGCAGTATTTTGATTTCCGCAGTCCGCGGCTGTGGCTGACCTCGGGCAGCATGGGCACCATGGGCTTTGGGTTGCCGGCGGCGGTCGGCGCGCAGTTTGCGCAGCCCGATCGTCTGGTCATCGACATCGACGGTGACGCCAGCATCCGCATGAATATCGGCGAACTGGAGACCGTCACCACCTATGACCTGCCGATCAAGGTGGTCGTGCTCAACAATTTCGGTGATGGCATGGTCAGGCAATGGCAGAAGCTATTCCACAAGGGCCGCTTGAGTGCCAGCGACAAGAGCCTGCATACCAAGGATTTTATCAAGGCGGCCATGGCCGACGGATTCAAATACGCCGTGCGGCTCGATCGGAAGGCCGATGTGCCGCGAGTCGTCTCCGAGTTCATCGGTTTCAAAGGACCGGCGTTTCTTGAGGTCATCATCGATCGCGACGCCGGCGTTTATCCCATGGTCGGCCCGGGACAGGGTTACCGCGAGATGATTACCGGCGATCACATTGCCTCGCGCACCCATGTTGAAACCAAAACCCCGGACGAATCGGAGATGTTTTAGGCGCTTACCACTGTCCGACATTCTGCATGGTATTCCAGGGCGCCGCCGCCGCCAGCGCCGCGCCCTTCTGCAGCAATTCGATGGAGACCAAATCCGGGGAGCGAACGAAGGCCATGCGCCCGTCGCGCGGCGGCCGATTGATCGTGACGCCGTGATCCATCAGGCGCCGGCAAGCCTCATAGATGTTGTCCACCGCATACGCCAAATGCCCGAAGTTGCGGCCGCCGGAATATTCTTCCCTATCCCAATTGTGCGTCAGTTCGACCTGCGCCTCTTCGTCGCCGGGAGCGGCCAAAAAAACCAGGGTATAGCGCCCCTGCGGATAATCTTTACGCGATAATTCCTTCAGGCCGAGCGCGTCGCGGTAGAAGCGCAGCGATTGCTCGATGTCCGTCACCCGTACCATGGTATGTAAATATTTCATGAGCTAATCCTTCGTGGATTTCGCGAATCTGGAGCAACGCATGCATAAAAGCAAACTGGCGGGATTCATCATCGATTGCCAAACCACCGATCTTGATCGCGCCGCGGACTTCTGGGGCGGCGCGCTCGGCATGCCGGTGCGCGCGTTGCCCCCGGGAGAGGGGGAGATCTACAAGCAGCTCGAGGACTCCCGTCACGGCTTGCAGATCGAGGTGCAGGCGGTAACCCATGCGAGCCGCGTGCACCTGGATATCGAATCCGACGACGTCGAGGCCGAAGTACGGAGGCTGGAAAAACTAGGCGCAACGCGCATTGAACTGATTCGCACATGGTGGGTCATGGAAGCGCCTACCGGCCAGCGCTTCTGCGTGATCCAAGCTGCGTCGAAGGATTTTGACGCCAAGGCGTCGGAATGGAGCTAGACGTTGTATGTCACCAATTTGCTACACATTTGACATAGTGCAGCAAAGTCTAATTAAAAAGCGTTAACTATTGGATTTATTTAATGTAACGCCTATCATAGACGCAAGGATGAGGTTCGTGTTAATTGCCAGCGTTACTTAGTTGCAACACTGGACGACACCAACAAGGTCGAGCGTTTTGGCACTCTTGTGCGGCGTATCTGCCACTTAAGGACGTGCAGGGTTATACCTCTGCACCTGTTCCCCTGAAATTCCCCGGCTAGTCCGGGGATTCTTTTATCGAAAACCCGCGACGCTGCACCTGCGAATCGCTTAAATTCGCCAGGTGAAAAACCTGATGAACATCAAGGATGGGTTTACCGATTCGATCGGCAATACGCCGTTGATTCGCCTGCGCAGTTTCAGCGAACAGACCGGCTGCGAAATATTGGGGAAGGCCGAGTTCATGAATCCCGGCGGGTCGGTGAAGGATCGTGCGGCGAAATGGATCGTGTTGGACGCTGAACGCCGCGGCACGCTGAAACGGGGCGGCACCGTGGTCGAGGGTACGGCCGGCAACACCGGCATCGGTCTCGCGCACGTATGCAATGCGCGAGGCTACAAGTGCGTGATCGTCATGCCCGATAATCAGGCCGCCGAGAAGTATCAGATCATCGAGGCGCTGGGCGCGCAGCTGCGCAAGGTCCCGGCGGTGCCGTACAGCAACCCGAATCAGTACCAAAAAGTGGCCGGCCGCCTGGCCCAAGAATTGCCCGGCGCCATTTGGGCCAATCAATTCGACAACACGGCGAATCGCGACGCGCATTTCGAGTCCACCGGACCTGAGCTGTGGCGCGACACGGATGGAAAAATCGACGCCTTCTGCGCCTCGACGGGCACCGGCGGAACGCTGGCGGGCATTGCTCGATACCTGAAACTTAAGTCCGCCGCGGTACGGATCGTGCTCGTCGATCCTCCGGGCAGCGCGTTGTACCACTACGTCAAGGACGGCGAACTGAGGAGCGATGGCGGATCGTCGATTACCGAGGGCATCGGCACCGGACGCGTAACGGCAAATCTCGAGGGCGCGCCGATCGACGATGCGCTGCGTATATCGGATGCTGAGACCATGCGTTTCGTGTATCGGCTGCTGCGTGAAGAAGGCTTGCTGTTAGGCAGCACCGCCGGGATCAATGTGGCCGCCGCGGTCACGCTGGCGAAACAAATGGGTCCTGGCCATACCATCGTCACCATTCTTTGCGACGGCGGCGCGAAGTATCAGTCGCGGTTGTTCAACAAGGCGTGGGTGGCGGAGCGCGGGTTTCTCGAAGCGATCGCCTGATCGCCGCTATCAGGCCGACTGCGAAATTTCGGCCGGCAGGGCGGTGTTGAACCACGCGAGCGAAGCGTGCAAGGACACGACTTCCCCGACGATGAGGAGCGCCGGAGATTGAATGTTCGAGGCTGTCGCCGCCGCGGCGATGGTGGCCAGCGTCCCCGTCACGACGCGCTGATCCTGCAATGTGCCCTCGGCAATGACGGCGGCCGGCAGCGAGGCGGCTGCGCCGTGCGCCGCAAGCTGGGCCGCGATCTGCTCCACCCGCGCAAGACCCATGTAGAACACGGCGGTGAGTCCGGGCTTGGCCAGTGCCCGCCAATCGGGTTCGCGTCCTTCCTTTTCTGTGTGCCCGGTAACGAACGTGACGCTGTGCGCGTAGTCTCGATGGGTCAGCGGTATGCCGGCGTAAGCAGCACAGCCAGCCGCGGCGGTCACGCCGGGGATCACTGAAAAGCTGATCTGCGCTTTGGCCAATGCCTCCAATTCTTCGCCGCCGCGGCCGAAGATGAAGGGGTCGCCGCCCTTTAAGCGCACCACGCGCTTACCCAGACGTGCGTGCTCGATCAGCAGGGCATTGATCTCTTCCTGAGTGCTGCCGATGCTGCCGGCGGCTTTGCCCACGCAAATACGCGCCGCATCGCGCCGCGCCATGTCCAGCAGGCCCTCTGGCACGAGGCGGTCGTGCAAGATGACATCGGCGTCTTGCAAGGCCCGCAGCGCTTTTAGAGTGAGCAGCTCCGGATCACCCGGTCCTGCCCCCACCAGCGTTACTTCGCCTGCGCTGCGCGGAGCGGTCGAGGTTCTTGCCAGCAATTGCTGCGCGAGCGCTTGCGCGCCGTGAGCGTCGCCTTCGATGAAACGCCGAGCCGCAGGGCCGTCCACGATGTTTTCGAAAAACCGCCGCCGCTCGTCCGTATCGCGCAATCGCCGGCGCGCGCTGTGCCGCAGAGCGCGAAGCCACACGGCCAGCGCGCCGATTCTTTTCGGGATCACGGCCTCCAGCCGTTCGCGTAAGCGGCGCCCCAATACCGGTGAGGTGCCTGCCGTCGAAATCGCCACCAGCACCGGGTCCCGATCGACGATGGCGGGTACGATGAAACGCGAGGCTTCGCGATCATCGACCACGTTCACGGGAATGCCGCACGCCTCGCTCAAAGAGGCGATCCAGCGATTCACCGCGCGCCGCGACGTGGCCACGATGACGAGGCGCGCGCCATTAAGATCATCGGGAACGAACTCGCGAATTGCCAAAATGATTTTGCCGGCCGCGGCGCGTTCCTGAAGCTCGGGAAGAACTTCGGGAGCCACCAAGGTGATGGATGCGCCGCTGCGTTCGAGCAGCGCCACTTTGCGCAATGCCACTTCGCCGCCGCCGACCACGAGCACCTTGAGCGCGGTGAGGTCGAAGAAGACCGGAAAGTAGTTCATTTCGAGAATCCTACCATCGACTCCGGGCCTAAGCTATTGGCATAGCACACATTTTTGACGAGGCTGCCATGCGCCAAACGAACTCCGAAGCATGAGTACATGCCTGTTCGTGATGCGCCTTAAACCATTATGCTGTGCCGATACTTAACCTAAAGCTTCAAGACCGGGATGGATCGATGAAATTCCAGCAATTGCGCTACCTTGTAGCGGTCCACGAAAACGGATTGAACATCACGGCCGCCGCGCGGCAACTGCATACCTCGCAGCCCGGCGTCAGCCGCCAGCTCAAATTGCTGGAGGAAGAACTCGGTTTTCAACTGTTCGAGCGCGAGGGCCGGGCGCTCACGCGCACCACCGCCGCGGGCGAGGAGATCATTTCGCGCGCCAGCAGCATCTTGCGTGAAATGCAAAATATCCGCCGCACATCCGCGGAGCTGCGCAAAGCCGACGGCGGCACGCTGTCGATCGCCACGACGCACACGCAGGCCCGTTACGTGTTGCCGCAGGTGATTCGCGAGTTTCGGATCAAGTATCCGAAGGTGCGCCTGCACCTGCATCAGGGCACGTCCGAACAGATCGCGGAAATGGTCGCGCGCGATCGGGTCGATTTCGCCATTGCCACGGGCTCGGAGGAATTATTCCCGCACTTGGTGCGCCTGCCCGTATACCACTGGCATCGGGCGGTGGTCGTGCCGCGCGGCCACCCGCTGGCATCCGCAGGAAAGCTGACCCTCAAGAAGTTGGCTGAATACCCGATCGTGACCTACGTTTTCAGCTTCTCCGGTCGTTCGTCGCTGCCTGCCCTGTTTGAAACGGCCGGCCTGTCTTTGGATGTGGCATTGACCGCACGCGATTCGGACGTGATCAAAACCTACGTGCGCATCGGCTTAGGAGTAGGCATCCTGGCGCGCCTGGCCATGGACCCGGTGGCCGATGCCGATTTGGTGGTGCTGGACGCCTCGCATCTGTTCGAGGGGCATACCACCTGGATTGGATTTCGCCGCAGCGCGCTGCTGCGCGCCTATATGTACGAATTCATCGAGCTTCTGGCACCCCACTTGCCTCGCAAACTGGTGCGCGAGGTCGAAAAACTGGACACCCAGGAAGAAGTCGACAAGATTCTGAAGGATCTGGTGATTCCGTTGCGCGATATGCCGTGATCGCATATGCAGATGACGGGACGGTAGTTCAGGTACACAGCCCAAGCCCGGTAGCCTGATTGCCCGCCGATGTTGCGGCAACTTAAAGGTGGGTTGAACCGATGGCGACATTCGGGACGGTAGCTCATGGCGCGGAACTCCGCCAGCCGACAGCCTGGACCCTGGCAATAGTTGCGGGCGCTTTGCTGATTCTCGGGCTGGGTGCGGGCACGTCATCGCAGGCAGCCACGGTCAAATTGCTGAATGTCTCCTACGATCCGACGCGTGAGCTCTACGAGGAGTACAACAAAGCGTTTGCTGTGTATTGGAAGGGCAAGACGGGCGACACCGTCATCGTCAACCAAAGTCACGGTGGGTCGGGAAAGCAGGCTCGCTCGGTGATCGACGGCCTCGAGGCCGATGTGGTTACTCTGGCATTGGCCTACGATATCGACGCCCTCGCTGCAGGGGGCGTGATTCCGCCCAACTGGCAGAAACGGCTGCCGGACAACAGCACCCCGTATACCTCGACCATTGTCTTCCTGGTGCGCAAAGGTAACCCTAAAAATATTCATGACTGGGGCGATCTGGCGCGGCCGGGCGTGGCGGTGATTACCCCAAGCCCGAAGACTTCAGGCGGCGCGCGCTGGAACTATCTGGCGGCATGGGCCTGGGCGCTGAAACAGCCGGGCGGCAGCGAAGCGACCGCCGAAGCTTTTGTGAAAAAACTCTATCACAACGTGCCCGTGCTCGATTCCGGCGCGCGCGGCGCAACGGTGACATTTGTCGAACGCGGCATTGGGGATGTTTTGCTCGCCTGGGAGAACGAGGCATACCTCGCGGTCAAGGAGTTGGGTCCCAACAAGTTCGATATCGTCGCGCCTTCCATCAGCATCCTCGCCGAGCCGCCGGTCAGTGTCGTCGATCAAAACGTCGACGAACACGGCACGCGCAAAGTAGCTGAAGCATACGTCACCTATCTATATTCCCCGCAGGGACAAGAGATCGCCGCAAAACACTTTTACCGCCCGCGCGACCCATCGGTGGCAGCCAAGTACGCAAGTCAATTTCAAAACATTCCGCTGCTGCTCACCGTCGATACGGTATTCGGCGGTTGGACCAAGGCACAGGCCACACATTTCGCCGACCATGGTACCTTCGATAGGATCTACGACAGGTAGGCTAGAACGCGGTTCACGCGGAATACTCAGACAGGCTCCTAGGAATCACATGGCAACCACTGCGTCAGTGGCACTCAAAGGACGCAAGCCTCGGGGTGTACTGCCGGGCTTCGGACTCACGTTGTGATACACCATGTTGTATCTCTCCCTGCTGGTATTGATCCCACTCTCGGCCGTGTTCATTCGCAGCTTAAGTGGTGGATGGGGTCATTTCTGGGAGGTGGTGACGGCCCCGCGGGTATTGGCGTCGCTGCGATTGAGCTTCGGGGCCTCGCTGATCGCCGCACTGATCAATGTTCTGTTCGGGCTCATCGTTTCCTGGGTGCTGGTTCGCTACACCTTTCCCTTCAAGCGATTCATCGACGCCATGGTGGACTTGCCGTTCGCCTTGCCGACCGCTGTGGCGGGAATTGCATTGACGGCGCTCTACGCCCCAAACGGCTGGATTGGGGCGTGGCTCAAACCAATGGGCATCAACGTGGCCTTCACGCCATTGGGAATCGTCGTGGCGCTGACCTTCATCGGCCTGCCCTTCGTGGTGCGCACGTTGCAGCCGGTGCTCGAGGAACTCGATAAAGAGGTGGAGCAGGCCGCTGCGTCCTTGGGGGCCTCTGCCGTGCAGGCCTTCTGCCGCGTGATATTCCCTGCGCTGTGGCCGGCGCTGCTCACCGGCTTCGCGCTGGCGTTTGCACGCGCGGTCGGAGAATACGGCTCGGTGATTTTCATCGCCGGCAATATGCCCATGCGATCCGAAATTGCGCCTTTGCTGATCGTCAGCAAATTGGAGCAATACGATTACGCCGGTGCCACGGCCATCGCGGTGGTCATGTTGGTGCTGTCCTTCGCGCTGATGTTTGGAATCAACGCTTTGCAAAATTGGGCTTCATCCAGGCACGGTGAGCGCTGATGGGCCGGCTCTTGCTGATCGTCACAGCGCTGCTGTTTCTCTGTTTGTTTCTGGTGCTGCCCTTGCTGGCCGTTTTTGCCCAAGCGCTGGCCAAAGGCTTCGGCGCGTACTTCATCGCGATCTCTCAACCCATGGCATGGGCCGCGGTCAAGCTCACGCTGCTGGTGGCTGCGATCGCAGTCCCTTTAAATCTCATCTTCGGCGTGGCTGCCGCATGGGCGGTTGCCAAGTTCGATTTCCGCGGCAAGAGCGCATTGATCACGCTGATCGACTTGCCGTTTGCAATCTCGCCGGTCATCGCCGGCATGATTTTCATCTTGGTGTTCGGCACGCACGGCTGGTTCGGCGGATTCTTAAGGGCCCATCACATACGGGTGGTATTCGCCGTGCCCGGTATCGTGCTGGCCACCATCTTTGTCACGTTTCCCTTCATCGCCCGTGAGCTGATCCCGGTGATGCAAGCGCAGGGTAAGGATGACGAGGAAACAGCGCTGTCGCTCGGCGCCACCGGCTGGCAGACATTCTGGCGCGTCACGCTGCCCAATATCCGTTGGGGCCTGCTGTACGGGGTTCTGCTGTGCAACGCTCGGGCGATGGGGGAGTTCGGGGCCGTTTCGGTGGTTTCCGGGCACATTCGCGGGGTGACCAATACCATGCCCCTGCACGTCGAGATTCTCTACAACGAGTACAACTACTCCGCTGCATTCGCGGTGGCATCGCTGCTGGCGTTGTTGGCGCTGCTGACGCTGGCGGGTAAAAGCATTTTGGAATGGCGCCAGCCCGAGCTGCGCCACGCGGCCCGCAGATCGCGCGACAGGACTAGGAGAGCCAATATATGAGCATCGCACTACGCGGCGTGACCAAGCAGTTCGGCGAATATGCCGCGGTCGAAAACATCGATCTCGATATTGCCACGGGCGCCTTGATGGCCCTGCTCGGCCCCTCGGGCTCCGGCAAAACGACGCTGCTGCGAATCATTGCGGGTCTGGAGACGCCGGATGAGGGGCAGGTCCTGTTCGATGGCCAGGACGCCACCCTGTGGCCCATCGGCGATCGAAAAGTCGGCTTCGTTTTTCAACAGTACGCATTGTTTCGTCACATGACGGTGTTCGAGAATGTGGCGTTCGGACTGAAAGTGAAGCGCCGCCGCGAGCGTCCGACGCTTAAGGACATTCGCAACAAGGTGCAAGACTTGCTGGCGCTGGTGCAGCTGAGTTGGGCACGTGACCGCTATCCAGCTCAGCTCTCCGGCGGCCAGCGGCAACGGGTGGCGCTGGCGCGCGCGATGGCGATCGACCCTCAGGTGCTGCTGCTGGACGAACCTTTCGGCGCGCTGGACAGCCAAGTACGCCATGAACTGCGGCGCTGGCTGCGCCGGCTGCACGATGAATTGCATTTTACGAGCATCATCGTCACGCATGATCAGCAGGAAGCCATCGAAGTGGCGGACACCGTGGTGGTACTAAACGGCGGCAGGATCGAACAGGTCGGCATTCCCGGCGAGATTTATGACCTGCCCAAGTCGGCGTTCGTGCACCGCTTCCTGGGCCAAGTCAATGAACTGCCGGTACTGTTTCGCGACGGACGCGCCTATGTCGGGCCCATCGATATTTCCGCCGCGGCCGACCTGCAGACGGGCAGCGCGAAAAACATCGCGCTGATCCGTCCCCATGAGATTGAAATCGGCCCCGCGGCCTCTGGTTGGCCCGCAACCGTGGTCGCGGTGCGCGTGATTGGACCCATTGTGCGCCTGGATCTGTGCGCCGCCGGCCAACCCATCCATGAGCCGCTCGAGGCCGAAATCAGCCGCGAACGGTTTGAGGCCGAGCGCTTCACCATCGGCCAAAAAGTCGGCTTGCGTTTCAGACGCTGGCAGGTATATCCCGACGCAGCTTGACGGCCAACCCTAAGTCATTCGATGGCTGGTAGGCCGCGCTGAACGTCGAGAATGCCGTATGCGCGTCCTCGATGTCCGCTTCGGGCAGCTCGAAGCTATTGAAACCGCAGCGCGCCATGAAAAACAATTGATCGCGGCGCACATAGCCCGTGGCCCGCAATTCGCCCTTGAAATTCCAACGCTCGCGCAGCAATCGCGCCTGCGTGTAGCCACGTCCTTCGCTGGGACCCGCGAACTCCGCGGCGATGAGCGAGAAATACTCCAGGTCCGGCGCGAGCTGTTCAAGGCCGGCGGGAGGGAGTACTACGCCCAGTGGGCTGCCTCGTCCGATCCAGGTATCGGGCTCCATCTGCCATTGAGCGAAAGTCACAATGAGCGGCGCGCTCGCATCGGCCGCCGCCTCAGCGACGTACAGCCACTCGTCGACGACGATACGACGATCACGCAGCAATCGGCGCGGCATACACTCTTTCCTTAAATGGTTTCAGCCCTAAGCGACGCACGGTATCGAGGAAGCGCTCTTCCGGCTGTCGTGCTTCCACATACACATCCAGGAGCCGCGCAATCGTTTCCGGCACCTGCGTCTTGGCCACCGACGGACCGATGACCGATCCCAAGGAAGCGTCAGCGCCCGCAGCGCCGCCGATGGTGATCTGATACCACTCCTCGCCGCCCTTATCCACGCCGAGAATTCCGATATTGCCGACATGATGGTGGCCGCAGGCATTCATGCAGCCGGACATCTTGACGTCGATCTCGCCTAGATCATAGATATAGTCATAGTCGTCAAAGCGTTCGTTGATGAGCCTGGCGACATCGATGGAACCGGCATTGGCAAGACTGCAGAAGTCGAGCCCCGGGCAACAAATCATGTCGGTCAAAGTCCCGATGTTCGGCGTCGCTAGTCCGGCGCTCGCGAGTGTCTGCCACAGCTCGTAGGTCTTGCGCTGTTCGACATCGGCCAGCAGCAAATTCTGGGTATGGGTGACGCGCACTTCTCCAAAACTATAACGATCGGCAAGATCGGCGATCAAATCCATCTGCGTGTCGGTGGCATCCCCGGGCGGCACGTCGGGTTTTTTCAGCGACACGAACACCGCGCGGTAGCCGGGTACCTTGTGTGCCGCGGTGTTGTAGCGGTACCAAGCGCGAAAGGCGGTCTCTTTCCCTGCATCCGGTTCAGAGGCCGGCAGCTCAAGGTAGGCGGGTGGATTGAAAAATCCGCGCATGCGGGCGATTTGCGCATCATCGACGCGGGGCCCTGCATCGCGGAGCAGTTCCCACTCGGCTTCCACGCGCCGCCTGAATTCCTCTACACCCAACGAACGTACCAATATCTTGATTCGGGCCTTGGTCAGATTGTCGCGGCGTCCCTCCAGGTTGTAGATGCGCAATATCGCTTCGAGGTAGGTGAGCAAATGCTCCCGCGGCAGGAATTCACGCACGACCTGGCCAATGATGGGCGTGCGCCCCAGGCCGCCGCCGGCCAAGATCTCAAAGCCGAGATCGCCACTGGGCCCTCGCACGATATGCACGCCGACGTCATGAACCAAGGAAGCGGCCCGGTCTTGCGGGGCGCCGGTGACCGCTATTTTGAATTTGCGGGGCAGATAGGTGAACTCGGGATGGAAACTCGACCATTGGCGAATGATCTCGCACCAGGGACGCGGGTCCTCGATCTCATTGGGCGTGACGCCGGCCAGGTGATCGGAGGTGATGTTGCGAATGCAGTTGCCACTGGTCTGGATGGCATGCATCTCGACCTCGGCAAGGTCCGCCAAAATATCCGGGACCGTTTCGAGCTTGGGCCAGTTGTACTGGATGTTTTGCCGGGTGGTGAAATGCCCGTAGCCGCGGTCGTAGCGGCGCGCAATGCTCGCCAGCGTGCGCAGCTGGCTCGAAGACAGCAATCCGTAAGGAATGGCGACGCGCAGCATCGGAGCGTGTCGTTGGATGTACAGCCCGTTGCGTAAGCGAAGATGACGAAACTCATCCTCGCTTAAACTGCCCGCCAGGAACCGGCGCGTTTGGTCGCGAAACTGCGCAACCCGCTCCTGCACGAGAGTCCGGTCAGTGAGGTCGTACCGATACATGGTCCGCCCACAATACTGCGCCGAGCCTCCACTCGGCCAATTACCGCGAGACATGAGCTTATGACTGCCGATCCTTGTCTGTGATTGCCGATCCTTGTCAATCAGCCCGTTAGTTCCGTTTCGCTTAGGTAAAAACCGTGATTTGCTTGGCAGAGCGAACTTCAAGTTCGGCGCAGCATTGCGGGGGTAATAAAGGGTCCCCATTTGGCCAAAGATCTCACGGAAGTAGCGGTCGCACCGGACACCTATCATGTCTCGCCCGAGCCCATGCTCATGATCGCGGATTTGCATGGGGCCCTGGCACTTTGCCTGCACGATGAGGGGCGGGGTGTGGGCGGCTTGCTGCACTTGAAGTTCATGGGCGGCACCGGGCGTCCGAGCGATGTGACCGACAACACATTGAGTTCCGTTTTGGTCGTGCTCGATAAATTCAAGCGAGCGGTGCTGGGGCATTCGACGCGGCGCGACGAGGTTCAGGCGCGCATTCTGGCGCATGCCTTGCCGCCCACCGACGCCGGTGAACCGAGCGCTTCTCTGGTCGATTTGATCCAAGCCGATCTCGCCGACGGCAAAATTGCCTGTGGATCGCAAACCATGCGCCGCACCGAAGGCGTGCGCGTCTGCTTTCAACCCTTTGAAGGCCGCGTCTGGATATGCGGTCCTAACGATCTGCGAGCGGCAAGGAACCTGTCTACAACCTCCTGAGCGAGCCCAATGGGACAGGCTCCTAGGCTGATTTCAATATAAGATTCCTTAGATCGTCGAAGGGGGTCATTCATGCGCAGCGCCGTCTTTGCGGCAATCATTGTCTTAAGTGCTTGCGCCAGCGACGGCTTGAGGTCGGCGCCGCCAGTCGGCGTGGATTTCACCGGCCATTGGAAATTAAATGAGGCCGACAGCGACGATCCACTGCACCTGCTGCAAACCGCCAACAGCCAGGCTGCGGCCCGTGCGGAAGATACCGGTAATTCAGGGGGACGCGGAGGGCGGGGCGGGCGCGGGGGCCCGCAGGGCATGGGCTATCCCACCTTATCTCCCGCCACGCCGTCCATGAGTGCGCTGACCGCGGCTGTGCGCTTCCCCGGCAAGCAACTCGAGATCAAGCAGGTGGGCGGTGTCGTTGCGTTCACCTCGGAAGGCAAGAACCGCATCTGCCAGCCAGGAGACGCGAAAAAAGTCCCGCGACACCGCGACAACTCATCGGACCGCGACGCTCCTCTGCCGGCACGGCGCGACACGCCGCCGCCGAGCTGCGGCTGGTCCGAGAAGACACTGATCGTGCATGGCAATGATCCGGACGAAGACCGTCCTCCGGAGGAGCACTACAGCATTGCGGAAGATGGCCAGCGCCTGGTCGAGGAAGTGAGCTTCAAAGGCGGCCGTTCAAACGGATTCACCTTGTCGCGCGTGTGGGACCGATTGCCCTAGGAGCGGAATGCTCAGACAGGCTCCCAGAAAAAAGCCGGGCCTAAAGCCCGGCTTTCAAGTCCCCATGCCTCTCGCAGCGCCTTATTTCAAGGGCGCTCGACGATGATTGGTCTTTTTTTGTTCACTCGAGTCCAATTGCGTCCGAGCAACACTCTAGCCTCGCGCCGTCGCCGAAGCTAGCGCTATTGCAAAGAAGTGTGAAAATTAATGTAGCTCAAAAACAACAACATTTGTTACAGGTTCGGGCGGCCCCACAGGTTCGAGTATCCTTGGGGGCTAAGCAAATCCACCTCAAATGGAGAATGAAGAACCGTGGCCAAGCCCATAAAATTGACCGTGCCGGTCGAGACGGTGCGCACTCGACGCGCTTATTTTGACTGTAGATTTGGGCAGCTGCATGTGCGGACGGCGTTTCCAACCACCGGCGGATTCGATGAGGAGGTGACGCTGTTCTGCTTGCATCCCGATCAGAGTTCGAGCCGCATGTTCACGCGATTCTTGCCCGAGATCGCGGATGTACGGTCGGTCTACGCGCCGGATCTACCCGGTCTCGGGGAATCCGATCCCTCGCCCGCCCAAACTGTGGCCGATGCCGCCCGCGCAGTGTCGGACCTGGCGAACGACCTGCGGTTGCGGCAAATCGACCTGCTGGGCATTCAGAACGGCGCCATGGTCGCGCTGGATCTCGCCGCCGCCCGTCCGGAACTCGTGCGACGCTTGGTGTTGGTGGGAATTCCGGTTGCCCAACGATTGCCGGCCGTGAAACAGCACGCTCTCGTGATGCGAACTCGGCTGGATACCTCCGAAGGCCTTGCCAAGGCGAAAGCGGCACTGCCGAACGGAACCTTCGTCAATAATGCCGACTACGCAGATGACCTGTTCGAAGTCGCACCGAAAACACTGTCAAAAGAGATCGGCGCGTTCTTGACCGGCACCTAAGTGGAGCTTCGTTGCGGCTCAACAAGTACATCAGCGAAACGGGCGTGTGTTCGCGGCGCGAGGCGGACAAGTGGATTGAAGCGGGCCGCGTGACGTGCAACGGCAAACCTGCCGTGCTGGGCACTCAAGTGGCGGACGGTGACGAAGTCCGCATCGACGGCGATTTGATAGGCGTCAAGAAAAAGCAAATCTATATTGCTCTGAACAAACCGGTCGGCATTATTTGCACCACCGAAACTCACATTGAAGACAACATCATCGAGCACATCGGGTATCCGGAACGGATTTTCCCCGTCGGCCGTTTGGATCGGGATTCGGAAGGGTTAATATTGCTGACGAACAACGGCGACATCGTCAACGAGATCCTGCGTGCGGAGAACAATCATGAAAAAGAGTATCTAGTAACGGTGGATCGTCCTATCACCGATCTTGCGCTCCACATGATGGCCGGCGGCGTGAAAATCATGGGCGAACTGACGAAACCCAGCAAAGTTACCCGCATCGATGCTCAATCCTTTCGCATCATTCTCACCCAAGGACTGAATCGGCAAATTCGCCGCATGTGCTCTGCCCTCGGATACAAAGCACAGCGGCTGCAGCGCGTGCGAATCATGAATATTCACTTGGGGGACTTAAAGTCCGGGCATTGGCGTCACTTGAGCGCAGCCGAACTTTCCGGCTTGATCGGCTAATTCGGCCGCAACGTTGCGGACGAGACGCCCTCCGACCATTGACGTCCGCAGCTGATGCGCCAATCAGGATCTTCGGCCTTGTCAGCCAGCCACCGGTAGAAATCCCGGCCCTGATTGGTCCAGTAGGAATAGCTGAACAGTACGCCGCCGGTGCTTGATTTGACGGTGAAGCGGCGGCGAAAGCCGAAGCTCGCGAGTCCACGGCTGCAGCTGATGCGCGGCGAATTTTCCTGCAGCGCATATTGATTGGGACCGACTTGCAGCCGCAATCGTCCTCCCTGGCCGTATACGCAGATATTGGGTCCGGTCGGGCGGATCAACGCAATGCCATGGACGAGTGCCGGCGGCGTGTCGCAGGCCGTCCATGTACCGCCGAGGGCGTGCCACTGCAGCACCATGCTTTGGCGGCGAAAGTCGATGACAGAGATGGTTGTGGCGTTATCCACGGCCCATTCAAACACACCTCGCGATCATTTTGCAGGCGCGTCTGCAAACGCGCTTTGTACGATGCCCGCGGTGAGGATTTGCGGCAGCACCAGTGGTTCGGTGGATCCGGGTTTCGAATTGTAGACCACATACAGCGGTACGCCGGCGCGTCCGAAAGCGGCCAACGCATGCGTAATGGCGGGGTCGCGATTGGTCCAATCCCCCTTCATCAAGGTCACTTTCTTCTCGCGAAAGATCTCTTGCACGGCGGAATCCGAAAACGCATTGCGCTCATTGACGAGGCAGGTCAGACACCAGCTCGCTGTAAAATTGACGAGCAGGGGCCGGCCCGCCGCCGTGAGTTCGGCGACGCGCGCCGCGCTGTAGGGTTGCCATTCATCCGCGCCGGCCTTGGATTGCGCCGATTCGCCCGGCGCCGCCGCCGCCGTTGCTACATCGGCAAAGCGAACCGGCAAAATAATCGCGAGCAGCAGCGATGCCGCGGCAGTGACGAGCACCGCGACTTTACCGCCGCCGGAACTCGAACTGGATTTTTGATATGCCCATGCGGCCAAGCCGATCAGAACTGTTCCTGCCAACGCGGCGCCCAAGCCAAATGATGAGGTCTCATGCGAGAGTACCCACAAGAGCCAGGCCGCCGACGCATAAATCGGAAACGCGAAAACCTGCTTCAGCGTGTCCATCCATGCGCCGGGCTTCGGCAGCACGCGGCGCATCCACGGTGCAAAGGACAACAGCACGAAGGGCAGGGATAACCCAATTCCCAATGCCGCGAAAATACACAGCGCGTTGATCGCCGGTTGCGTGAGTGCGGCGCCCAGCGCAGGCGCCATGAACGGCGCGGTGCACGGTGTCGCCACCAGGGTGGTAAGCAAGCCGGTAAAAAACGACGCGCGGTAGCCGTCGCCGTGGGTGAGGCCGTCGCCGACCCCGGCCAGGCCACCGCCGAATTCGAACACGCCGGACAGGTTGAGCCCCACCGCCAGCAGCAAATAAATCAACAGCGTGACGAACAGCGGCGACTGCAGCTGGAAGCCCCAGCCTATTTCTTCCCCGCCGGCACGCAGCCCCAGCAACACGGCTGCGAGGGCCAGCATCGAGCTGATGACTCCCGCGGCAAACACCAAGCCCTTGATGCGCACGATGCCGGGATGCTTCTTGGCCTGTTCCACCACACTGATGGCTTTGATGGACAGCACCGGAAATACGCAGGGCATCAAATTCAAGATCAGGCCGCCCAGCATGGCGAGCAGCATCAAGACAATGAGCGAGTGTTGCGGTTCCTGATGGGCTTGCGTCAGCGGCGCGAAGCGTTGGCCGGCCTTCACCTGCTCGGCGCCGGCGCCGGAAAAGTCGGCGGCGATCTCAATCGGAACCGTGTCGGACTGCGCGCCGTTCTGTTGCGAAACGACCAGGACGCCGCGGATGGCGCCGGCTTCGGGCGGCTTGTAGCCGACCTTCATGGAGAGTTCAACCGCATCCTTGGTACGCGTCAGCTTTTGCGGCGTGGCGTATTCAATCCCGCCCTCATCGTAGGGAAAGAACGCGAGCGACTTGATCTGCGACCGCGTGGCGCCCCATTCGCTGCCCAAGGTAACGACCAGCTGATCGCCCGCGATTCGAGCACTGGTCGCCGCCGGCTGCGCGCTCGGCAGTTCGCTGCGTGCCGCGCTGAACAACGACGATTCCTTAGGATCGATGCCGCCCGCTTGGGCGCCGGCCGGCATGGTTAACTGCAAGTCCGCACCTTCGGGGATGCACACATCGGAGCAGACCAGCCAGCTGGCTTTGGCCGCCAGTGTTACCGGCGCGCCTGCCTTCAAATCCTTGGGAGCCGTGATTTGCACCAAGTGCATGGCATGCTTGGCGTAGCCGTAATTGACCAGGGGCGCGATCTCAAAGCGATGCGGCGTGGTCCAAACGATGTCGCCGGCCGTGAACCCGGGCGGAAGCTGCCATGCCAGCTTGGTCGGCTCACCCGAATCGCCCGGATTGCGCCAATAGGTGTGCCAGCCATCGCGGATATTCAGTTCCAGAGCGACCCAGAACACTTGACCGGGCCCGACGCCGTCGACTTCACTGACCAGCCGCGCTTTGACGTTGTCGGTGGCCACGGTGCTGCCCGAGAGTGCAAAGGCCGCCGGAGAGCTCAACAACAGAGCGAAAAGCCAAATCTTAAGTGCGCGCATACGCCTATGTTACCGAATTAATCCTCATCAGAGCGCAGCAGCGCCCCGCGGGGGTGTGCTACGTCTCACAATATGCCCGATGTACCGCTGGACGGACGCTTCAGCTAAGGTAGGGCCTTAAGTGCAGCGATGCCGCCCATGCCAGCAGAAAACTACGTCGATCGCATTCTCAAATCCAAGGTCTACGATGTTGCCGTCGAGACGCCGCTGGAAGCCGCCCCGCAACTGTCGCGTCGCCTGAACAATCACGTCTGGTTCAAACGAGAAGACCTACAGCCGGTGTTTTCGTTCAAAATTCGCGGCGCCTACAACAAGATTGCGCAATTGTCGGCCAGCCGGGCGCAGTGCGGCGTCATCTGCGCCTCGGCAGGCAACCATGCGCAGGGGGTTGCACTCGCTGCGCGCACACGAGGCATTTCGGCGGTGATTGTCATGCCGTTGACGACCCCCGAGATCAAAGTGCAGGCCGTCGCTGCTTTAAGCGGCGAGATCATTCTGCACGGCGATGATTACGACCATGCGTACGAACATGCGACGGAACTGGCACGCCAGCGGGGCCTGGTTTTCGTGCATCCCTTCGATGACCCCGATGTCATCGCAGGCCAGGGCACGATTGCCATGGAGATCCTGCGTCAGCGTCACGGCGATGAAATCGATGCCATCTTCGTGCCGGTGGGCGGCGGCGGCCTGATTGCGGGAATCGCGGCTTACGCGAAATCCTTGTACCCGCGCATCAAGATCATCGGCGTCGAGCCGGAGGACGCGGCCGGCATGTTCGAGTCGCTGCGGGCCGGCAAGCGCGTCACCCTTGATCGTGTGGGCATGTTCGCCGACGGGGTCGCGGTGCGGCGGGTGGGCGAGGAGACATTCCGTCTGGCGCGCCAGTACGTCGATGAAATCATCTTGGTGACCACGGATCAGATCTGCTCCGCCATTCAGGATATTTTTCAAGACACGCGCTCGATTTCGGAGCCCGCGGGTGCGCTGGCGGTGGCCGGCATCAAAAAGTACGTGGCGCGTGAGAATTGCACCGAACGCAGACTCATTGCGATCAACTGCGGCGCCAACATGAATTTCGACCGCCTCCGGTATGTGGCAGAGCGAGCGGATATCGGCGCGCAACGCGAAGCCCTGTTTGCGGTGGAGATTCCCGAGGCGCCGGGTTCGTTTTTGAAATTCTGCCAAGTGCTGGGCAACCGCAGCGTCACCGAGTTCAACTACCGCTATGCAGATTTGCGCGCGGCGCAGATTTTCGTAGGGCTTGCGCTCGCGCAGGGCAAGCCTGAGCGTGAAGGGCTGTTGAGCACGCTCGCCGCGGCGGGCTTTACCGTTCGCGACATGACCGACAACGAGATGGCCAAGCTGCACGTGCGCTACATGGTGGGTGGGCAGGCGCGCGGACTTAGCTGTGAGCGGTTGTATCGGTTTGAGTTTCCTGAACGCCCTGGGGCACTCCTCAAGTTTCTGCAGGCCATCGGCACCGGCTGGAACATCAGCCTGTTCCACTACCGCAATCACGGCTCGGACTACGGCCGCGTGCTGGCCGGCATCCAGGTCCCGGCGGAAACCCGCACCGATTTTCTACTGCATCTGGATGCGCTGCAGTACGCCTACACGGAAGAAACGGAGAATCCGGCCTACAAGATATTTCTGGGCGGGGCGGGTGAGTCGCCAGTTGGGAAACCGTCTTAAGGGAGCATTGATTGGATAGCGTAACGGCGTACCAAGCGCTGCGGCAGCCGCGGCACGAGACCTTAACGGTGCGCGGACTCAAGATGCATTTGACGCGCTGGGGGCCTGAACCCTCCTCAACGGAAGCGCCGGTATTCCTGCTCCATGGCTGGCTGGACGCCGGTGAAACCTTCCAGCTCATGGTCGATGCATTCAAAAAGGACTGGCCCATCATCGCGCCGGATTGGCGCGGTTTTGGGCGCAGCGAATGGCCGCAAGAGGGCTATGGGTTTCCCGATTATCTCGGAGACTTCGATGCATTGATGGATCAGATTTCGCCCGATTTACCGGCGCGCATCGTCGGTCACAGCATGGGCGGCAATATCGCCAATCTATACGCAGGTCTTCGGCCCGAGCGAGTGCGCTGCGTCATCAATCTCGAAGGGCTCGGTCTCCCAAGAACAGTGGCAACGGACGCGCCGAAGCGCATGCGCAAATGGCTGGATCAGATCAAAAGTCCGGCGCTGGAAAAGAACTACAATTCCTTCGAGCAACTGGCATCCATCATCCAATTCCGCTACCCGCGCTTTTCTGCGGGAGTCGCTGCGTTTGTGGCGCGAGTTTGGGGGGTGCCGGACGAGGACGGCCGGGTGCGGCTGGCGGCTGATCCGCGCCATCACTGGGTAAACCCAATTATCTACAAGCGTGAAGATGCGGAGGCCACTTGGCACGAAATTCGTGCTCCTTTGTTGATGATAACGGGCGAGGAATCGGATTACTTGAAGCGGCTGGGCGCCGACGGCACGATGGAAGCGCTGCGCGCCGCGCATCCCGGTGTTGAGCTTGCCGGCATCGCCAATGCCGGACACATGCTGCATATTGAGCGGCCGGAATCGGTGGCGCCGGTCGTGGAAGCTTTTCTGGATGCACACTAGGACAGGCTGCTGAATGATTCGCCGTATCTATCCGACTCGATTCGGTCAGCTGCATTTGCGCAGCCACGACGGCAGGGGCGTGCCGTTGGTGCTGCTGCACATGTCGCCGCGCTCCGGCGCGATGTGGGAGGCATTCCAAGAGAAATTTGAACGGCCTACCCACGCGCCGGATCGCCTGGGCTACGGTTTCTCCGACCCTCCGCCTTGGGCTTTGTCGTTGGAACAATATGCGCAGGCCACCATCGATGGCCTGAAAGCGGCGGGAATGCAGGGCCCGATCGACTTGTTAGGCGTGCATACAGGGTCCCTCGAGGCCATCGAGATCGCGCATCAGCTGGGTTCTCAGGTGCGCCGGGCGCTGGTGGTCGGCATGCCGTTGTTTACGGAGGAAGAACAGCAGCGACAGCTCGAGAAATACAGCGAGCAGCCCTTGAAGCCGGCGACTGAAGGAGGCCATGTTCTCGGTGCGTGGCGCGGAGGTCTTGCATTCCGCGAGCCA
>Ga0224547_1000046_pt1 | contig 30798 bp, 28 predicted proteins | sample 714P21014metaG_FD_179908 | JGI IMG/M metagenome (GOLD analysis project Ga0224547, IMG submission 179908) | Peat soil microbial communities from Stordalen Mire, Sweden - 717 P2 10-14 | ecosystem: Environmental > Terrestrial > Soil > Wetlands > Peat | place: Sweden: Norrbotten County, Stordalen...
GTTGGTGTAGCACCCGTCGGCGCAGGACCCATCAGCCCCTCTAACCGCCTAGCTCGCCGGCAGCAAGCTGCTCCCGGGATTGAAGAAATGCCGGCCTCGCCGAGCTTTGGTGATTTCAGCAAACAGTTGCGCGTAGTCGCTCTCGCTACTGACCGGATCGATCGCCGCCGAATTCACGATCAGCAACGGCGACGCGTCGTAGCTGTGGAAGAAACGCGCATAGGCCTGGGTCAGCTTTTCTAAATAAGCGCGTTCGATATGCTGTTCATACCGGATGCCGCGCTTGTGGATGCGGTCCATCAACACATCGACCGGTGCCTGCAAGTAAACGACCAGGTCCGGTTTGGGTGCATCCACGACCACACGCTCATAAACGCGTTCATAGAGCGCATATTCCGCGTCGTCCAAGGTAACCCGCGCAAAGAGCCGGTCCTTCTCCAAAAGATAATCCGCCACGCGTACGGCGCCGAATAAATCCTCTTGTCGGACTTCCTCCAATTGACGCGCCCGCTGAAACAGGAAGAACAATTGCGTCTGAAACGCGGCCGCGCGTGGATTTTTGTAGAAGCGCTCGAGAAAGGGATTCTGGTCGGCTTGCTCCAGCACCAGTTGGCCGCCCAAGGACTGATTCAAACGGCGCGCCAAACTGGTTTTGCCGACGCCAATCGGTCCCTCCACGACAATGAATCGATGCGCTGCTGCAACTGGCATTTGAAACTCTTTTACTCTGAGACAGAAATTCCGCCGCCGCCCGCGTCCCGTTTGAGATCGAGCACCATGCCCACCCTTGGGATCTTGATCGTCGGGGCAATGTCCGCCAGAGGATACAGGACGAAGTTGCGCATCGACACTCCGGGGTGCGGCAGTGTTAGACCCGGCTCATCGATGGCTGAATCGATCATCCACAGCAAATCCAAATCGATCACGCGAGGCCCCCAGCGCTCCTGGCGATTGCGGCCCATGGCGCGCTCAATGCCGAGCAATCCAGTGAGCAGTTCCCCGGGCTTGAGTTGCGTGAGCAATCCGACGGCAGCGTTGATGTAATTCGGCTGATCCTGAGGTCCCATGGGATGCGTTAAATACAGCTGCGAACGCAGCACGACGCGCGTCGCATCCAGCGTGCTCATTCGCTCGATGGCTTCGAGTACCCGTTCGCGCGGAGATTGTAGATTGCTGCCGATCCCCACATACGCAGGGCGCCAGAGCGGATCCATTGCTAGGTGCGCGCCGCTCCGCCGCGCCGGCGGCGGCGGCGTCGACGGCCCGGAGCCGGGGCGCCTTCCGCTAAGGGCTCGGCGGGACGTGCCTGTACCAGCGCCACCCTCTCCTCTTGCGGCAGCACTTGAATATCGGTCCACCACTTCGCGAGTTCCGGATCTGCGACTCCGACTTGCGCGCGCAACAACAAGAAATCATAGGCTGCGCGAAAGCGCGGATGCTGCAAGATGCTCAAGGCTTTCACGCCGCTGCGCCGATTGAACCTCGGCTGCAGCATCAGCAACTCGCGCATGGGAATGGCAAAGCGCCGCGGAATCGCCACGCGCGACTGCTGCGTGCGCAGCACCGTATCGCAGGCCTGTAAGAGCTGCGCAAGATCCGGTGCCGGACCCGCCTGCCTCTCGTTGAGTTCGCGCAGCACCGCACTCCACAGCAACACCGCAAACAAGAAGGTCGGCGTCACCGGCTTGTCGGCTGCGATTCGCTCATCGGTGTTGGCCAGCCCGCGCTCCAGCATCTCGGCGGCGTAGGCATAGGGCGGCAGTGCAAAGGCGGCGGCGGATTGGGGAAACAGATGTTCGAACAGCCCGTATTGCTGCAGCAATCGATACGCCTTCAAGCCGAACCCTGACAAAAATAATTTCAAGACCTCATCGAACAGCCGCGCCGCAGGCACGCCGTCCAGCATGTACGCCAGGCGCTTGATCGGCTGCTCGGTGTTGGGTTCGATGGAGAAATCCAGCTTCGCCGCAAAGCGCACCGCCCGCAGCATGCGCACCGGGTCTTCGCGATAGCGAGTTTCCGGATCGCCGATCAGCTTCAGGCGCCGCGCCTTGATGTCGCTGACACCGTCGACGAAATCCCAAATCGAGAAATCTTCGATGTTGTAGTAGAGGCCGTTCGCCGCGAAGTCGCGCCGCCAAACATCCTCTTCGATGGTGCCGTAGATATTGTCGCGAAGAATTCGGCCTCGAAGGTCGAAAGCGCGATGCTCGGAATCGCTCGGCGGCGAGAATTCAGCGACGGATTGGTAAGTACCCGAATCTGCGCCGCCCTCAGCGGCATCGGGTCCAGTGTCCGCGTCGGCGCCGGGCCCAGCGTCGGCATCCGAGTCTTCCGCGTCCTCACGCTCCGGAGCGGCCGCGGCTCGAAAAGTAGCCACCTCGATAATCTCGTTGCCGAAAAAGACATGCGCCAAACGAAAACGCCGGCCGATAAGCCGGCAATTGCGGAACAGTCGCCGCACCTCTTCAGGCAGCGCATTGGTTGCCACATCGAAGTCTTTCGGACGAAGTCCCAACAGCAAATCGCGCACCGCGCCGCCCACCAAAAAGCCCTGATATCCCGCTTCTTTGAGGCGATAAAGCACCTTCAAGGCGTTTGGCGAGATTGCCGCACGCGATATCGAATGCTCCGATCGGGGAATCACTAACGGCGGGGCTGGAGTCGACGATGAGTTCAAAAAGGGGGGTTCCGCTTGAGTCCAAAAAATTGGCCCGTATACTACCAGCCCTCTTGGGTCCCAAGGCCCAAAGATCCGCCAGTCCGCTCCCTTCGTCTAGAGGCCTAGGACACGGCCCTCTCAAGGCCGGTACATGGGTTCGAATCCCATAGGGAGCGCCATTATTGCTCTATCTCCCCCGAACGCGTGGCGGATATTGCGACGCGCTATGGCATCGGTGCTCGAGTCCGAGCGCCTCGGCGACAGTCGGCGGGCGGGACTTGAGTCATCTCGCCGCCGACCCCACACTATCGGTCAGGACCTAGGAGGCTCACGCTATGGCGCTGTCCCGCAAGAAATCGGTAATGCCGACCGAGCACGATGCACTGCCAGGGCGCGCTACACCGCTCAGCGTTCCGCAGACGCATTTTGTCAACGGTCATCGCATCGTACCCCCGTTCCCCGCCGGCCTGCGCGAGGCGGTGTTCGGCATGGGCTGCTTCTGGGGCGCGGAGCGGCTCTTGTGGCAGCTGCCCGGGGTGTACTCGACCGCAGTCGGCTATGCAGGTGGGTTCACTCCCAATCCAACCTACGAGGAAGTCTGTACCGGCGAGACAGGACACGCCGAGGTGGTGCGCGTGATTTACGATCCCACCAAGGTCCGATACGAGGATCTGCTCAAGGTGTTCTGGGAGTCGCACGATCCCACGCAGGGGATGCGCCAGGGGGACGATGTCGGTACGCAGTACCGCTCCACGATCTACGTGACTGACAAGACACAGCGAGACGCCGCCGAGGTCTCGAGGCGCGCTTATCAGGCCCGGCTCACCGCGGCGGGACACGGCGCCATCACTACGGAAATCCGCGACGCGCCGCAGTTCTTTTACGCCGAGGACTATCACCAGCAGTATCTGGCGAAAAATCCCAGTGGCTACTGCGGGTTGGGCGGCTGTGGAGTGCCCTTTGAATCTGCAGAGGGCGCAGCCGCACCCCCAGCCGCACGCCAACGTTGATGCACACGCCCGGCGGACGTGAGAGGCGGATCACACTTGCCGTCTTGCGCGACCTGTGCCTCGCATCCATGTGACGTAATCGGCGGCAGAAGCGTTCCCCGAACCATACGGTGCGCCACGAGTAACGGATGGCGGGTCGGAGGCGATGAACAGCGCTGATAGACACATTGCCGGGCAGGAGGTGGAAGTTCTGCTGGGCGAGAGCCACCCCCGGCACGCTGAGACGTTATTCCGCAATACGGTCGAGGATGCTCCCGTCGGCATCGCTTTCGCCGACCGTGAGGGCCGCTATCGCCACTGCAATCGGGCCTTCCGCGCTCTGCTCGGCTTCGATACCGAGGAGCTCAAGAGCGAGTCCATGGGGAGCCTCACGCACTCAGCGGATCTTGAGTCCACGACGGCAGGCCTCGAGCGGTTGTGGAGCGGAGAAATTGCTCACTTGGATGTCGAGAAGCGCTACCTGCGCAAGAGCGGCGGCGCGGTGTGGGTTCATGCAACCATCTCACTCGTCAGCGGCGGTGGTCCGGAGCCGGAGTGCTCGGTCGAGTTTCTGCTCGACATCTCCGCGCGCAAGCAGATGGCAGCCGCCCTGCTGCAGAACCAGACACTGCTCGCCACCGTCATCGCCGAACTCCCGATCGCACTGGTTGCGTGCGACGTCAGAGGTCAGGTGACGCACCACAACCTCGCGGCGGCTGAGCTCTTAGGAATTTCCGCGGAAGAAACCGACCACGCGGTCCCGCGCAACCCCTACCCCCTCACCTCCCAGGTCTTTCTGGCGGATGGCACAACGCCGGTACCGCGTGAGGATCGTCCGCTGGCGCGAACTCTGCTCGGTGACAAGGTGCATGACGCCGAGTTCGTCATCGTCCGGCCGGACGGTGTACGCCGCACCGTGTTGTCGAGCGCGCAGCGCCTGGTCGGCCAGGCCGGCCAGCCACTCGGTGCTCTCGCGGTGATCGAGGACATCACCGAGCGGCGGCTCGCCGAAGAGGAGCTCGAGCGCGTACACAAGCAGCTGCTGGTCGCCTCCCGGCAGGCGGGCATGGCCGAGGTGGCTACGAATGTCCTGCACAACGTCGGCAACGTGCTCAACAGTGTCAATGTTTCGGCGAATATCGTCGCCGAGCGCATCAGGAAATCGAAGTGCGCCGGGCTGGCACGGGTCGCCGCACTCCTGAGCGAGCATGCGCCCGACCTGATGACTTTCCTGACGGGTTCTCAAGGCAGGCACCTGCCGGTGTACCTACAGGAACTTGCCGCCGAACTCATCGCGGAGCGTGATGTGGCCAGCGCGGAGCTGGCGGAGCTGCTCGGCAGCGTCGAGCACATCAAGGAAATCGTGGCGATGCAGCAGAGCTACGCCCGCCGCAGCGGCCTGACCGACATTGTCGACATTCGCACTCTGGTCGAGGATAGCCTGCGGATGAACGAGGGTGCCTTCAGCCGTCATGGCGTCACCGTGGTGCGCGACTTCCACGAGGTGCCGCTGATCACGGTCGACAAGCACAAAGTGCTGCAGATCCTGGTGAACGTGATCCGCAACGCTAAATATGCCTGCGATGAGTCCAGGAGCGCCGAAAAGCGCGTGACTGTCCGCGTGCGGGCGGCCAACGGCACGATGCTAATCGCCGTCATCGATACCGGCGTCGGCATCCCGCCGGAGAATCTCGAGCGCATCTTCAGTCACGGCTTCACTACGCGCAAAGAAGGCCACGGCTTCGGTTTGCACAGCTGCGCGCTGGCGGCCAAAGACCTCGGCGGTTCGCTGCAAGGCGAGAGTGCCGGACCCGGCCACGGGGCTACCTTCACCCTGACGCTGCCCCTCACCCAGCCGGAACCGCCCGATGGCCGATGAATCCGAGCTGCTGACCCACCGCCTGTTGATGATCGACGACAATCCGGCCATTCACGGGGACTATCGCAAGATCCTCACTGGACGCAATAACCCGCAGATCTCGGCGGCGGAAGCGGCGCTGTTCGGTGAGCCGCAGTCGAGGGTGTCGCGTCCGACATTCGATGTGGACTCGGCGATGCAGGGACGGGACGGAGTGGAGTTGGCGCGCCGCGCGATCGTCGAGGGACGCCCTTATTCAGTCGCCTTCGTGGACATGCGTATGCCGCCCGGCTGGGACGGGCTGGAGACGATCGAAAACCTCTGGAAGGTCGACCCCGAGATCCAGGTCGTGGTCTGCTCGGCCTACAGCGACTACGACTGGATGGAGCTCCTGGCGCGACTCGGGTGCTCCGACAAGGTCATCGTGATCAAGAAGCCTTTCGAGCCCATCGAGATCCTGCAGTCCGCGAGCGCGCTGAGCCGCAAGTGGCAGAACGCACGCGCACTCAAGGGCTACGTCGAGGGCCTCGAGCGGGTCGTCACCGATCGCACCCGCGGACTTGAGGCGGCGAACCGACAGCTGCGGCATCTCGCTTCGCACGATTCGCTCACCGGGCTTCCCAACCGGCTGCTGCTCGAAGACCGCATCACTCAGGCTATTGCCCAGGCGACGCGTCAATCGCATGAGTTCGTGGTGGCGGTGCTGGACCTCGACCGCTTCAAGCTCATCAACGACTCGCTCGGCCATCGCGCCGGCGATGAACTCCTGTGCGAGGTGGCGGAGCGGCTCAAGGGAGCCATCCGCATCGTCGATAGCATCGCGCGCCTCGGGGGAGACGAGTTCGTGATTATCTTCGACGGGCCGATGACTCGGGCGGAGACGCTGGAAATGGGCAAGCGCCTGCTGAAGGTGATGGAGCCCTCCATGCGGCTCCTCGGCATCGACGTGCACGTCTCGCCCAGCATCGGCATTGCGTTCTATCCGCGCGATGGCGCGACTATCGATACCCTGCTGGCGCACGCGGACGCCGCCATGTACCACGCCAAGGAACGCGGCCGCAACAACGTGCAGTGCTATACCGAGAGCATGGGCACGGTCACGCAGGAGCGCGTGAAGCTCGGGAGCGAGCTGCACGAGGCACTGCGCCGCGGGCAATTCGAGCTGCATTACCAGCCCAAAGTCGACACCGCGACGGGCGGGATCAACAGCGCCGAAGCGCTGATCCGCTGGCGCCATCCGCAGCGCGGCCTGCTGCTGCCGGCTGAGTTCATTCCGGTCGCCGACGAGTGCGGCCTGCTCGATGCCATCGGCGAGTGGGTGCTGTATGAGGCGTGTCGCCAAGGGAGCATCTGGCAGCAGCGCGGGCCGCGCGCCGTGCGCGTCGCCGTCAATCTTGCGCCCTCGCAGTTCCGCCTCGTGGACTTGGTGGATCAGATTCGCCGCGCTCTCGATGCCTCGGGGCTCGACCCTACACTCCTCGAGATCGAGCTGACCGAGACCGCGGTCATGAGCGATGCCGAGGAGTCGGTACATATTCTGGAAGCCATCAGCCGCATGGGTGTGCTGGTCTCAGTCGATGACTTCGGCACCGGCTACTCCAGCATGAGCTACCTGCGTCGCTTTCCGATCGACAAGCTCAAGATCGACCGCTGCTTCATCGAGCAGATGGCTACGCGCCCGGACGACGCTTCCATCGTGGGCGCGATCATCTCGCTCGCCCATAGCCTGCGCTTAAAGGTGATCGCGGAGGGGGTGGAGACGCGCGAGCAGCTGCAACTGCTTGCCAAGCTGGGCTGCGACCAGTACCAGGGCTTCTACTGCAGCCCCGCACTCCTCCCCGCGAAGTTCGAGGAGCTGGTGCGAGAGGATCTGACCGAGGAGGATTCCGTGCGAACCCACAGCAAGCTCGCTGGCCTGAAGGCCTGAAGACCCACAACCCCGTGGCGGCTGGAATCTCCCCGCAGCGACCAGCCCTTCCGTTGCCTTTACAATGACAGCAAGCAATGTGCGTGTAACGCTCCTTGCTGGCGGATCACGCGGGCGAAGCATGCGCACTCACGCGGCAATGTGTCGACCCCGCCGAGCATCATTTATCCCAAGGTTTCTTCCAAGGCTTCGCTACATTCTCCGGAGGGCTCGGAGCGTCGCGTTGTCGCTTTTGCAAGAACTGCAAGTCTGGAGTGATAGCGGGTATAGGGGCGGTTGACTGAGTTCGCGGGTAAAACGCAGCGAGCGCGAGATCGCGGACTTCGATGCGGCGTCGAGGTTTAATAAGCTCTAAATATGTCATTTTTTCGTCGGCCATGCATACGCGGTCCTTGTGTTGCTGTCAGGTTTGACACCCTGACACCCGATTAGTTAGGCATGAATTCTTCGATAACCAACAAAATGAGGCTTTGCACTACACGGTTGCGACCAGATGCGCGTGAAAGCATCAGCAACATGCCTTGGCGCCAGATGCCATCAGTTAGCCACTCGGTATGAAATAAAACCCATGAGGCCGATGTTCGCGAGATTCGGTGTAGATCAGCGCCCGGGAGCTATCGCCACTCTATGTCGCCAACTTTGGAAGCAAGCGATCGTACTCGCGTTTGACAACCGCATAACATTCGCAAGTGCGCTTCTCTAATCCGGGGCGGTTGAGCACCGTGATGTGGCCACGGGTGTAGCTGATCAATCCGGATTCTTGTAACTTCAGCGCAGCTTCCGTGACGCCCTCACGGCGAACCCCAAGCATGTTCGCAATTAATTCCTGTGTCATCGCGAGTTCATTGGTCGGTAGACGATCGAGGCTCAGCAACAGCCATCGGCACAATTGCTGGTCAAGCGAATGGTGGCGGTTGCACGCCGCCGTTTGCGCCATTTGCGTTATTAACGCATGGGTGTAGCGCAGCAACAGATGCAGCACGGGAGTAGCGCGGTTGAACTCAGCTTTCATCAACTGTGCTTGCAATCGAAAACCCTGACCGGCACTCTGCACCACCGCACGGCTCGGAGTCGATTCGCCTCCCATGAATAACGAGATGCCGACAATTCCTTCATTCCCGACCACGGCAATCTCAGCCGAGGCGCCATTTTCCATTACGTAAAGCAGCGAGACGATGGAAGTGATTGGAAAGTAGACGTGGGTTAGCGCCGCGGCCGGCTCGTACAAAACCTGGCCCAACGGCATGTCAACTTCTTGAAGCAGCGGTTCCCAGCGCTGCCACTCGGGATCTGGCAGGGCGGCCAATAGGGAGTTTTCCCTATGTTCGACGGAAATCGACATCCCTGATTTCCTGCTTCAGCGATTTTGGTGTCCTGCCGCAGACTTCTACGCGCTGTTTCAGCGGAATGCAATTGTCAACTTTTACATCGTTTGGGGTTTGCCCTCGGGTCCCAAAGAGAAAGGCCGCCCCGCGAGCAGGGCTGCGTGCAATAGTACAGGTCGAGTTCCGCGCTGCTGGCTGTAAAGATGCGCCCTACGCAGAGTCACCCACGGTGCACACTCAATGCCGTCAAGCTTTGCCTGGCTTGCCCCCAAGAGCCTAGCGGGCGCTATCGAGTGTGCACCGTGGGTGGCACTGTTGGCTTGCGAGCCTTCGCCTTGGATGCCACACGCGGGTAAGTATGCGCACTACTGCCCGGGGGCCTTGGCATCCACCATAGGTACACCGCCAGTGCATCGCTGGTGGCCTTGGCATGCGCGAGATCAATCTCTCGTTGCATCATTGGGGCTGCGTTGGTGAAATCGCGGTAGTACATGGGAGCACCCTAGGTGGCCCAGTCAGTTTTTGTCTGTGCGCCAGCCAACGGTGGGTACCTGAATGTGTGCTCAGGTAAATCCGCAATGTTTGCGCTCCCTACTGCGCGCAAAGCGGGGACCTGTCCCTAACGTGCAGGCCTCACAAAGCCGGCGCTACTGCCATATCCATCAACATCACGGCTGTAACCCAATTTCCAATTCCAGAAATCGAAGCGTAATGCGGCGGACAGATGCTGCGCCGACGTGATCATTCGCCCTTTGGCCATCTTGGAGGAACCATGTACGCACTAAAACGTCTTGCTCTGGCCGCTTCAGTTACCGGAATGCTCTTCGCGGCGACCGCCGCCAACGCAGACGAAATGTTCGGCGACGGACTCGATGACGAACCCGTATGCCCTTATGGCTACTATGACTTCGCTCCTTATGCCTGCGCTCCCTACGGCTACTACGGCCCGGAGTGGTTCGAAGGCGGCTTCTTCATTGGTACCGGCCCGTGGTTTCACGGCCCGAGACACTTTCGCGGCCACGTGAACAACCATTTCGATGTTCATCACGGATATAGCGGCCCAATGCCAAATCATGGCGATAACCCTGACCCGTCGAAGAGTTTCGACCAGATTGACCATTTCAGAGGAAATGAAATGCGAGACGGGCTCGGCCACGTAAGCGGCGTCGGACACGCAGGCGGGTTTGGCCACGCGGGCGGGTTCGGCGGCCACGCAGGCGGCGGCGGGGGCCGACGCTGAGCTTCATTCGTACCCAGCTGGCAACGGTTCAGGGTATCGGCCCCCCGATGCGCGGTACTCGGTCAATGAAGAATTTCAACCGGTGCGCTGAACGAATAGCCAACGCCGCGTTCGGTGAGGATGAACAGCGGTTGTGATGGGTCATTCTCGATCTTGCGACGCAGTCGCAGCACCTGAACGTCGATGGAGCGGTCGTAAACCTCATTGTCGTACACACGGCTGGCTTCCAGCAGCTGATCCCGAGTGAGGATGCGTTGTGGAGCGGCCAGTAACGCGGCGAGTAAATTGAATTCCCCGTTTGTCAGCTCGAGCCGCTTTCCCGGGTGTTTGGTCAGCCGCCGCGTGCGCAGGTTTAGTTCGAACTCGGCAAAGCGGTAGGCGCGAACGTCTCCCTGTCTCGCCTCAGTCAACGCCGCACCTTTGGTTCGCCGCAGCACCGTCCGAATACGCGCCAACAGCTCCCGCGGGCTGAACGGCTTGGTCAGGTAATCGTCAGCGCCGAGTTCAAGACCCATGATGCGATCGGCCTCATCGCGAACACCGGTGAGAATGATGACGGGAATCGCCGACTCCTCGCGCAGCCTGCGGGCCAGCGTCATCCCATCCTCACCCGCCAAACGCAAGTCGAGGACCACCAGATCGATTGCTTGCTCGGTGAGGATCGCCGACATTTCCTTGCCGGTCGAAGTGATGCTGACACGCAGCTCGTTCTGCGTGAGATATTCCTTCAGCAAGTCGCGAATCTGAGGGTCGTCATCGACGACCAAGATATGCGGCTGGATAGTCTCAGGCATGCGATTCTCCGAGGCCAATCTGAATTGCTGATGGTTGATGGATCATCGTCGATTCCTGCGCAGAACTCCATGTCAGGGTGAAGGCCGAGAATCTCAGTTCGATTTCATGTCTCGCTGAAAATATTTCAGTTGCAATGAATTCGTACCAACATTGACTGAAGGATCCAGAGCGCGCGCGAGCGACTCGGCGAGATCTGCGCGCTGAAGCGGTTTGTGCAACAGCTCTCTCACGCCGATAGCTTGCGCACGGTGCGCAAGGTGCGCGCCCCCGTGACCGCTCATCAGGATGATCGGAACATCGGGCCTCACGAGCCGGATCTCGCGGGCGAGCTCAGTGCCCACGAGATCGGGCATCGCCTCATCGGTCAGGACTAAATCGAAGCGCTCAGGTTTTGCTCTAAATGCCTGCAGCGCTACGCTGCTTGACTCAAAACCCACCGGCTCGTATCCGAGCCCGGCCAGCATTTCTTCGGCCAGCGCAACCAGCGTCGGTTCGTCATCGACGATCATCACCGTTTCACCGCTGCCGCGGGGCAGCTCGCGGACTGCCTGGACGGCGAGCTTTTCGACTTCCGTCGTGACGGGGAGCCAGATCTCGAAGGTAGTACCCTGTCCAATCACGGAGTTGACATGGATCGCGCCGCCGAGATCGGTCACGATCCCATGCACCAGCGACAAACCCAGGCCCGTACCTTTGCCGACACCTCGGGTGGTGAAGAACGGATCGAATATGCGGTCGACCACCTCTGGTGTAATACCGACTCCCGTATCGCTGATCACCAGACGTACGTAGGATCCGGCTGATAGAGTGCCGCGCGAGACCAATTTGGCCTCGGCCAAGTCCACGCGTTCTAAAGACACGCTGAGTATCCCGCCGTGTTCCATCGCATGAACGGCGTTGGTGCAGAGATTCATGGCGACCTGGTGTAATTGGGTCGAATCGCCGATGAGCGCGGCATCGCCTGCGAGAAGACTTTTCTCCAGGCGGATGTTGGCGGGTAAGGAGGCCGCGATAAGTTCCAGGGTTTCTTCAATGACTGGCTGAATATGTACGTAAGCGCGTTCACCGAGGCCGCTGCGGCTGAACCCGAGAATGCGATCGACAAGCGCCTTGGCGCGCTCGGCAGCGTGCATCACATTATCAACGTAGCGCCGCAAAGAACTTCCCGGCCTGGACTCTTGCTGCGCGAGCTCACCGTAACCCAAGATAGCGCCGAGTATATTGTTGAAATCGTGAGCGATCCCGCCTGCCAAGGTGCCCATCGCCTCCATCTTCTGAGATTGCCGTAATTGGGCCTCTAATTGTTCTCTGTCCGACTGCGCCTGTTTTTGGGTCGTCACGTCGATGGCCGATCCAACGAAGCGATACGGCTTGCCCTCGGCATCCCGCAGACACCGGCCCCTCGCTAGCAGCCAGCGCCAGTTGCCGTCGCGGACCCGATATTCACATTCAAAACTCGGCGTGCGGCCCTCGAAGTGATCTCGGAGAGCCGCCTCGAGGCGAGTTGCGTCATCGGGGTGGATCTCGATTTGCGTCAGCCATGCGGTGCGGGTCGTCGTCACATGTTCTTTACCATGTCCTTCGAGCATTGCCATGGTTGACGATAGGTAGAGGCGATCGGTCGCGAGATCCCAGTCCCAATGTCCCTCGTTCGCCCCTTCCATTGCCAGCGCATAGCGCTCCTCACTGTCCCCCAAGGCACGCTCACCCGCTTCGATACGGCGTAGTTGGCGCCATAGCATCCCAATCCCGATCAATCCTAAAAGCGCGACGAGTGCGGTACGCGCCGCCAGCCGCATCGCTTCATCGCGCCATGGCTGCAGCGCGACGGACTTCTCACGGGTGACCGCGACGACAAGAGGCGTATCTCTAACGCTGGCCACGGCAATGAACTCCTGCTTGCCGTCGATCGGATCTGTAAATCCCTTTGACGGCGCCTTTAGTGCGAAAGCGAGTCGCGGAAGGGCCTTGCCGATTGAACCGGGCTGCGGCGGATCGCGTACGAGCAATTGGCCGTTGGCGCGCAGAAGTTGCACGGCGCTGCCGTTACCGAGGTTGACCGCGGCATAGAATTTCTCGAGATCCTCGAGGTTGACGACGGCCGCCACGACGCCGGCGAACGCGCCGGTCTCGTCCTCCAACCGTCGCGACAGGACGATTCCAGCGCGTCCTTCGGAGCGGGTGATCAGCGGTTCGCTCATGAACAGCCCCGCCGAACGGTCTCGGTGCGCATTGAAATAGGAACGGTCAGACACGTCGAGGTCGGGGGGTGAGGATCCGACAGAGCGGTACCGCTGAATTCCTTGCGCGTCAGTGATCGTGATCATGTGTATTTGCCTGGCCCCCATCGTGCGATTGGCGAGGATTTCATCGAAACGCTCGGGCGCTATTTTTTTGCTGTCGTTTTGATACCAACGCGCCGTATCGCGCAGCAGTAAATCAATGCCTTGAAACGTCCAGGCGCTTTGCTCGGCAAGCGCTGTCGCCACATTCGTGATTTCGCGGTTGGTTGCCGCGAGGGTATTGTTATACGCACGCCACGCGTCGTAAGCCGATGAGCCGGCGAATGCAAATACAACCAGCACGCCCAATGTCACGATCCGCAGCCGAAACCGCTTGAATCGCAGTGGAGCGTAGCGCTGGTTGATGGGGTCGGTGCTCTCGGGCATTCCTCGCGTGCCTACTTTAAGGTGGCGCGGGATCGATAATAGCGCGTACCGCTGCGAGCAGCGTATCCCGGGTTAGCGGCTTAGCGATGACCTGGGCGACGCCGAGGCTCTGAGCGGTGGTGCCGGCGGTCGAGAGACCGGCGCGAAATTGAGCGGAGATCGCAATGATCGGCGCTCTGGGGTGCGCAGCGCGAATTTCGTCGGTCACGCGCGAACCGGCGTGTTTGGGCATACCAATGTTCACGATCACAAGGTCTGCCCCAAGACACGGCGGCCCGCAGAATGTGGCAGCACCCGCGCGATAGCCGGCACACGTCAGCCATTCCTGGAGCAGGCCGCGCATTAGATCGTCTGCCTCGTATATCACAATCGTGGACATCGGATGCAGTGTCTCAGCGAAAAAGTGCGCGTCGATGTCGAGCTACGACCGTAGTCATTTCATTTGAAATCTGCGCCGAGGGCCGCGAAACAGAAAGGCAACGCTCTCGCCCGACGATGACCCCAATGAAATCTCGACCGGCACGCCTACCGCACCGCAATCTGCGGCACTCGCGCCGTGATCTCTTGTTTCAACGGTAACAGCAGTGACATCCAATCCCCGTCCGCGCTTGTTACTTTCCTGGCTCGGCAGATTTTCTAGGGGCTCATCCATGGTCTTTTCCCGACGTTACGGAAATCTCTGGTTTGTCATCGCTGTGCTCGGCGCCTGGAGTGCAGGTTGCTCCTTGGCGAACGCGCAAGGCAACGCCGCGGCGCAAACCGCAACCGCAACCGCAACCGCATGTCCGAAGAATGACAGCGGCCTTAAGTTGCCGCCCGGCTTTTGCGCGACCATTTTTGCCGACGGTATTGGTCATGCACGCCACCTGATTGTGGCTGCGAACGGAACCGTCTACGTCAACACCTGGTCCGGCCGCTACTACGGCAACGACACGCCGCATGCCGGCGGCTTTCTGGTTGCGTTGCACGACACCACGGGTGCGGGGCAAGCTGACGTGAACGAGCGTTTCGGTGACACCGTGAAGAGCGGTGGTGCGGGTGGCACCGGCATTGGCCTGTACAGGGGCAGCCTGTTCGCGGAGATCAACGATAAAATCGTGCGCTACGCGCTGCCAACCGGCTCGATCGTCCCGCAGAGTCCCGCGGTGCCCATCGTGACGGGATTGCCGCTGGGCGGCGATCATCCCATGCATCCCTTCGCAATCGACAGCGACGGTTCCCTATACATCGACGTCGCCACCGCGACCAATGCCTGCCAGCTGCAAAATCGCACGCCGCACTCGCCGGGCATCGATCCGTGTACGGAACTTAAGACACGCGGCGGCATCTGGCGCTTTGACGCGAATAAGACGAACCAAGCATTTTCGCCGGCCGAACGCTTCGCCACCGGGATACGCAATGCCGAGGGATTCGGGATCGACGCCTCACGACACATCTTTGTCACGCAACACGGACGCGACCAGCTGCATTCGAATTGGCCGGAGCGGTACAAACCCGAGGAAGAGGCCACGCTTCCCGCCGAAGAGTTGCTGCTCTTGAAACAGGGCGGCGACTACGGGTGGCCGGAGTGCTACTACGACGGCCTGCAGGGCAAGTTGGTTCTTGCCCCCGAGTACGGCGGCGACGGGGGCAAAAAAGTGGGTCCGTGCGCGACCAAGAACGCCCCGATTGCCGCGTTTCCCGCCCATTGGGCACCGAACGCCATGGCGCTGTACGACAAGCAGCAATTCCCGGCGCACTACCGTCACGGCGTATTCATCGCCTTTCACGGGTCCTGGAATCGAGCGCCCTACCCCCAAGGCGGTTACAACGTCGTGTTTCAAGCCTTGGCGGGCGATCATGCGTCGGGCCAGTGCGAAATATTTGCCGACGGATTTGCAGGCGCGGTGAAATCACCGGATCAAGCCGCGCATCGCCCGTCGGGCGTGGCAGTCGGACCCGACGGCTCTCTCTACGTCTCCGATGATGTGCGCGGCCGGATCTATCGCATCGTCTACCGAGGTGGACCGGGCGCTGAAGGCAGCGCTTCCGAATTCACGCCCTGTCCGAGGGCATCGGCCCCGGTCGGCAAAGTCAGTGTCGATGACGCTAAACCTCCGGAAGGCACTCATCCGGATGCCGGCGCCGTCGACGACATAGCGAGTCTTCCCGTTGCCACCGGCGCGACCAAGGAGATGGTTGCACTGGGCGATCGCATCTACCGAGGTCAAGTGGGCGGAGCGACCTGCACGGGTTGCCATGGCGCGAACGCGACCGGCACCACATTGGGTCCGAATCTCACGGACACGCAGTGGCTGTGGGGCGATGGCAGCTACGCTGCAATCGCAAAAACAATCGCCGCCGGCGTGCCGCAACCCAAACAATACCGCTCCCCCATGCCGCCCATGGGCGGCGCGCAGCTAACCGCCGATCAGGTGTCGGCGCTGGCCGCCTACATATGGGGCTTGAGCCACCGCACACCTGCATCGCTTCAACCAGCCAAGTGAATTTCGTCTAACAGGAGGAAACCTTCCATGTCATCAACACAGCTGCAGATCCCGGCCGTCGAAAGTGAATACGTGGATATTCCCGAGACGCACCTGAGAGTTTCGAGGGTTGCGCTCGGCACGTGGGCCATGGGCGGCTGGATGTGGGGAGGAACCGATCAACGCGAATCGGTTGCCACCATTCAGGCCGCCCTTCATCAGGGCATCAATCTGATCGATACCGCACCGGCGTACGGATTTGGTGTGTCCGAGGAGATCGTCGGCGCAGCCGTCGAGGGCCGGCGCCACGAGGTCGTCATCGCCACCAAGGTGGGACTGGAGTGGCGCGACGGCAAGGTCTATCGAAATGCGTCCCGCGCTCGAATCATGCAGGAGGTCGATGATTCGCTGCGCCGACTGCGGACCGATTACATCGACATCTACCAGGTGCATTGGCCCGACCCTCTGGTGCCCATCGAGGAAACCGCTGAGGTTATGCGCGCGCTGTACGAGCAGGGGAAAATCCGCGCTATCGGTGTGAGCAACTTCTCGGTTGCCCAGATGGAGCGCTTTCGTCAAGTGTCCCCACTGCACGTGATGCAGCCGCCCTACAACTTATTCGAACGCGCCATTGAGGCGGACATTCTGCCTTACTGCAGAGACAACGAAATTGTAACCTTCGGGTATGGCGCGCTCTGCCGAGGATTGCTGAGCGGCCGCATGCGCGCGGACACCATTTTCGACGGCGACGATTTGCGGCGCATCGACCCAAAATTTCAGCCGCCCCGCTTTGCCCAGTATCTGGACGCCGTCCGGCAACTCGATGAACTCGCACAGCGCCGCTTTAAGCGGCGGGTGATTCATCTGGCGGTGCGCTGGATGCTCGACCAGGGTATCAGCGTTGCGCTCTGGGGCGGCCGTCGCCCCGATCAAGTGGAAGCAGCGCTCGGTGTTGCGGGCTGGTCGCTCAACCGGGTCAATCGGGAAGTCATTGAGCGCATCGTGAACGCGGCGGTCACCGATCCGGTCGGTCCTGAGTTCATGGCGCCCCCGCAACGTCCCTGACCACCCAACCACCTGGAGATGAGGATATGAAACTTGGAATTATCGGACTTGGACACATGGGCGCGGCGATGGCGGCCAACCTCATCAAGGCCGGACACGACGTGAACGTATTCATGTCGTCCGCTACTTGAGCCGCTTGCTCCCGCTTCAGGTACCCACATGCTCGCTCTAGTCCGCATTGCGCTTCAACGGCCCTATACGTTTATCGTGGCGGGCTTGCTCATTTTCCTCATCGGCACCCTCGCCGCACTGCGCACCCCGGTCGATATTTTTCCAAACATCAACATTCCGATCATCGGCGTCGCCTTTCAATATCAGGGCTTGCCGCCGGACCAGATGGCAGGGCGCGTCATCACGCCGTTCGAGCGTGCGCTGACGACGACGGTCAATGACATCGAGCACATCGAAGCGAATTCCTATACCACCTACGGCATCGTCAAGATTTTCTTCCACCCATCCGTCAATATTGCTACCGCCAACGCGCAGGTCACGGCAATCGCACAGACCCTGCTTAAGCAAATGCCGCCGGGCACGACGCCGCCGCTGGTCCTCAATTACAGCGCCTCGTCGGTGCCGGTCATTCAGCTGGCACTGTCGGGCAAGGGCTTAAGCGAGCAGAATCTCGCCGATCTGGGCGTCAACTTCGTGCGTCCCCGCTTGGTCACGGTGCAGGGCGCGGGCATCCCGTGGCCGTTCGGCGGCAAATCGCCACAGGTGATGTTCGATCTCGACACCGCAGCGCTGCAGGCGCGCGGCCTGACGGGCCTCGATGTCGCCAATTCGCTCGCCGCACAGAACCTCATCACCCCGATAGGCTCGGAGAAGATTGGCGATTATGAGTACACCGTCAATCTCAACAGCGCGCCATCGAAAATTTCGGATCTCGGCGACCTGCCGATCAAGAACGTGGGGGGCGCGATGGTCTACATGCACGACGTCGCCCACGTGCACAACGGCAACGCGGTGCAGACCAATATCGTCCACGTGGACGGCAATCGCTCCGTGCTCTTGAGCGTGTTCAAGAATGGCGCGACCTCGACGCTCGACATCGTCAGCGGCATCAAGAAGATGCTGCAAGTCATCAAGCCTTCGTTGCCGGACGAGCTCGACATCAAACCGATCGGTGATCAGTCAATATTCGTGCGCGCTTCGATCCAGGGCGTGATCCGCGAGGGCGTGATCGCCGCTGCGCTCACGAGCTTGATGATCCTGCTGTTCCTCGGCAGCTGGCGCTCGACGCTGATCGTCACGACCTCGATTCCGCTGGCGGTCTTAGGCGCGATCGGCACGCTTTCGGCGATCGGCCAAACGCTCAACATCATGACCTTAGGCGGCCTCGCGCTCGCCGTGGGCATACTCGTCGACGAGGCGACGGTGACGATCGAGAGCATCAACTATCACTTAGAGCAGGGCAAGGAGGTCGAGACCGCGATTCTCGACGGCGCCTCGCAGATCGTCATCCCAGCTTTTGTGTCCTTGCTGTGCATCTGCATTGTGTTCATTCCGATGTTTTTCTTGAGCGGCGTGGCGCGCTTCCTGTTCGTGCCGATGGCGGAGAGCGTGATATTCGCCATGATCTTTTCGTTCTTGCTGTCGCGCACACTGGTGCCGACGATGGCGAAGTATCTGCTGCACATGCACGTGGCGCGCGTCGGCGGCGCGGATGTCGAACCGTCGCAACCTAAGAATCCGTTGGTGCGCCTGCAACGCGGCTTCGAGGCGCGTTTTGAGCGGATGCGAGCCGGGTATCACGAGCTTCTGGCCCTCACCATCGAGCATCGGAGGCTGTTCGTGGGTGGGTTTGCCGGCTTCGTCGCCGTCTCGTTTCTGCTGGCGCCATTTCTCGGCCGCAATTTTTTCCCACAGGTCGACGGCGGCCAAATACTGTTGCATGTACGGGCGCCGGTCGGCATGCGAATCGAGGAAACCGCCGCGCGTTTCGCCGAGGTGGAAAAAGCGATCCGCGAGGTGATCCCGCCGGCCGAAGTGACCGCGGTCGCGGACAATATCGGCACTTATCTTTCGGCGATCAATACGATCTACAACAACACCGGCACGATCGGCGAGTCGGACGGAGACATCCAGATCTCGCTCAACCCGGGGCATGCGCCGACAGCCGATTACGTCAGTCGCCTGCGCCAGCTGCTGCCGCGCCGTTTCCCCGGCATGAGCTTCTCGTTTCTGCCCGCCGATATCGTCAGCCAGATCCTTAATTTTGGCGCGCCGGCCCCGATTGATCTGCAGATCCGCAGCAACGATATCGGCGCGGACTATGCTTACGCCAACAAGCTCCTGGCGCAGATCCGCCATGTCCCCGGCGTCGCCGATGTCCGCATCCAACAGTCGCCCAGTGTGCCGACGATTGATGTCAATATGGACCGCACACGGGCCCAATACACCGGCGTGACCGCGGCAGACGTGACCAACAGTCTGGTCGTCAACCTGGCCAGTTCCATCCAGGTGGCGCCCACTTACTGGCTCAATGAGAAGAACGGGGTCACGTATCCGATCGCGCTGCAGACGCCGCAATACCAGATCGATTCGCTCCCGGCGCTGCAGAATCTGCCGATCAACGCCGCCGGCGCGCCCACCACGGTGCTCGGCGGCATCGCCGACATCCGCCGCACCCAGAGTTCCGCGGTGGTCTCCCAATACGACATCTCCTCGATGGTGGAGATCTATGCGACCACTCAAGGGCGAGATCTCGGCGCGGTATCCGCCGATATCCAGAAGATCATCGCCCAGAATGACAAGGACAAGCCGAAGGGCTCGATCATCGCCCTGGTCGGCCAGAATGCGACCATGAACAGCGCCTACGCCGGGCTTCTGTTCGGCTTGCTCGGCGCCATCGTGCTGGTCTATTTCGTGGTCGTGATCAACTTCCAGTCGTGGACCGACCCCTTCGTCATCATCACCGCACTGCCGGCGGCGATCGCCGGAATTGTCTGGATGCTGTTTGCAACGCATACCACGCTGTCGGTGCCGGCGCTCACGGGCGCGATCATGTGCATGGGCGTGGCGACCGCGAACAGCGTGCTGGTGATCAGTTTCGCACGCGAAAAGCTCAACGAGATCGGCGATGCGACGCAGGCCGCGCTCGAGGCAGGATTCGTGCGCCTGCGCCCGGTTTTGATGACGGCACTTGCGATGGTGATCGGCATGCTGCCCATGGCGCTCGGCTTGGGCGAGGGTGGAGAGCAGAATGCGCCGCTCGGCCGCGCCGTGATCGGCGGCCTGATTTTCGCCACCGTCTCAACGCTGTTCTTCGTGCCGGTGATGTTCAGCATTGTTCACCGCCGGCGCAGCACGCAGCCCGCGCCAAACGCCAACTTCGGAGCAGACCATGTCCCAGCCTGATCGAAATCCCCGCAGCCCCGTCCCACGCCGGCTTACCCTGATCGGCAGCGCATTCGCGCTCCTCGCCATCGCCGTCGTCGCGTACGGGCTCGGCACGCGCCAGGCGCAAAACGCGCGCTTGCACGATGCAACCGAAGCGCAGGCCGTGCCGGTGGTGGCCCTCGTTACGCCCGCAAGCGTGAGCAATCAAGCAGGCCTGGATTTGCCCGGACGCCTGGAAGCCTTCATCCAAGCACCCATCTATGCTCGCGTGCCGGGCTACCTGAAAAGCTGGAAGCACGACATCGGCGCCAAGGTGAAAGCGGGTGACCTGCTCGCCGAGATCGCTACGCCGGATCTCGATCAACAGCTAATGCAGGCGCGCGCCGCCTTGAGCGTCGCCCAGGCCAATGCCAAGCTTGCACAAATCACCGCAGAGCGCTGGCAGTCACTCGCAAACACTGACGCCGTCGCCAAACAAGATGTCGACACGCGCACGTTCACCTGGAACGCCAACATCGCCCAGGTCAAGGCGGCACAGGCGAACGTCGACCAGCTAGTCGCGGAAGAGGGCTTCAAACGTCTGGTTGCGCCATTCGACGGCATCGTCACGGCGCGCACAACCGACATCGGCGCGCTGATCAATGTGGGAGCCGCCGGCGGCGCGCAGCTGTTCGTGGTCTCGGAAACCGGGAAACTGCGCGTCTATGTCAACGTGCCGCAGAACTATGTTCCCAGCGTGCCGCCGGGCACCAGGGCCACGCTCAGTGTACCGGAACATCCCGGTAAGACTTATAGCGGAACGGTCGAGGCTTCGTCCCAGGCTGTCAACCCCAGCAGCGGCACGACTCTGATGCAACTCATCGTCGACAATGGCGCCGGTGAGATGATGCCGGGCGACTACGCCAGCATCCATCTGCAAATGGCCGCTGTCGCCGATGTGCTCAGCGTGCCCTCGAGCGCGCTGATTTTTGATGCCAAGGGCCTTTCCGTCGCCACCGTGGGTGCCGACAACCGCGTGCTGCTCAAGCCGGTATCGATCGGACGCGACTTAGGTACGATCATCGAGCTGGCCTCCGGCCTCTCACCGAGCGACCGCGTGATCGAAATCCCGCCCGATGGAGTCGGCAATGGCGCCCTGGTGCGTCTCGCCGGCGCGGCGCCAGGCGACAAGCTCACCGGCAAAGGAAAGAATAAAAATGAAACGGGCTAAGGTCATTCTGGGGTCCGGCGCCGCGCTGACTCTGCTGCTCAGCGCCTGCTCGCTCGCCCCGCCGCTGAAGACCCCGGTAATTCCAGCTGGAGATGCTTACAAGGAAATCGGTCCGTGGACTGCGGCCCAGCCGGCAGACCGTCTGCCGCGTGACAGCTGGTGGGCGCTCTATGGCAACGCAGAGCTCGACGGGCTCGAGAAAAGGTTGATCGACGGGAACCCGACCCTCGCCGCCGCGCTGGCGAACTACGCACAAGCGCGAGCGCTCGCCAATCAGGCGCGCGCGGGGCTCTTTCCGACGCTTAGTCTCAATGGCAGCGCCGAGCGCAATCGTGAATCGATCAACGCGCCGCTAAGAGGACCCACGACGCCGACCTACTACAATGCCAACACGCTGGGCGGCAGCGTCAGCTATGAACTCGATTTGTGGGGGCAGATTCGCAACGAGGTCGCCGCGGGCGAGGCCAATGCCGCCGCATCGGCCGCGGATCTCGAGAACGCTCGCCTGTCTCTCATCGCACAGCTGGTCGATGATTACATTCAGCTGCGCAGCCTCGATCGCGACAGCGCGATCCTCGATGAGACGGTGCAGGCCTTTACGCGCGCGCTGAAGCTCACCGAGCAGCGCCACGATGCCGGCATCGCACCGGGCCTCGACGTCTCGCAGGCGCAGACGCAGCTCAATGTTGCACTTTCGCAGGCGGCGCAGACGCTCGCCCAGCGCGCGCTGATGGAACACGCCATTGCGGCGCTGCTCGGCGTATCAGCCTCGACGTTCTCGCTCAAGCCGGAGATCGTCGACATCAAGCTGCCACAGACTCCCAGCGGCGTCCCCAGCACCTTGCTCGAGCGCCGTCCGGATATCGCCGGCGCGCAGCGGCGCATGATTGCAGCCAATGCCAACATCGGGGTCGCGCGCGCGGCGTATTTTCCCTCGCTTAACCTAGGCGCTCAGGGCGGCTTCCAGAGCACCGCGGTCTCGAACTGGCTGAGCGCGCCGAGCTCGTTCTGGGCGATTGGACCCAATGCCCTGCTCAGCGTGTTTGACGGCGGCCTGCGGCGCGCGCAAGTGGCCCAAGCGCGCGCCGAGTTCGACGCATCGGCGGCGAATTACCGCGGCACCGTCGTCAGCGCGTTTCAGCAGGTCGAAGACAGCCTCGCCACGCTCAATCATTTCCACGACGCTTCCATTGAAGAGAAGGCCGCGGTCGACGCCGCGCAGCGTACCCTGGACTTCTCCATCTCGCTCTACAAGCAGGGTGCAACCGACTACCTCACCGTCGTCACCTCGCAGACCGCGCTCTTACAGACTCAGCTGGAGGCACTCAGTCTCGATACCACACAGCTGACCGCCAGCGTAGACCTCATCCGGGCGCTCGGCGGCGGCTGGGAGGATTCCGAGAGAGCAGCACGGGTAAGCAAAGCACTCGAGCACTAGGCTCGAGCGCTTGACTCGAGGGCGAGCGCCTGGCGGCGTCCACCCTCTTCGATCGACAAATTATCGACCACTGCGACTCATCGAGTGGCTTCGTAGAGGAACCAAGTGCGACGTTCCGCCTCGTCGATCCAGACTTCGATGAGGCTCGCGGAAGCGACATCGCCGTGCTCATCACATAAGGCGTGTGCGCTTCTCAGGTTGAGCGTCAAACGCCTGTTGTCCTCGCAAAGTTCCGCAAGCATGTCCTCGGCGGCGACAGACTCGCTGTCGTTGTCGACAATGCGCTGTAGCCGGGCGATGTGGCCGATCGAATGCAAGGTCGCTCCGCCAATTTTCCTCACACGCTCCGCAATCGCATCTGTCGTAGCGAATATCTGCTCACTCTGCTCGTCCAGAAGCAGGTGATAGTCGCGAAAATGCGGGCCCGATATATGCCAATGGAAATTCTTTGTCTTGACATAAAGGGCGAACAGGTCGGCCAAGATGACCGTCAAGCCAGCGGAAATCTTTACGACCGCATGGGGTTCAATGCCTGCGGTTCCTAGCGCTGGTGCAAGTCTTCGATGTTCTGATTCTCTAGCGTTCATAATTTCAGTCTCCGGTTGAGTGAACGTCTCTAGACTGATCCGGGTTCCTCTCTCAGGTATTTCCGGGGCGAATCGCTTGCGTTACGGATGAAATGCCCGGCGCACGGCTACAACCGTTGCCCTGATCACAAGCGTTCGGTTTACTTGGAACGGGCTCGTTCCGCAGCGACTTGCGCGGCGGTCACCGGTTTGCCCTGATTGCCCCAGGAGCTGCGTTCATAGTCGATGATGTCGGCGATGTCGGCATCGCTGAGCGTAGCGGCGAATGCCGGCATTGCACTGGCGTACACCACGCCCCCGGCCTTGCCGCCCTGTAATCCATCGAGCACCACGTTGATGTGTTTCGTCGCATCGTCCTTGGTGACGACGCCGCTTCCTTTAAGCGGCGGAAACGCACCGGGCAGGCCTTCACCATTTGCCTGATGACAGGCCGAACAGTATGCCGTGTACAAGGATTGACCCTTGGGCGCATCGCCGAAGGCGCGTTCACCGGCAAATGACAGCAGGCCCAAGGCGGCAGTGACCGCGAGCGAATAACGAACGATTCCGTACATGTGTCCTCTCCCACGAGACGTGTTTGTTAGATCCGTGTTAGCAAAGAGGTTATTCGTGCCAACGATCGGTTTGATGTCACTTGCATATCAGTTGAAATCCGGGCGATCGTTGTCCGTCACCCTGGTGTGTGGCCTCGCAGGCGCTATACTGAACCAGCGAAATCGGCCTCCCTGTCCACCTATTCACCGAGGGACTCACCATGGCCACCGAAGGTATTCATTTCAGCGTCTGCAGCTCACGCCCGCCCCGCAAAACAGATTGCGATTCACGCGAAATAGCGATGGGACATCTCGATGCCAACATCAAGAAGGCGCGCGATACGGGCGGATCAGCGGGCATGCTCGACAACGGCCGATGGGAGCTGCATTTCCCACACTCGGCGATGATTCTGTACTGGGTTGAAGACTCCGAGGGAGATGTGCAGAAGTTTCCGTGATGCAAAGCTAGTTCTGTGATCCGGTTCCGGTTCCGGCCGTCATCCGTTATGCGGCTCTCGCGTTGTTTTATGTACCGTGAACCGTTCATCTCACAGACCGCTCTTATGTCTCCTAGCCGCGCTCAGCGGACTCGCGGCAGCCAGGACGTCGCAGGCGTCTGAGCCCGTTTCAGTATCCGCGATGCAGTTATTGCGCGAAGGCGGATGCGGCGGAGTTTTACCTCCCGCTCGGCCGCTTCAGCATCTTGCCTCATTGGATCGAGCGGCCGAACAGCTGGCCGCTGGGCGCTCGCTCACGGACGCGGTCGAACGCAGCGGCTACCATTCGCAAGCCGCAGCAGGATTGCACATCAATGGAGCCGCCTCTGCGACCGTCCAGCTGCTCAAGCAGTCGGGCTGCCGCATTGTGACCAACTCGGCAATGCACGACGTCGGCATCTATCAACGTGGTTTGGATACCTGGGCTGTATTGGCCTCCGCCGGTGCGACACCCGCCAGCTCACAGGCGCCGGCGCTGGCGACGCGTGCGCTGCAATTGGTCAACGAAGTGCGCGCGCGCGGCGCGCGTTGCGGAGAGCGATCGTTTGGGCCTGCGCCGCCGGTCAGATTGTCCGGCACCTTGGCGGGCGTCGCGTTCGGACACGCGAACGACATGGCGCGCCATAACTATTTTGAGCACGAGGATCTTGCGGGACACTCTCCGGCAGATCGGGTTCGAGCCGTCGGATATCAGGAAAAATTAGTCGGCGAGAATATCGCCTACGGGCCGAAGACGGCCGACGAAGTGGTCCAAGGCTGGCTCGACAGCCCCGGTCATTGCGAAAACATCATGGACCCGCGGTTCGCTGAAATGGGAATCGCTTATGCGGCGGGCCAGTCTTCCCGGCGCGGATTGTTCTGGGTTCAATTACTGGTCGCGCCCAAGGTCTGATGGGCCTTCAGCTCGCGCTCGACAGGTAGCGGAGGAAACTACTGCTGCGCAATGACCGGTGGATCGCGCTCGACCGCCGCACGCATGAAAGCGGGATCCTTGGCATCCATGCAGACGAACGTCAAGTCTTCTTGCTTGGGCCACCACGCGTGTTGACCCGTTTCAGTGGACTGGCGAAACATCACGTCTTTAGCCATCTGATTGCAATATTCGTTCGCGACTCGAAGCGCCTTGAGATTCGTATCGGCCTGAGTTTCGTAGCGCGCGCCTAACACGCTCACGTGATAGGCGTCTTGTCCGGCTGGAACGACGGCGCTAGGAGCCGTTGCGCAACCGGCAAGCGTCGCCGACGCCATGATTCCGACCATCCACTGTATTTTGCGCGTTGTCATATGAGCTCCTTGGGCCGTCACTGCGCACCATAGCGCGGCATTCACCCGCAGCATCGTGATGTCCGGCACGATTCGCGGTCTGCAGATGTGACCGCCATCACGCGATCAGGGATGCAGTGGAGTTTTGTCATATTCCGGCGATTCGTTTTACGCCCACGCCGAATTCGTACACGTTCTTAGCACCGCGATAGCCCGTCACCGTCAGTGCCGCTGTCGCGGCCAGTAGCACGATGATGAAAATCCAAGACGGCCGCGACCCTTGAGGCGTGCCGGCGCCTCGCCAGATGGCCAACAGCACCAAGAGCAGCGTTGAAAACATCGCCCATTTCATGTGCAGCGAAATCGCCTGGCGAGCGGCGGCGCTGACGTCCAGGTCGAGCAGCGCGCCTAAGCCGGTTGCCAGTGCGAACAGCGCGGCGAGCGCGCCGAGACACAGATTCCATGTTCCCACGATGGCGGTGATCGAGGCCATGGTTTCGCTGCGCAGCAGCCGCGCCGCCAGCATCAGAGGTGTCGCGACCAAGATGAGCGCGAGGGGAAAATGCACGACCAGGGGATGCCATCCAGGCAAAGGACTCACGTGCGGCTCGGCGCGGATAAATGGCTGCGCCACCAAGCGATGGTGTCGGTGAGCCCAGCGCTTAAAGTAAACCGTGGCTGCCATGGCACTTCGTCGCGCAGGCGATGAATATCGGGCACCAATAAAGGCGGCTCTTCGGTCGGAGTGCTCCGAGCGCCGAGTCGAATCAGATCGGGTCGTCCAATCTGGCGCGCGATGCGCGCGATCAGATCCGCTAAGGCAATTTTTTCGTCGGAGCCGATATTGACGGGCCCTTGAATCTCGCTATCGAGCACGCTTGCAAAGGCTGCGCCGACATCGGCGACGTGTAGGAAGCTGCGGATTTGACGCCCGTGCGTGCACAAGGCTTCTTGATTCGCGAGCAAGTGCCGGACAACCGAGGGCACCAAGCGGTCCGGATGCTCGTAGGGGCCGTACTGAAAAAAGATACGCCCCCAAGCCGCCGACAGATGCTCCTGCCCTGCAAACTCCGCCAAACTCTTTTGTAGCGCGATCTTCGCGGTTGCATAGGGACTCAAGCGCGTCGCGGCGTCGGCCATGGGACTCGATCGCTCCTCGCACACACCACCTTTGGACCAATCGTACTCAACGCAGCTGCCCGCCATCACGACGCGAACTCCGCCGAGCGCGCGAAACCGGCGCAGCAGACGCTCACTCGCGGCCAACCAGCGAAAATTATCCTTACTCTGCCAATACACCCCCGGGGTCGCGATCCAGGCGAAATGCAGCAAGTGCGTCGGCACGACGCGCTCGAGCAGGGCGTCGACCTGAGACTCATTCAGCAGGTCGGCAGTCTGCACCGTCGCGCCGTGAAGCTCTGCGGGAATATTCCGTGAGGCCCCGCCGGACAGCACCGCGTGCACCTCGTACCCTTTCGCGAGTAGCGGCGCTACGCTCCAGCGGCCAATGAACCCGCCGGCGCCGGTGACGAGCACGCGCTTTGAGGAGATCACGGCGCCGGTGCGTCCAGCAACGAATACGCCGCATCGCGGGGCGAAATCACGCTCGGCTCCAACGGCCATTGGATGGAGAATGCCGGGTCGTTCCAGCGAAACCCTTGCGCATACTCCGGGGCATGCGGCACGGAAATCATGTAGTACACCTCGGCGTCATCGCTCAACGTGATGAAGCCATGGGCGAATCCCGGCGGAATGAACAAGGAGCGGTGGTTTTGCGCCGTTAAGTGCGTGCCGAACCAGCGTCGATAGTGCGAGGATTGCGGCCGGATATCCACGATGACGTCGAATATCGCTCCGGAGGTACAGCGCACGAGCTTGTGCTCCTCATGCGGCCGCCTTTGGTAATGCAAGCCTCGCAGCGTTCCTTCTCGAGTGTTGTAAGACACGCTGCATTGGCGCAATTCAGTACTCAAGCCCTTGGCGGCAAATTCTTCATCACAGTACGCGCGCGCAAAAAAGCCGCGCTCGTCCGCAATGGGCGCCATGTCAACCAGAAATGCGCCGGGAAGCGGTGATTCAGTGAAGATCATGGTGCATCATAGACACGAACCAGAGGCACCGGCGTCACGAATCGGCCGCCCCACGCCTTGATGCCGTCGAGCTGCCGCCTTATCTCGTGCTGAAGATTCCACGGCAGGATCAACACGTAATCCGGCTTCGCCTGCATCAGCTCCTCCGGCGACACCACGGGAATGTGCGTGCCCGGCAACAATTTCTTCTGCTTGTGCGGACTGCGATCCGCCACAAATGCAATATCCTGCGGCGTGACCCCGCAAAAATTGAGCAGCGTATTGCCCTTGGCCGCGGCGCCGTACGCGGCGACGCGCTTGCCGTCACGCTTTGCGCCGGCGAGAAAATCGCGCAACGAGTCCCGGCATTCATCGACACGCTTCGCAAATTGCATGTAGGTGGTGAGTTCCGCGATTCCCGCCGCCGTCTCCTGGGCGCGTGTCTCGCGCAGCGCGACACTGTCGTTGAGGTCCGCTCGATGCGCATGCGAGGCAAATAGCCTCAAAGAACCGCCATGCGTGGGCAACCGCTCCAGATCGTAGATTCGCAAGCGATGGCGGCTAAATACCTGCTCGATGGCGTACAGAGAAAAATACGAGTAATGCTCGTGATAAATGGTGTCGAATTCGACCTGCTGAATCAATTCCAGCAAGTGCGGAAATTCTAGGGTCACGCTGCCGTTCGCGCGCAGCAGCACGGCGAGACCGGCGACAAAATCATTGAGCTGCGGCACATGCGCCAGCACGTTGTTGGCGATGATCAGGTCGGCTTGACGCCCCTGCTGCGTGAGGTCCAGGGCCGCCTTCTCACCGAAGAACTGCACCAGAGTGGGCACGCCGATCTTCTCCGCCGCCGCCGCGACCGTATCGGACGGATCGATGCCCAAAACGGGTATGCCCATCTTCAAGAAATTCTTCAGCAAGTACCCATCGTTGCTGGCTAATTCGACCACGAGGCTTGAAGGGCTTAGGCCGAAGCGCCTTTGCGCCATGTCGCAGTAGGTCTTGGCGTGCGCCAGCCACTCATCCGAGTACGATGAGAAGTAGTGGTAGTTACCGAACAACTCTTCCGGCGCAACGTCGTAATCCAACTGCACCAGTTTGCAGACCTCACACACCTTGGCGCGCAGCGGATAGCGTTTCTCATGTCGAACCGCGGCCGGCGACTCGAGGAACGCATTGGACGCGGGCTGCAGACCCAAATCCGCCATGGTCACGGTGAGACGGCCGCCGCATGAGCGGCAGCCGGCGACAAGTCCTACCATCGTAGGGTTATCCCTGCCACAGTTTCCACGGCGCCGCGCCGCTCTCCCAAAGCGAATTCAAGTGCTGCTTATCGCGCAGCGTGTCCATGGGTTGCCAAAAACCCCGGTGCACCCACGCGCCCAGTTGACCGTCCGCCGCCAGGTTTTCCATGGGCTCCTTTTCCCAAACCGTATCCAGGCCGTCGATGAGTTCCAGCACGCTGGGCTCGAGGATGAAGAATCCTCCGTTGATGAGGCCGCCTTCGGCGGAGGGCTTCTCCTCGAATGACACCACCTTGGCATCTTGCGCGACGATACGGCCGAAACGCGCTGGGGGCCTGACGCAGGCCACCGTGGCTTTGCGGCCGTGGCCGGCATGGAAGGCCAATTGCGCGCCGATATCGATATTCGACAGGCCGTCGCCATAGGTCATGCAGAACGGCTCACCGGCGCGCAAGTACTTGCCGATCTGCAACAACCGCCCGCCGGTCATGCTTTCCTCGCCCGTGTCCACCAGGGTCACTTTCCAAGGCTCAACGCGGCAGTCGTGATATTCAACGCGATTTTCCGCCATATCAAATGTGACATCGGCTTGGTGCAGGAAATAGTTCGCAAAATATTCCTTGATCATGTAGCCCTTGTACCCAAGGCAAACGATGAACTCCTTCACGCCGAAGGACGCATACAGTTTCATGATGTGCCACAGCATGGGCCGCGTGCCGATTTCCACCATGGGCTTCGGGCGTGTGTTTGATTCCTCGGCGATGCGCGTGCCCTTGCCGCCGGCGAGAATGACGCACTTCATGCGCGCAATGCCGGCAGCGACTGATACTGCACAATCTGCGCTTCGGAAAACTTCAGCATATCTTCTCCTGCCGCATAGGCCTGATACCAATCCGCAGTCCACGCCAGCGACTCACCAACGCCCAGGCGTGGATGCCACTGCAGCGAACTCTGCGCCAGAGCCGATGACAAAGTCAGGGCCGCAGCCTCCTTGGGATTCACGCCGGCGTCGCGCCGCCAACCCGGGCGGCCCGAGAATCTCGCACTGAACGCATCCACGACCTCGCGCACCGTGCAAAAGGATGACGGGTTTGGACCGAAATTGACAGCGCGCGGCGCGCCGGCCGGTGTCTGCACCAGTGCCTGCGCCAAAGCGAGATAGCCTGACAGCGGCTCGAGCACATGCTGCCAAGGTCTGATGGCATCGGGGAATCTCAAGGTCACCCTCTCGATGGCATTGAGCGCCCGAATGCAATCGGGTATGAGACGATCTTGCGACCAATCACCGCCGCCGATGACATTGCCGGCGCGCACCGAGGCGATCGGCGGACCGCTATTGAAAAAGCTGTCGCGGAAACTGCCGGTCAACAACTCCGCGCAAGCCTTGCTGTTGCTGTAAGGATCATGACCCCCTAAGCGATCGCTCTCGACAAAGGGACGGCCCGCATCGTGATTTTCATACACCTTGTCGCTGGTCACAACCAGCACGCACTGCAGGTGTTTGAGGGCTCGGCAGGCCTGCAGCAGAATGCCCGTGCCTAAGACGTTGGTCGCGTAGGTCGCGAGCGGATCGCGGTACGACTCCCTGACGAGCGCCTGTGCCGCCATGTGGATGACGAC
>Ga0224547_1000047_pt1 | contig 30454 bp, 26 predicted proteins | sample 714P21014metaG_FD_179908 | JGI IMG/M metagenome (GOLD analysis project Ga0224547, IMG submission 179908) | Peat soil microbial communities from Stordalen Mire, Sweden - 717 P2 10-14 | ecosystem: Environmental > Terrestrial > Soil > Wetlands > Peat | place: Sweden: Norrbotten County, Stordalen...
GATTTCCTCCGCAAGCACAGTCAGTATGTCAGGTGGAAACAGCGTCTGGCCTCCATTGTATTTTTCCGCGAGTCTGTGCCCGCACTCGGGATGGTGATCGAAGATAAAGATATCGACAGGCAGACTCTCGAAATCACGGCCGAGTGGAAGACGTAGCGTCCAAGCGCGCTGTTCGCCCGGCCGAGGGAGCGCTTGGCGCCCGATCCACTCGAATCCCTTGAACGGCGATGCGAGCGCATCGGTGGGAATACCAAGTCGGTAGAGTACGCCGATACCGTCCTGCATCGCGTACCAACGGCCGTCACTTCTCCGCACGTTGGTGGCAAAAAAAGCAGCGACCTCGAGGTCTTGTGACAAATCTATTCGATCGGTGGGCATTTCGTAGTGTTGAGCAATCGCCTCCGGATATGTCACGAGCGGGAGATTGCGCGCAAACGCGCTCGCCGGGTGCGAAGCCAGCACGCACAAAAACTCCTCCAATCGAACCCTGCGCAGTAGGCATTTTGCGCATTCGGCACCGGTCAATTTCCGTGGATGATCGACGGGCGTTAGACCCCGAAAGGCGGTCGGAAAACATGGTACGTAACGTGCGGCTTGACCCCGATAAAGGAAGGGGTGAGCCAGAGCGGGAACCAGTTGTGCACAGTCACCGTTAGTTATCCATTCATACGCATGCTCATCCAGATCGGGAAAGAACGAATTGGGCGGCGTATCCGCCCTCAAAAGTGCGAACACCTCATCGATCGATCCAAAGCGCTGGGACCGTCTAGCCATCCTGTTGCTCCGGGCAGACGTGGTCGCCACCTATCGCAATTCTAACAGCCTCCATATGGGGTAACGTCAGACGCTGCCGCTAATGTTGCATCCACTTTGCGTTCAGTCGACTATCTTGACACCAAGACCATCGGCAAACATTCTCGCCTCCTCGTCAAACCATTTTCCGGTAACTGCTATTTCTACAGTTCGGGCAATGGGCGCGCAATTCGATGCGGCGATGCGAAGGTCCAGGCGATACGTTCCTGGTGCGACTACGTGATTCCTCGAATTGGGAGCCACTTCGAGATCTAATGCCAGCGTCGGAATTCCAACTTCCACATCGGGACGTGATTCTCCGACTTCTGCGGTGGATTTAGGGTCAACCATGTGAGCGAGATCACAATGTTTGCCCATGCCTGCAGATATCCCATCTGCAAATATTTCGGGCCCAAGCGGCGGCGGGGGCCCATGGGACCAACGTAGATTCATTGGTAAAAAAGACTCCACTCGTCTGAAGGATCCGTCCGCAGCTTTACGAGACAAATTGGCCGCATATACTTGCACTTTTTCGGCGCGCCCGCGGCCATGATTTACGACCCACAATCTGAGATAGAAGACCGTGGCGGTAACGTAGGTATAGGCCGTCCGCTGCACCTCGTAGCTAAGAAAGTTTTTGGCGCAATCAGGCGGTTCTGGGCGAATGGAGATTTCCAACTTTGGGCGCCGGTAACGGCGAGCAACACTGTCCTTGAATAGCGCTACAACCACGGCACTAAAAGTTACTGCGCCGGCAAACCATTGCGCGATGTTTCCATACTCCATCGTTTACTCACCCCTTTGTAGTGATAGATTCAGCTGAGTCCATCGAATTCATGCCTGGTGCGCAAAGATCCAGCGATGCCAGCGGCCGAAAAGTTTCGAGCACCTCTAGCGCTCTAACGCCACCGATGATTTCGTCACCGTCGCCGCCGGCAAATGATCCAATGTCGTGTCTTTCTTCTGGCTGCGTCCCATGATGCGCTCCAGGTCATTCGCCGTGTGGCGCTCGGCGTAGAGATGTACGGCCTCGCGCGCACGGGAGCCGGCGACGTAAGACCACTCTCTCGCCGACATGCTTTCATGCGCGAGTACGTAGGCACGTTCGACGCTGGCACCTTGTGCTTTATGTGCGGTAAGCGCATAGCCATGATCAACGTGCGGATGATCGCTCACCAGCCAGGTTCGGGTGCGCCCTTCATCGAGCTGGGCCGTGATTTCGACCTCGCCGCGCCGATCGGTGAGTGCGGTCACGGTGGCGAGGTCTCCATTCATCATGCCGAGCACCTTGGTGTTGCGCGTGATGACGATTCGATCGCCCTCAGCGATCACCAGCGGACCTTGTGCGGCCTCGATGACACACTCCCGTTGTAATTCGCCTTGTTCGCGTAGAGTCTCGCGTGCCAGGCGATTCAACTCTCGCGTATCGGCGCGCGTGGCGCCGAGCATCAAGTCCTCACTCGGGTTGTGGCCATCGCGTGCCGCATTCCAGGCTTGCACCAGCTCTCGCATCGCTTGCTCTCGATCCGGCGCGGCGTGCACTCGGCCGCGTGCCTGCAACGAGTCGAGCGCGGCGCGTGTGTCGCCTCTGGCCAAATCCAGCACCATCGCGCGATCGGCCGCACTGCGCTGCCGGCGGATGTCGGTCAACCGTGCGCTGCCGACCTCCTGACCGATGCGCTCAAAGAGCTGGCCAGCCTCGATCGGTTGTAATTGGTTGGCATCGCCGACCAGCACGATCTTCGCCCGGGCCTCATCGGTCGCCTCCAACAAACGCGCGAACTGGCGCGAGCCGATCATTCCGGCCTCATCGATCACGAGCACCGTGCGATCGGTGAGCTGATCCCGCCCTGTTTTGATATCGTTCAACAGCGAGTGCAGCGTTTGCGCACGGATGCCGCTGCCTTCTTGCAACCCTTTCGCCGCTTTACCGGCGAGCGCAGCGGCACGCACCGCGTAGCCGCTGGCCTCCCACACCTCGCGTGCCGCCCCCAGTAAGTAACTCTTGCCGGTGCCGGCGAGGCCTTCGAGGACGCTCAAGCGGGGCGCAGCGGTCAGATGCTCAAGCGCGGTGCGTTGTTCCTCGGACAGCGAACGGGCTTTAAGCGCCGCGGCACTCGCATTCGCATCGACCCGATAGGTCGCATTATCCGCCAGTCGTTTCGCACGCGTGAGTGCACCGCGCTCGATCTGAAGCATTTCTCGGGTGGTATAACGATTCGCAGCGAGCGGTACGATCTCGGCGTCATTCGCGACCCTCGTCATCATCTCGGCCGTGCGCGCAAGGCCACCACCGGCATGCTGGGTGCGCTCGGCCACCGCGCGCGCAAGGTCGGCGCTCGTGAACGTGCTGTGCTGCTGACTCAAGCGCTCGATCACCGTCGGCACGGCGATCGGCTTGGGCTCCTGTGCCGGGTGCCCTCGCAAGACCCCCACGTGTTGGGCCGTGATGCCGAACGCCAAGGATTCGCTGCGCCAGGTCGCGCGCAAGGTCGTGGCGGTTGCGGATTCCTTCGCTTTTCGGGTGTTAAGCGCAGCGATTTCCGCTGCTTTTGCACTCGTCGTGCCACGCTCATTCATTACCGCTTCGATCTGCGCGCGGCGCTTGGAGAAGTGGCGCTCGAGGTCGCGCGGCACCTGGCTTATGCGGAAGTTACCTTTGCTGTCGGGGGCGGTCTCATAGCCGAGGGTGCGCAATTCGTGCGCGAGTTCTGCGCGATACGCCGCACCCAAGGCCATCTTCCACTCGTAGAGCGGCTTGGTCTCCAGCGTCCCGTAACTGCCATCGCCGCGCTCGGCGACATTCAAGACAAAGGCATGCGTATGCAACTGCGGATCGGCTTCGCGGCTCGTCCCATGCAGGTAAGTCGCGACGATCGGCCGCGCGCTTTCGCGTTGGATACCATTATGGCCACGTCGCGCGATAAACAGCTGCTGTTGTTCGGCAAAACTCAGCGTCCGCTCCACCGCTTGCGTGTGGGCACGCTCGATCGCCTCGCGCTGCTCGCGCTCAGCGATGCCCCACACGATCGAGACCGACTTCGGCGCCGAGAACGTCAGATCCCAACCCGGCCGATGCGAGTCGCCGGCGCGTTGCACGAGGGCATCACCGGTCTCTGGATGGAAGCCGGCGGCTAAGCGGTCGAAGGCCTGTTCGTTTACGTCGCCTGCGAGGCCTAGTTCGGCCGCGCCGCTGCCTAGCCAACGGCCACGCGTGTGGCCGCTCTCAGTGTAGTAGTCCTCGGGACCACGACTTGCACCATCGCGCTCGCCTTCGAGGTAGGCGCGGATGTCGGATGGTGTGGCACTGCGCGAGCTGATCGAGAGCATAGGATTAATTCATGCATTCACACAAAAGCTTGATCCACGTGGCGATAGCGCTGCCCTAAAAAGTGCCGCGCCTCAACGATGACCTGTTCGCGCGATAAAGCGCGCTTTTCTTCATAGCAGGTGATTTGGCGCTTTTCTCCTTGCGCTTTGCTGACGCGATCGATCCATGGTGTGTCATCAGTCATCGGTCCAACCACCGTGAAGATGTTTCTGTCCTCGTCTTTCAGTACGAGCCAGAACGGTTCAACGTGATGGGGTTTTGCCATGATTTCTCCCATCTGGTTCCTCAAGCATCTCTTCCATCATTTTTGTGGCAAACTGTCTATGAGATTTTTCTGACGGATGGAAGTGGATTTCATTTTGACTGATCGGCCATTGGTCCGTTGTTTTCCTTACGAGGTAGGCGAACTCGGCCTCGATGGTTTCTAGATATTCCCTTGAGTCCTCAGATGCCGCTCCAGGCAGGGACCAAACAAACAGTTCGAGCGTGGCTTCCGTCTTGTCTTTAAACTTGTATCCGTGGTACCCCTGTATGCCAGCTGCTTTAAATCCGTCGCGCATGCGCGCCGCCATCGCTCGGCGAGTAATCCCAACATAGTGGATTTTGTTTCCCTCCTTTACGACGTATATTTTATCGCGCTTTTTTTCGGTCGCCGGCACTACGAAGCCATCTGTGTCGGTGCCGTTTAAACGAACGCGGTATTCGTTGCCGTTAAGACAACGCAGAGCGTATCTCTGAGGTTCCGGTGTTTGCACGGCGCCTCGGTTAACCATGCTTTGATTCTTTATTGCTCATGCTCCCTGCGATCCGCTGCCCCAATATAGCATCGCATCGAGGAGCGGCGGTGCGCTCGATGACGTGCTAACGTTTCTTCGCGTCATGTACATCCGTATAACAGAAGGCTGTGTAATCGAGTTTAGTTTTTTTCAAGAGGTCGCGTCGCATCGCGAGCACTACTTCGCCGACAACCTTTCGCCCCACTTCCGGGATAGGATCAGAACCTCGATTCTCGATCACGAGACGGATCAGATCATTGATGGATTTCACCACATCATCGGAGGCATAAAGCCAGCACTGGTACTGCTCCTCGAAGAACTCCTTCTTCAGCTGCGTGGAAGTCGTGCTGCCAACAAAGCCTTGAAGCTTGACGAGCAGCTTTGCATATTTTTCTTCCTTAAACCGCAGGATTGATTCGTCGCGCTTTGCACGCGAGGTAAACAAGAACGCGAGGGACGCGCCGAGCGCAGCGCTGATGAGAGGCACGAGAGCAATGAGCCACTCCTTCACTTCTCGTTTCCTGTCATCTGGGCACGACCAAGGATCGCATCGGCGTCTAGGATCACACGGCGCACAGTCAGCGCTGCGGGTAATGCTGGCACCTCGGCTGCAGCCTTGCGCGGCACAAACGGCTCGATGCTCGTCTCGCGTTGGATCAGCGGGATGCGCACGCGCCGTACAGCGTCTTGACCGGCGAGACGCAGGTAACCCACGCGATTCGGCAGCCCTTGGATTTGCGAAGCGAGCACCAGCCGCTCCACCTGATTGTGGAAGGTGACGGTGCGATCCTTGCCCTCCGAGATCGATTCGCGCAACACTTCCGCATCGCCCAAGTGCCAGCTCGCATACTCGGCGGTCTCCGGATCATTTGCGCGCAGCAGCAGTTGCGAGGACAGACACGAGAGCAATGTTTGCGCGCCGTCCTGGCCGTGCGCATCGCGTAATTGCGACACCGATTGTAGACCCACGACAGCGCACAGACGGTACTTGCGACCTTTAGTGAGCGCATCGCTCAAGCCCTGCACGCGCCCCAGGCTCGCTACCTCATCGAGCAGCAGCCAGTGGTGTCGGATGCGATCCACAGGCAAGGAGAGCTTGGCATTCACCGCCTCACCGATCCACGCGGCCAAGAGCGGGCGCAGCGCCGCCGCTTGATCTTCCCGATACGACAGCCACAGCCACCCATTTCCCTCGCGTACGTAGCGGCGGATCGACCAGCTGGTCGGTCCCGCCTCTTTGGGCAAGTAGCTATACGGGGCCAAGTAACTGCCGACGATGCCGCGCACGCTCGCCAGCATCTTCTCGGCGCCTTCATGGAAGAGGGCCTGCGCCGGCAAGCCCTGCACCAACAGTTTCAGTTCCGTCGGCGACGCGAGGGTGAGGGCGTGCAACAAAGATTCATTCGTCGCCGCGCCTCGCTCCCATAAGCGTTTCAGCGCCGCGGCTACGAGCGTCTGGCTGTACACGAACCACTCGCGCTCGATGCCCTCGTGATCCGGGATCATGCTCTTGGCCAGTCGTTCGGCATCGGCGGGGCCGTCCATTTCGGCGAACGGCGACCAGGCGACCGAACGGGCATCCAAGGGGTTCATGATCCAGTCATCCGTCTGCCCGAAACCGCGCAGCGCTTCGCCGCCGATGTCGGTGATGATGGATGACTGGATCATGAACCCCTTGGATGCCAGTCATCCGTCTGCCCGAAACCGCGCAGCGCTTCGCCGCCGATGTCGGTGATGATGGCCGAATCGCTCCGCGCTCGTAGCGTGTCCAGCATGCCGTGGATGGTCTGCGATTTACCCGCCCCGGTGGAGCCGCTGATGAGCAGGTGCATCGATTCGAGCTCGCGCGGCAAGGCCACCCCGCCGATCCGCAGCCGCCGCCTGTCGGGCGATAAGAGCTTGCGCAGCCCAACCCAGCCGAACGAGACCAGCCGGCTGCCGCGCACGGCGTACCCCCGCGACCGCGGCGGCGCCAGGTAGATTCGATACACCAGCCGCAGCGCGAACCATCCGATGACGCACTTGAACAGCACCGGCACCCAGGGCCGCAACCAGCCCCAGAGGCCTTCACCCGTCCAGAGCATGTGCAGCCAGTGCATCATGGCTTGCCGCCCAGGTACTCGTTCAGCGCCGCGATCAGGGCACGCATCGTCTGCTCGTGGCGCTCGATCACGCGGTCGGCCTGCTCGCGGATCACGGTCTGCAGCTCTTGCCCCAGGCGCTCCTGCTCCGCGCGGGGATCCACCCCGTCGAGGTAGGCGCTGATCGCCTCGCGCCCCAGTGCGGCGACATCAATGCGCCGGTGCCGCGCCAGCTCCCGTAGCCGTTCCAGGTCCCGGCTGGGCAAGCGCAGCGTGAGGCGGTCGGCTTTGGCATCATCCGTGGCAGACATCGGGAACGGTCCTATTCCAAGATGTGTGGCAGCAAGCAGCCGCCAATGGCTGCCGCCGTGGCTGCCATCGTATCGAGTTGGGAGATAAGGGAAAGCAACAAATCCACGTCGCGGTCGGCTGCCATCGCAAGATGCGTCGGGTGTGCCATCCCCATGCCGCCCCAAAAGCTCACGGAGTGGCTAAGCAGGGAGCTGCGCTCCGCCGGCTACGCCCACCGATACCACCTTCACCGAGCGCCCACCCTTGCCGGCGCCGCCGTCCACCCCCAGGCAAGCGATGACTGGATTGAAAGTGAAGTAGGTCTCAGCTGGCGGCGCGCGCCTGGGCTATACCCTAAACGACACGGATGGGGTCGCGGGGTCGTCATGGCCGAATTGGATATCAGGTTCCAGCGGATATGGTCTCAGACCAGGGTGCCTGTCATCCTCCACCAGGGGACGGGCAAGCCGCTGCTTGTCCGCGTGCCCTATGCTCAGGACAACCGGCCATGGATACGGGGTGACTGCCGGAACCAGCCAACGTGGGATGCCGCCAGGAAGCGGTGGGAGACGCCGCGGGCCTGGTTCAATCGGCTCATCGACCAGGCGTTGGAGCGCCACGGCCAGGTCTACGTCGTCCAGCTCTATAAGGAACTGCAGAAGTGCGCGCCGGCTTGCTGGAACGCCCAGGGCCACGACTGTGAGTGCTCCTGCATGGGCACCAACCACGGCAGCGGGCACCCTGGTGGCCGCTGGCACGAGGTCTCTGAGACCTTTGCCTTTCAATGGGGGCCGACACAGTACGCATGTCGGCACCTAGTGCGGCCGGCAACAGGACGTACAGGGAGCCTGTGATATGCGAATCGAAATCCAGCATCCGGCGTTCAAGTCTAGACGCTTGAGTGTAGAAACGGCTTCCTTCCTTGCAGGACCTAAGTTACTACTCAATGGCGTCGTCTTAAAGCGGAAGGGCGGGGGCTATCTCGTCGGATCTGACTCCGGTCAAGGGCTCGCGATCAAGGTCATGTACAACTTCTTGGATCCGATCCCGAAGGTGAAGTTCGTCGAGGAAACGATTGAACTCGCCAAGCCTTTGCAGTGGTACGAGTACGCGTGGATCGGCGTGCCGATGCTGCTCGTATTCGCCGGCGGAGCACTCGGGGGCTTCGTCGGCGCCGAATCGACGGTCGTCAACGGCCGGATTTTCGGAAGCGATCGCGGCGCTCTCTCCAAGTACACGCTGGCCGGGGTAACAACAGTTGTGGGCGGGGTGGTCTTTTTCGTCATAGCGATCGCGATACAATTGGCGATCGGCGCGAAAAAGTAATCGGTGAGTCCAAGGATCCGGGACATGGGTAGTTTACCTCGATTAATTGCCGGTTTCGTCGTCAGCTTGGCGCTCGTCGTTCCCGCGTTCGGGCTCGATACATTTCCCGACGAAGTCAAAGCTCGACAACACTGTCCGAGGGATGTCGTGGTGTGGCTCAATCTTCCCACCATGATCTGGCATTGGAAAGGGCAGCGGTGGTATGCAAATACCAAGCATGGGGCATATGCATGCGAGAAAGAAGCAAGTGCGGCAGGGGCGAGGGGGACGAGGAATGGGCAGTGAATATGAGAGGCATTTGGTGTTTGACGGCCTCGATGCTTGCATTCGCTTACTCGGGTAGTGGCGTTGCCAGCGTCTGCGTCAAGGAAGACTCCTCGATTGAGGTGGTCGGCAACATTTCCTTAGAGGCATTTCCCGGTCAGCCCAATTACACCAGCGTGAAGCATGGTGATGCCCTTGAACTCGTGTACATTCTGACGGCGGATTCGCCACGCGAAATCTGCACGATTAGCCCGGAATCTGGCAAGCTGACATCCATTGGAGAGGTGCGACGTTTTCAGTTGTCGCATGCACCATCCGTGACCTTCACTACGTCGCCGGTCGTCTATGGCCGAGCACTGGTGCGAGGTAAAGTCTCGGTCGGCATGACAGCTCACTATCACGCGCCCGCGGCAATAGGCGTAGTAGATTTCCAGAACGAAGGGGAATGGTCGCCGCCTTGGTCACAGGGGACTTCGGGATTGATTCCGCTCACAGTGAGCTTTCGACGCGCCAAGATCAGCCCGTCGCTTGTGGCCGAGGTGAAAAATCAATCCAAGTTGACGCTCAGCGTACTCGTCGGCATCGCGAATCCGACGACCCATAAGACGCGAGAGTTCGCCATTACTTTGCCACCATTTCGAGAAAAGAATATCGGCTTTTCGGAGGGTTGGCCATTTTCGTCGGGTGATCGACTGTTGTTCCGTACGGCAACCTTTTCGGACGTCGCGGTGCTGGTGCCGTAGCGACGCCAGTTGGTTTCCTTCAAACCAGCTCGGGTTTTCTGGGGTTCCACAACGGCCCGGATTTGGACGTAGAATGCTATCGGCTGGATGGGTAACCGTGCAATCCCAGTTGATTTAATCATGGAGGAGCTTGGCGACATGGCGGTTCCGGATTTTCAAACACTTACCCTACCTGTTCTCAAAGAGTTCGCGGATGGACTCGAACACCCGACAAGGGACATTCGGCAGCGCGTTGCCAATAAATTGGGCCTGACTTCTGAGGATGTTGCCGAAATGGTGCCCAGCGGCACGCAAACCCGGTTGGCGAACCGTGTGGCGTGGGCTCACGTATACATGAAGCGTGCGGGGCTCCTCAGTTCTTCACGCCGTGGTATCTATCGAATAACTGAAAGAGGTCAAGAGGTCCTCAAGTCACCGCCAAACCGCATCGATATTGAGTTCTTGAACCAGTATCCGGAGTTCGCTGGTTTTCGGTCGCCTGGTGTATCGCCCCAACTTAAAGGCGCCGATCCCGCGCTGCTCAAAATCATGACGGAGGGGCTGCCGATGTCGGTTGATTCGGCTGTGCTAACGCCCGACGAACAGGTTCACATCGGTGCTGCTCGAATCAAAGATAACTTGGTCGCGCAGATTTTGGAAAAAATCAAGCTAGGCAGCCCGGCTGCCTTTGAAAGGCTTGTTATGGATGTGTTAGTAGCCATGCATTACGGTGGCTCGCACGAAGATGCTGCTCAGGTCGTGGGCAAGAGTGGCGATGGCGGCATTGACGGCATCATAAAACAGGATCGCCTTGGCCTAGAGAGTATTTACGTGCAAGCCAAACGCTGGGAAGGGACCGTTGGTCGGCCGGTTATCCAGCAATTTGTCGGCGCGCTGCACGAACGTAAGGCGCGCAAAGGCGTTGTCATCACCTCTTCTAGCTTCACGAAAGACGCCATTCAGAGCGCCAAAGATCAGTCGTTGACAATCATACTCATTGACGGCGTGCAGTTGGCGGAATACATGATCGAATTTGGTGTCGGCGTCAGTGATGTGGAGACGATCGAGATCAAGCGGTTGGATGAGGATTATTTTGGCGACGAATAATACCCTACGGTCCAAGGAGGATTATCGTGAGTCAATGGAATGAGCGGTATAAAGACCATCCAGTTTGGAAGGTACTTGACGATGTCGGGCCAGCTATCGACCAAGCGATGGGCCGAGAGGGGAATGACGCACAAACCACGGAAATGCTATCCAGGCTGAAGGCGGTGCATATATTTATCGCGCGGCGCCTCGCCGGTGCAGATAGGTATCTTCTAACCGCCGGCCCGCTCGATAACATCAATAATTCATTTCTCGCCCTAATGCCAGAGGTGCGTAATTTCGTCGCCAACGGCAACGTAGGGCATCTCACGAACGCCAATGCTCACGCCGACTCGGCTCTTGCTCACACTGCTCAGTTAAATGTTCCTTACACGACCGAGGATTTCCAAGGCGCGAAAGAGGCCGCAGACTCCTACCGACAATCGTTGGATATCGCGCTCGCCTCGTCAATTGCGGCTTCTTTACAAAATCGCACCGAACTAGAAGCCCTCCGGGCGCGAATCGTCGAGTTGAACAACGAGATCACCGACGAAAAGAAACGCGTCGTTACGGTTGGGACGGAATTTCAGTCGCAGTTCTCAACAGCACAGGAGACGCGCAATCGCGAATTTCTCGAAGGCCAGCAGCAGCGGCTGGAAAACTTCACGAAAGTATCTACGGAATATAACCAAAAGTTAAGCGACCAAAATGCGGACTTTACCAAACAGCGCGAAGAAATCGGGCGTACTCATCTGGGCGAACTGGATCAGTTGAACAAGGCATTTGTTGCCGCCTCAACCGAGATGCGCGATCAAATCCTTGCGCGGAAGGGCGAAGTCGAGAAACTCGTTGGCGTAATTGGCAATCTTGGTGTCACGTCAGGCTATCTAAAGAGCGCGAATACCGCCATGTTTACAGCGCGTGTGTGGCAAACGATCACAGTTGTCGCGCTCACGGGACTAATTCTTATCGCGTATGCGGCGTTCCTACCACTGGTTCACGGCGAGTTCACCTGGAGCGGATTTGCCGGTAGAGTCTTTGTATCGCTGACGGTTGCTGTGCTTGCTGCATACAGCGCAAGCCAGGCTGACCGCTATCAAAAATTCGAACGAAGTAATCGGCGCCTCGCGCTGGAGCTAGAAGCGATTGGCCCATTTATTGCGCCGCTGCCCCCTGAAATGCGGCAGCAATTTCTCTTGACTGTCGGAGATCGGTCATTTGGGCAACCAGACGAATCGCACTTCGGGCCTCACACCAAGAGCCCAGCAACAATGCTGGATCTCGTACTCCATTCTAAGGAATTGCGTTCACTAATTACCGATATTGTGAAAGCCGCGAAGAGTTAGTCCCGAATATCAAAATCCTTGCGTATGACGCCAACACTCTCATCAAACTTCGCTTTTCTTAAGGCTCACGACGAGCAGCTCGTGCGGCTGGGGGCATTGGCGGAGCGCTATTTTCCGGAGGACCCCAATACTTGTTTGTTGAAGCTGCGGCAGCTGTCGGAATTGCTGGCGCAGTTGACCGCCACACGGGTGGGGTCGTATGTCTCGGCGGACGAGAAACAGTACGAGCTTGTGCAGCGGTTGGAGCGGCAAGGGATTCTGACGCGGGAGGTGGCGCAGCTCTTCTTTGAGGTGCGTAAGGCGGGGAACGATGCGAACCATGCGTTGAGTGGGGATCATCGGACGGCGCTGGCGTGTTTGAAGATCACGCGGCAGCTGGGGATTTGGTACCACCGGACGTTTGCGGAAAAGGAGTTTAGACCGGGGCCGTTCATCCCGCCGGCGGCGCCAGCGGATGAGAGTGCGGAGCTGAAGGCGGAGCTAGCAAAGCTGACGTCGGCGCTATCGGACCATCAGGCGACGCACGGTCAGACAATCCAGGAACTCGCGGCGACGCGGGCGCGTTTGAAGGCGGCGGAGAGTGATCAGGCGGTCTGGGAGCAAATGGCCAGTGAGGCCGAGCAGGCGAAGGCGGCGCTTGCGGCGAAGCTGGCTCAGTTGCAGGTAGTCGGGGCGGCGCAACCCCCGGCGGTTGTCGCTACCCTCGTGACGGCGGGCGACCAGGCGAGCCAAGCGGTCGAACTGGATGAGGCGGATACCCGGGTCATCATCGATGATCAGCTCAGGGCCGTGGGATGGGAAGCGGATTCGCGCGATTTGACGTGGGCAAAGGGTGGGCGGCCCGAAAAGGGCAAGAATAAGGCGATTGCCGAATGGCCGACGGAAACGGGACCGTCCGACTATGTGCTTTTCCTCGGGCTAATGCCGGTCGCGTCGGTAGAGGCGAAACGAAAGAATATCGACGTCTCGGGTGCGCTGGGCCAGGCGAAGCGGTACAGCCGGGGTTTTGATCTCGAAGCCGGTATGCTTTCGCCGGGCGACGCATGGGGTGACTTTCAGTTGCCGTTCACGTTTTCGAGCAACGGACGACCGTACTTAAAGCAGTTGGCAACCAAGAGCGGGACTTGGTTCTGCGATGTCCGGCGGTCGACCAATCACAGTCGCGCTCTGGATGCTTGGTATCCGCCTGAGGGACTATTGGCGCTGCTAAAGCGGGACGAGGCGAAAGCGGATGCGGGCCTTAAGGTCGAGCCGTTTAACTATGGATTTCCGCTGCGGCCGTATCAGAAAGACGCTATCCAGGCAGTAGAAGCGGGGATCGCCAGCGGTCAGCGGGCCATGCTCATGGCCATGGCAACCGGTACGGGCAAGACCAAAACTTGCGTTGCTCTTATCTATAGGCTGCTCAAACTGCAGCGGTTTCGGCGGATTCTGTTTTTGGTAGACCGCTCGGCGCTTGGTGAACAGGCCGCCAATGCGTTCAAAGACACGCAGATGGAGAGTCTGCAACGCTTCGCCGACGTGTTTGGTATCAAGGAATTGGAAGACTCGTCGCCCGATACGGATACGAAAGTTCACATTGCTACCATTCAGGGCATGGTCAGGCGGCTGATGTTCGCGGCAGATGATACGGCACTGCCCCCAGTCGATCGATATGACTGCATCGTGGTGGATGAGTGTCATCGCGGCTATCTCGAAGATCGGCAATTGTCCGATACAGAACTGACCTTTCGAGGCTTCGAAGACTATGTGTCGAAATACCGAAGGGTCCTGGAATACTTTGACGCTTTCAAGATCGGTCTGACGGCGACGCCAGCACTGCACACGGTGCAGATATTCGGCGCGCCGATTTATTCCTACAGTTATCGTGCCGCCGTGGTCGACGGGTATTTGGTCGACCACGAGCCTCCCATTCAGATTACGACAGACCTATCAAGATCTGGAATCGTTTGGAAAGTGGGCGAAGAAGTGCAGGTCTATGATTCGAGCAGGAGTCAGATCGAGCTATTTAAGGCGCCGGATGAAATCAAGATCGAGGTCGATGATTTCAATCGGAAGGTGATCACGGAGTCATTCAATCGTGTGGTATGCGAGTACCTGGCCAAGGAGCTCGACCCCTCATCGGCGCGAAAGACATTGATTTTCTGCGCGACGGACGCTCACGCGGATCTCGTGGTTATGCTACTCAAGGAGGCATTCGAGGCGCGATACGGTGATGTGAACGATGATGCGGTGGTCAAGATTACGGGATCTTCAGACCGGCCATTGCAGCTCATTCGGCTGTACAAAAACGAACGTATGCCCAATGTCGCGGTGACCGTGGATTTGCTCACCACGGGGATTGACGTCTCCGCAATTTGCAACATCGTGTTCTTGCGGAGGGTCAATAGCCGCATCCTCTTCGATCAAATGCTCGGCCGGGCAACACGTCTGTGCGACGAGATCGGAAAGGAGACTTTCCGGATATTCGACGCAGTGCGCATGTACGAGGCCATAGCCTCGATGTCGGCCATGAAACCGGTGATCGTGAATCCGAAGATCACATTCAAAAAGCTCACGGAGGAGCTACTCAAGGTGAAGGATGAGCAAGCCAGGGAGTTGGTGCGCGATCAGTTCTTGGCTAAGTTTAACGCCAAGCGACGTCATTTGAGCGAGGAAGCGGAAAAGGACTTCGAGACAGTGTGCGGAATCTCGGTAGATGCTTTCGCCCACAAATTGGAAGCGATGACGCCGAAACAAGTAGGTGCGTGGTTTGTCCAGAACCCGGATCTCGGCGAGATTCTGGATCGTAAAGATCCGAGCAAATCCGCGCCCATACTGGTTTCCACGCATGCCGACGCGCTGCATGGCGTCGAGACGGGTTACGGCGACGCCAGGAAGCCCGAGGATTATCTCGAGTCGTTCCGCGCGTTTCTGAAGAACAACGGCAATAGAATTCCCGCGCTTATGGCGGTGCTCACCCGGCCGCGCGAATTGACGCGCAAACAGCTGCGAGAATTGCGCATGGCGCTCGATGCCGCCGGCTTCCCGGAAACCAACCTGCATACCGCCTATCGAGAAACCACAAATCAGGATATCGCTGCCGGCATCATCGGGTATATTCGCCAGGCCGCTCTCGGCGACGCTTTGGTTCCGTATGAGCAACGGGTCGACAAGGCCTTGCAGAAGATACTGACGTCCCGGTCGTGGAGTTCCCCGCAGCGGGATTGGCTGAGGAAATTGGCTGAACAGACTAAGGCCAATCTCTTAGTCGATCGAGAAGCGCTGGACGAACCCGACCTGATCTTCAAGCGGGAGGGCGGTGGATTCACGCGGCTCGACCGGCTATTCGACGGGTCGCTGCAGACCGTACTCGATCAGTTCAATGAATCTATCTGGCCGCCGGCGGCCTGAGTTACAGGAACATTTCGGAATTTATGGGTAACGTTACACAAGACATCGTTGCGAAGCTTTGGAACCTCTGCAATATCCTGCGCGGAGACGGGGTTACCTATCACCAGTACGTCACCGAGCTCACCTATCTGCTTTTTTTGAAGATGGCGAAGGAAACGGAGACCGAGAATCAGTTGCCGAAGGGCTATCGCTGGGACGATCTTGAAAAGAAGTCCGCGCCGGAGCGGTTGGAATTTTACAAAGTCATGCTGATTTACTTAGGCGGACATGGGTCGATGCTGGTGCAGGAGATTTTCGGCAACGCGAGTTCCTTTATCAAAAAGCCGGCGACGCTGACCCTTTTGGTCGCGGAACTGGACAAGCTCGACTGGTACAACGCGCGCCAAGAAGGTCTAGGCGATCTTTACGAGGGGCTGCTCGAGAAGAATGCTGGCGAGAAGAAATCAGGCGCGGGCCAGTATTTCACCCCGCGTCCGCTGATCGACGCGATGGTCGAGGTAACGAAGCCGACCTTGAAAGACGTCATTCAAGATCCCGCCGCGGGGACCGCGGGTTTTCTGATCGCAGCCGACCACTATATCCGACAGCACAGCAAGTCGGATAAATGGACCGAAGCTCAACAAACTAAGCACCGTCGGAGCACTTTTTTCGGAATGGAGCTTGTGCAGGATACGCACCGGCTCGCGCTCATGAATCTCATGCTGCATGGCCTCGAATCAGATCCCGCCGCGTCTGGCATTCGCTTCGGCGACACGATGGCGGAGGAGGGACAGACGCAATTGCCGAAGGCCACGCTGATCCTGACCAATCCGCCGTTTGGCACCAAAGTCGGCGGCGGAGTACCGAGCCGCACCGATTTCTCTTTTCCAACTTCGAATAAGCAGCTCTGCTTCCTGCAGCATGTCTATCGAGCTCTCAAGTCCGGCGGCCGCGCAGCTGTCGTGCTGCCGGATAACGTGCTCTTCGAAGGCAACGTCGGCAAGCAGATCCGCGCCGATCTGATGGATAAGTGCAACCTGCACACGATCCTTAGGCTGCCCACGGGCATCTTCTACGCTCAAGGCGTCAAGACTAACGTGCTCTTCTTCACCCGCGGCGAAACCGACAAGGGCAACACCAAGGAAGTGTGGGTCTATGATCTTCGTGCCAACGCTCCGCAGTTCGGCAAACGTACGCTGCTGACTAAGGAATATTTCGCCGAATTCGTGAAGTCTTACGGGGACGATGCTTTAGGGAATCCGGACGCGCTCAAGAAGCGCAAGGACACCGGTGAGAAAGGGCAGTTCCGGAAGTTCACCCGCAAGTTCATCGCGGAACGCGACGACAGCCTCGATATCTCGTGGCTGAAGGACGAGAGTGAGGGAGATGGCGAAGCACTTCTTGAACCGGCGGTATACGCGCGAGAGGCTGTTGTCGAGTTGGAGGGTGCGATCGAGCACCTTCAAGCGATACTCGTCGAACTCGGCGAGGATGTCGAAGAGGCTGTTGCGTGAGCAAACTTCCGCCGTCCTGGGCTGAGATTCAATTGGGTGAGGCCGTTGATTACGGGAAAACGTCTAAGGTGAAGCCCGCCGAGATCCCGAACGATGGCTGGTTGCTGGAACTCGAAGATATTGAAAAGGACACCTCAAAGCTCCTGGTCCGCATCGCATTTGGTGAGCGTCGATCCAAGAGCACTAAAAACCGCTTTTCGACCGGAGACGTGCTGTATGGCAAGCTCCGCCCATACTTAAATAAGGTGCTCCTGGCTGATCGCGACGGCTTCTGTACCACCGAGATCGTCCCGCTTAAAGCCAACTCCGCGGTCGATGGGGGGTATCTCTTTCATTGGATCCGTCATCCGCGATTCCTGGACTACGTAACGAACGTAAGTCACGGGCTGAACATGCCCCGACTGGGGAGTGATGCCGGCCGTCAAGCACCTTTCATCATCGCGCCTATGGCAGAGCAAAAGCGGATTGCCGACAAACTCGACATTTTGCGCGCAAAGGTGGATTCGTGCAGGGAGCGACTGGATCGGATCCCGCAAATTCTTAAGAAATTCCGGGAGGCGGTCCTCGAGGCTGCGGTTTCGGGGAGATTGACGGAGGAGTGGAGAAGCAGTCAGTCGTCCATTGGAACTGGACAGGCAGTCGTGCTCGCTATCGCCGATGCACGCCGTCGGCTTGGACTCAAGTCGGGGGAGCGCAGACTTGATGACGAAGGTATTGAAATCCCGGAAAACCCACTCCCAGAGTCTTGGGTATGGTGCCGTGTTGGGCAGATCGCAGATGTTCGGCTTGGAGGTACCCCGTCGCGCGCCGAAGAATCATATTGGAATGGTCCCACTCAATGGGTAAGTTCCGGCGAGGTTTCCAATGGCCGCATTGAACGCACTCGCGAAACAATTAGTAATGATGGTGTCACTAACAGTAACGCTAAAGTATATCCCGCGGGATCGGTATTGATCGCAATGATCGGCGAAGGAAAGACCAGAGGGCAGTCGGCAATCTTGGATATCGCGGCTTCGACAAATCAAAACGTCGCCGGGCTGGTTTTCGACGGCGGAGAGATTAGCAGTGAATACGTGTGGATTTGGGCACTCGGACAATATGAGAGAACGCGTAGCATCGGCCGGGGTGGGAATCAGCCCGCTTTGAATGGCGCAAAGGTCCGCGCATTGCCCATCCCCGTTCCCCCTAGATTTGAGCAAGACGAGGTTGTGAGTCGAGTTCAGGCGCTATTGACGCTAGCCGATAGCCTGCAACGCGGCTATGCCGAAGCATTGAGACGGATCGAGAAGGTTACTCTCTCCGTTCTGACGAAGGCCTTCCGCGGGGAATTGGTGCCACAGGATCCGAATGATGAGCCGGCGGGGGAGATGTTGGAGAGGATGCGTTGTGCGGGCTCTACCAATGGGGCACCCCCAACGAAGATTCGTGCTGCTAGCGGCAAAAGAAGGTAACACTGGGATCTTTAGATCTGGCCTCGATATTCTCGAATATTCGAGGGGTCAGCATTTTTATACTTATGGATGAGGCTGCAAGTGCCAAGTGTGACATTAGAGCATTTTATACGGGCGGCAGCCGACATTGGCGCGCACGGCGATAACGATACCCTGCCATTCGATGTCGACAATCGTTTCGTTTCCGAGAATACCGATGCTTTGGCGAAGTTGGCGTTTGCCTATTTTCAGGAGCTAGAGTCGGGCAGCGAGCAGGGCGCGAAGACAGCTCTCAACGCCCTCCAGATATTTTCAGAGCGGCTTCTCGTGCCCACCGGACCAGCGGGATTTCGGATCACGACGAAGATCCATCCGTTTTGGACCATCTACTTCAATGGAATTGGTGTCGCTATTGCAGAGGCGCATGAACCGAGCAGGAGTCCGCGGGTTCACTCCTATCGATTTGCTACGTCTGGAAGCGACTTATTCGGCCCGGCTGGGTCTTGGCGAGAGTTTCGCGAGGCGTGCATTACCGATAGTGCGACGCAGGGCTCGGACTCCATGGTCGTGCAAACCGATATCTCCAGTTTTTACGAGCATAGTTCTCACCATCGAATACAGGATTCGCTGTCCGATCTGTTTCCGGGAACACACGTTGCCGCACAAATAGATCGGCTGCTCAGCCGATTTGCTTCTGGACGCTCTTTCGGTCTACCGGTCGGCGGCCAGTGCTCTCGCGTCCTGGCCGAACTGTTTTTGGCATCCATCGATCGAATTCTGACTGATTCCAATTTGGTGTGGCGCCGATTCGTTGATGATTTCGTCCTGATTACGGCCAACCAAGCGGAGGCCTATCGCGCGCTAGCGATCCTATCGCACGCGCTTGCCGACTACGGGCTCTCGCTGAACAGAACCAAGACTACGGTGCTGACCTCGAAACACTTCGTGGACTATGTGCGTACCCAAATTGATGGTCCCGGCGATGAGGCCGACGCGCTTCGTGAGATCGATCTACATTTCGACCCTTATTCGGACACACCTGAGGCTGATTACGAGCAGCTGAAAGACACAGTGGACCAGCTGGATGTTGCACGGCTGCTGGACCTTGAACTACGCAAAGGTCAGCCAGACCGTTTTACGACCATTCAAATCGGCCGAACCTTGCGACTTCATTCGCCAAAGGTGGCATTCCAGCTGTGCAGCACTCTTCTCGCTCCACAGAATCTACACGCCTTCCGGGCGTCATGGTCTTCGATCATGAGAGGCATCGCGGCAGTCTGTGCAGACTCTCAATTCGCCGCCATTTACGGCCGGATAGATGTTCTACTTGATGCCATACCAAATAGTTCAGCGCACTTGTTGTTGCCGGAGGCCAGCTGCCTGCATTACCTCAAGACGATCCGGTTTCGCTGGACTCAGTCCCGCGCTCAGTACGTCTTGGCGACCTACTCTTCCACGACATCCCAGACCGTCAAGCGGGGGTGTATCGAATGTTGGCGCACATGGAAGGACAGAACTGGGTTTAACCGGCTCCGCAATCGTTGGAACACTTTGCACTCAGAGGAGCAGCGCTCGCTCTGGTTAGCCGCGCCTGATTTTGACACCGAAGGAGACAATTTTCGCGCTCAAGTTAAGCATAGCATTCCGGAAACCTGCAGACTGGGCATAGAGCGGCAAAGTCGGCCTACTTTTGCCTCCATTTACATTGATTGGTCCACTAATGGCGACCAGTCCGGCCAATGACCCGAGAACGGTGGCCCGCGACATCCCCGGCATTTTTGACGCCCTTTTCCCGCAGCTTATCCCCGGTGTCGTCACAAACTTTAATCGTCGATTTCACAAGATCGCGAGCTGCAAACCGGTAGATGAGGAGCTGATTTTGGCAAGCACACTGAACCGCGCGATGCTGTTCGAAGTCGCAGTCGCGGCTTGCGAGCAACTCCTAGCAGGGCAGGGCACTATCGATTGGAACGAATCGTTAGGGGTTGCGGTGGCGCGGCAAAGAATGCATTTCGACGCAACTTCTCCCTCGTCCCTGTCTTTGACAGACGTGATAGTGGCGGAGCGCGTTGCGAAGAATCTCTCTATCGCTCTTAATCGCGTCCGAATTGACGGCAACGAACCTCTGCTCAGTTCACCTGCGATTCCCGGATTTCAGTGGATTGCATCGGGTGTTGGGGACTTCGCTGTTGGTACTAAGCTGATAGAGGTGAAATGTACGCGCAAGCATTTCTCGGCATCCGACTACCGGCAAATCGTAATGTATTGGTTACTTGGTTATGCTTCGTCTGTGGAAAATAATCAGCCCGAATGGACCGAAGCGATTTTGATCAATCCAAGGCTAAATCGGGTCGTGCAACTACCGTTTAATGAAATCATCAACGTCATTGGGGCGGGACGATCAAAAGTTGAGCTATTGCAGCTTTTTTCATCCATGGTTGGTGACCACGTTCAAGATCATCTGTAGAGCAAAGGCTTGATGCCAAATTCAATAGCTCGCTTGACAAAGATACAACCAGTAGTCCCTTCATCTGAGCGCATTGTAGCGTCACAGGCTAGTGGTGTACGTTGAGCCGATTGCTGGTGGTTCGAGCGTTCTCCGTGGCCGGGGTTGAAAGCGGTTTGGTCAGTGCGGGTGGGAGGCGCAAAGCGGCCCCGTCCCCCTCATCACTGTCGTCACGCTCACCAAGACTACTTTTGGTATCGCTCGCGACAAATCACAAAACTACAGGCAGCGCAACAGCAGCTTTCCGTATCGCCAAGCACCAGCAATTGCGGGCTGATTGGTTGGATAATCCCGCGCGGTGGGCTAGAAGTGACGCATGGACGGAGTGACGACAACACAAGCGATCGCCGGTAGTACCGACGAGGCGATGTTCGAACGACTGGCGACTGCCGTTCTGCGTGCCGCCGAGCCAGTCTATAGAAACCTTCTGCATCCTGGCGTCAATGCTGACGGCAAGACGGTGATGTCACCGCTCGACGGCATCCATTTCGTGCCGGGAGCGCACCCTGCCCATTCTGTTCATCACACGATCACGGGGATCGACGGTCTGGAAGGCAAATGGCTTCACGACCCAAAGGCTGGAGTACAAAGCAATCGTCGTCATGGCGTGCGACGACGATGTATTGCCGCTGCAAGAACGCATTGAAACCGTCGCCGACGAGTCGGAACTCGACGAGGTCCACGACACCGAGCGCAATCTGTTCTACGTCGCCTGCCGCGCGCGCAACAGGCTGCTTGTGTCCGGCGTTCAACCTGGGTCGGAATTCTTTGCGGATTTTGCCGCTAGACGTAGCTGATAGTTCCGTACGCGCCTCCGGGGGCGTTGCCGTGCGCGCCTGGCAGTCGTGAACCGAAGCCCGCGCGCGGGTTTCGGCCGTCCGGCGGGTCAATCCCTGGCGCAAGTTCCGATCCGCCGTCGGATTTGCTGCTCATACAGTGTTGGCAAGTTCCAACTACTGGATGGACGACGCACAGGTGGCGCGAGCACTATAGGCACGTCGCTGGCAAACGCCTTTTACCATGATTGTCATTTCAAAGGGCGCGTTGATGGACTGAGGCAGGCCAGCTCGGGGAGCAAGAAGAAGGCGAAGACACGGTGAGCAATCTCAATATCAAAGGGGCTGTTGAGAATATCCGGGCGAACACGACTGCCTACACACCTGTCGTTGAAACCATCGTCAATGCCATTCAAGCCATCGAAAGCACGGGCCGCGGCAGCGGCAAGATCACCGTCCGCGCCCTTCGCTCAACCCAGTTCGAAAGCGACGGCGGCCTTCCTACCATCGTCGGCTTCGAGATCGAGGACAACGGCGTCGGATTCACTGACCTACACCGCCAGTCCTTCGACACGCTCTATTCCGACCTCAAGGTCAAGGAAGGCGGCAAAGGCTTCGGCCGCTTTACCTGCCTCAAGCATTTCGAGGATTTGCACGTCGTCAGCGTTTTCAAAGGGACGACGAGTTACCACAAGCGCACGTTCTCGATGGGCAAAGACAATGAAATCATCGTCAACGAGAATCTCGTTGCCATCGCCGCGAACGACTCCGGGAGCGTCGTCCATCTCGACAGCTTGCGGCGGGGTAGCTACGAGAAGAAATTATCCACCTTGGCCAGAACGCTGGTCGAAAAACTCCTGCCGTATTTCATTACGAATGACTACACGCCACCGGAAATCGTCCTCTGCGAGCGAGACGGCAGCGGGTCGATTCGTCTCAACGATTTTACAAGCCAGTTGTCCGAGGTGATTCAGGAAATAGACGCTCCGGACAACCTATTCAAGCTCCGCGGTACGGCGGGAGCGCAAGAGTTTACAGTCCGGGTTTTCAAGTTTCGTTCGCCCAAGAACCACAAGAGCATGATTAGCCTCGTCGCTCATAAGCGCGAGGTTTCCAGCACGGCTATTCACAACTACGTCCCGGAGTTTGACGACGACTTTTACGAGAAGGACGCGGCGGGTAACGCGGACGTGGAGAAGAACTACATCCTCAAGGCATATGTCTTTGGAAAGTACCTTGACGACAACGTGGCGCTGGAGCGCGGCGAGTTCAATTTCAAACAGGACAGCGACCTGATATTCGGGATTTCGCAGAGTCAGATCGAATCGCGCGCGGCGCAGATTGCAGAGGGCACGGTCGGTGACGAAATCGTCAGCCGTCAGGAAAAGAAGAAGACCCGCGTCAATACCTACGTCGAAGAGGAGGCACCTTGGCACAAGACTGTGCTCGACAAGATTGATCTATCAACCTTGCCGTATAACGCGAGCAACGATGAGATCGAGAGCCGTCTCCAACGCGCAAAGCATTCCGAGGAAATGCAGATCAAGCGGGATGTGAGAACGATCCTAGAGAAAACTGATCTCGAAGACCTTGTCAAGAATGTGCCGGAAATTGTCAGCAAGATTTCAGATACAAGCAAGAACGACTTGGTTCACTACATCGCGATGCGCCGAAACATTCTCGACTTGTTCGCGAAAAGCCTAGAAAAGAACGTTCAGGGTAACTATTCTAGTGAAGGCGTCGTTCACGACATCATCTTTCCGCGCAAGGGCGACACCGATACAACTTGGTTCGATGATCACAATCTCTGGATGATCGACGAGCGACTGAACTTCACAACCCACGTCTCCTCTGACTTGCCGCTTGATGGCCGTAACTCCGAACGACCCGATCTCCTTGTCTATAACAAGCGCCTCAGCTTTCGGGGCGAGAATGAGGCAAGCAATGCGATAACGATCTTTGAATTCAAGAAGCCGTTTCGGGATGACTTTGTGAATCCGTCCTCGAAGGAAGACCCTATCGAGCAGATTGTTCGGTACGCAAACGATATTCGCGACGGCAAATATCAGACGCTCCAAGGCCGCAAAATACTTGTGAGCGACAACACGCCGTTCTATGGTTACGTTGTCTGCGACCTCACGCAGAAAGTTGAGGTTTGGCTGCGCCGGGAGAAGAACTTCACACCGATGCCGGACGCTCTCGGCTGGTTCAACTGGTACGGCAATATTCGGCTTTATATTGAGGTCTTAAGCTGGGATAAAGTTCTTCGCGACGCAAGAATGCGAAACGCCGTCTTTTTCAGGAAGTTGGGAATCTAGCGCCAACGGCATTCGAAAGTGCGTTTGCGGCGACATTGAGAGCTTGAGTTGCGCCATCGGCGCCCAGCAGACCAGAGGGGGCGTTCGCCGCCGAAAGAAATTTCCCTTCGGAAATTCAGAAGGAAGAGCGCCAACCGCGCTCCATTGCTATTGTTCGAAGAGATGGTGCCCGAGGTCGGAGTCGAACCGACACGCTTTTAACGGCGGTGGATTTTCTTGCTACTTCGGCTTTCGCCGCCGCCGCATCTGCGACGTTCGTAGTCTGGAGCACGCCTTCACCGTAGTCTTGCGACCGTAGGTGCCCGCCGTCTGCTCTCTACACCTTCCCCGGATCTCCAGGGCTTGGCTCGGCGTTAGCTCGGACGTTTCGTCCAGGGCCTTCACCGAGTTTGACGGGCTTCACCTTCGGGGTTTCCCCCGGAGGGCTCAAATTTGGCTTGAGTCCACTGCGTCTACCAATTCCGCCACTCGGGCCATGGAACCATTTTCTAACGCTAGCCCACTAGTATAGCGGCAAAAAACTAGATCTCGGCAACTTCTTCGGCACGCTTGGCTTTCCGGCGTGCCTTGCGGACGTTGATGGCCGACGCGTCCAGCATGTTCTTGATGTGGGCGGCGTAGAATTTTTCGATCATTTCGACGCTGGTGCGGCAATTCTTCGCGACCTGGTAGATGTCGGCGCCTTCCATGAGACGCATGCATATGTACGTGTGGCGGAGGCTGTAAGCCGTGCGTCGCTGGCCGTCGCGGTCGGTCTTGAGGCCAAGTTCATCGAGAACGGTGTTGAAAAGTTCGCGCTGCACGTTCCCAAAAATAATGGTGTCGGGGGAGGGCGGACTATTGCGCTTCGTGAGGCGCTCAAACGGTGTCACGGCGCCCGGCATGCTCTTGCAATATCCGACACCTCGCTTGCCGCGTACCTCGATTTCTAGGATGCGTTGACCGGAGTCGTGGTCCACAACAATGTTGACATCGCGATACTGCAGGCGGGCGGCTTCGTCCGGCCGCAGGCCCGTGTTGGCCATAAATAGAACGTAGTCATGGAAGTCCTCGCAGGCCTTCTTCCAGCGAGGCTTCTTGGGATGCCGCGCCCGTTCGCGCGTGGCTTCATAAAGGGCTTTGTATTCTTCCGGTGAAAACCAGGCGCGACGCACAACTTTTCCCGATGCTTTGTAGGGTACGGAAAAGTCCGGCAAGTGATTGAACCAGCCGTGCCTGATCGCGCTTTTATAGACCTGTCGGATGACCACGATTTCCTGGTGCATCGTGCTGCGAGAGGGCGGTTTGCCGGTCTTGCATGTTTGCGCGCGGTGAATGCGGTATTCGGAAATCGAGCTCGGGGCTTCGGATAGATACCGGTCGCCCAGGAATGGCAGGATCACGGAATCGAGGCGCAGTTTCTGGTCTGCCACGTAGCGCTCGCTGCGCTGGCCGTGAATGAGAATGGGCAGCTCTTCCAGAAACTTCGCTGCCGCCTCCTTAAACTTTTTGCCCTTCTTTTTTTCCTCTAGCAAGCCGGCGCGGCTCTTGCCGCGCAATTCCAGATACCAGTCTTCGGCGAATTCCTTGGCGAGCGAGAGGCTGTCTGTCTTGGTGGTAACGCGCCAATTGCGGCCGTTGAGGAAGGTCGAGCATTGCCACTTGCCGCTGTTTTCACGTCGATAGACGTGAACCTTCCCACCCATGATGTCGTGTGTTTCGGTCATGGCTCGCGATTCCTTCCGAGGCCAAAAACTGTGCAACTGTGTAACGTATGTGGAAGGCTACCACATTCCCTGACGATGTGGCTATATTATTGATTTTAATGAAATTAAAATCGTGATAGACAGTTCAAAGCGGATTTTGAGTCCGGCGCGTCTACCAGTTCCGCCATTCGAGCATGCCAGACCGGGCAGTATATGCGATTGACGGTCTTGGTAGAATCCTTAAAGTTTATGCTGCGCACGGACTTTCACTTCGAACTACCCAAGGAACTCATCGCCCAAAGGCCCACCGAACAGCGCTCTGCCAGCCGACTCCTGACACTCGATAGGCTCACCGGCGCGTGCCGAGACCTGAATTTTCGCGACTTTCCCTCCCTGGTCGAGTCGCGGGATCTTTTGATATTCAACGACACGCGTGTGATTCCGGCTAGAGCCTTTGGGGTGAAGGACAGCGGCGGGCGAGTCGAACTGCTGCTCGAGCGCGCGCTCTCGGCGAATACCGCGCTGGCACACCTCCGAGCCAGCAAGGGCCTCAAGGACGGCGCCATCGTCAGACTCGCGGCGGGAGCAAGCGCCCGCATGCTGGCCCGGGAGGACGAGCTGTTTGTATTGGAATTCTCCTGCAATGTGATGGAGTTCTTTCAAGCGCACGGAGAGATTCCGCTGCCGCCCTATATTGATCGTTCAAGCGAGGATGCGGATCGTGAGCGCTACCAAACGGTGTATGCGCGGACCCTAGGCGCCATCGCGGCGCCGACGGCGGGGTTGCATTTTGACGAATCCACTTTTTCAGCACTGCGGGCGCGCCGGGTGCCGCACGCGTTCGTGACGCTGCATGTGGGCGCGGGCACCTTTGCTCCGGTCAGGGCTGCGGACATCGCAGCGCACCGGATGCACGCGGAGTACCTGGAGGTGTCCGAGAGCACGTGCGCCGCGATCAACAAAGTTTCCGCTGCCGGCGGTCGCGTGATTGCTGTCGGTACCACCGTGGTGAGAAGCTTGGAAACCGCCGCCGCCGCCCCGGCCGCCGGCGCCGACAACCTAAATCGAATCGCGCCGTACCGGGGCACCACCGACATATTCATCAAACCGGGCTACAAATTTCGCGCCGTCGACGCTATGGTCACGAATTTCCACTTGCCCGAATCGACTTTGCTGATGTTGTGCGCTGCCTTCGCCGGGCGCGAAGCGCTGCTGGCCGCGTATGCTCATGCCGTCGAGGAGCGCTATCGGTTTTTCAGTTACGGTGACGCGATGTTTCTTTCATGAGCTTCATGCGCTTCAATTTGCTGGCGCAAGACGGCGCGGCGCGCCGTGGCCGTTTGGAATTCTCGCGCGGCACGGTCGAGACACCGGCGTTCATGCCCGTGGGCACCTACGGAACGGTCAAGGCCATGACCCCGGAGGACCTCGAAGCCATCGGCGCCGAGATCGTGCTCGGCAACACGTTTCACCTGTATTTGCGGCCGGGACTCGATGTAATTCAGGCGCATCGGGGCCTGCACCGCTTCATGCATTGGCGGCGGCCGATTCTCACCGATTCAGGCGGGTTTCAAGTGTGGAGCCTGGCCGAGATGCGCAAAATCACCGAGGAGGGCGCGCATTTCCGCTCGCCGGTGGATGGCGCTCAAGTGTTTCTATCGCCCGAGGAGTCCATGCGCATTCAGCGCGTCCTGGCCTCGGACATCGCGATGAGCTTCGATGAATGTACGCCGTACCCGGCCACGGAAGATCAGGCGCGCAGTTCGATGGAATTATCGATGCGCTGGGCGCTGCGCGGCTTTCGCGAGTACTACCAGAGCGAGCCTCCCGGAACACTGTTCGGCATCGTCCAAGGGGGAGTCCATCCAGGATTGCGCCTTGAATCACTGGCAGCGCTCGAGGAAATTGGATTCGCAGGGCTTGCCATCGGCGGGCTGGCGGTGGGTGAGCCCGAAGCGGAGCGCGAACAGGTCCTCGATCAGCTCATGCCGCACATGCCAACCCTGAAGCCTCGGTATCTGATGGGCGTGGGAAGGCCGGAGGACATCATCGAAGCGGTCCGGCGCGGCGTCGATATGTTCGATTGCGTCATGCCGACTCGGCATGCGCGAAACGCGCATTTATTCACGCGCAGCGGCGTCATCAATATTCGCAACGCGGCGCACCAGAAGGAAACCGGACCGATCGAGGAGGGATGTACCTGCTACACCTGCCTCAACTACAGCCGCAGTTATTTGCGGCATTTGGACAAGTGCGGCGAAATTCTAGGCGCGCACTTGAACACAATCCATAATCTCTATTTCTACCAGCGGCTGATGATGGAGATTCGTGCCGCCATCGTCGCGGGCGCATTCGAGACCTACGCTGCGGAACTTCACGCGCGCAAAGCTTCAAAACCTTGAGTTAAGCTTACCGCTGCTAAGCTGTATACTACGCCGCTTTGCGTAGCTCACCTCAAAGCAAAAAAGAGTGTAACACTATGAATTTCCTAATAAATTCTGCAAATGCACAGGCCACGGGCGCCACCGGCGGCGGCGGCGCCGGCATGTTGCAAACGTTGCTGCTTCCGGCCCTGCTGCTGGTGGTGTTTTATTTTTTGCTCATCAGGCCGCAGAGCAAGCGCGCCAAAGAGCAGCGCGAAATGCTTGCCAAAGTCGCGGTGGGCGATGAGATCGCCACCACGGGCGGTATTCTCGGCAAAGTGACCGAGGTGGGCGAGCAGTTCCTGAGCGTGGAAATCGCCGACGGCGTGAACATCAAATTGCAGAAATTCCAGGTCGCGCAGGTGCTGCCGAAGGGCACGGTCAAGAGCGCATGATTGCCTATCCGCGCTGGAAGATCGCGCTGGTCGCGATCGTGTTGGCTGTAGGGATCTTCCTGGCGCTGCCCAATTTGTTTGGCGAGGAAAGCGCGCTGCAGTTGGCGGCCGATCGGGCGGCCGTCACCGACGCCGATCGCACCGCGGTGGTGCAAATACTCAAAGACAAGGGCCTCACGCCGTCGGGCATATTCTTGGAGCAGGGACGCCTCACCTTGCGCTTCAGCAGCACGCAGGATCAATTGAAGGCGCGCGACGTCATTGCGGAGGCGCGCCCCAACCAGTTCACGATCGCCCTCTCGCAGGCCTCGCGCGTGCCGTCTTGGATGCACAACATGGGTTTAAATCCCGTCAAGCTGGGCTTGGACCTGCGCGGCGGCGTTTATCTGGTCTATCAGGTCGATATTCAAGGGGCGGTGAAGCAACTCCTCGATCGCCGCGAGCAGGATTTTCGTTCATCGCTGCGCAACGCGCGAGTCGCTTACCAAGATGTCGCCGTCGATTATCCGCAGGCCAGGGTGCGCGTGCTGTTTCGCGATGCGGAAAGCTTCGCCAAGGGCAAGGCGGCCATCCTCTCTGATAACCGCAACATGAACCTGACCGATATCACGGTCGCAGGCGCGCCCGCGATGGAACTGCAGCTGACACCTCAAGAAATCAAGGAGCGCCAGGATTACGCCGTTTCGCAAAACATCGTGATCTTGAGAAATCGCCTCAATAGCCCGGAACTCGCGGTATCCGAGCCGCAAGTTGCGCGCGAGGGCGTGGATCGCATCGCCATCCAGCTGCCGGGCCTGCAAAATTCAGCCGAGGTGAAGAAAATTCTCGGCAAGACGGCGACCTTGGAATTTCGCATGGTCGATGAGACCAACAATCCGCTGGAAGCGGCGGCCACGGGTCGCGTGCCCCTGGGCTCGAAGCTGTTTTACACCCGCGACAAGCAACCGGTGCTGCTGAAGCGCGATGTGGTGGTGACGGGCGACCAACTGACCGACGCGACGTTTCAGCCGAACACTCAGGACGGCGCCGCCGTCTCGGTGGGCTTGGACAGCCGCGGCGCCGCAAAAATGTTGAAGAACACGCAGGAGAATCTTGGCCACTTGATGGCGGTGGTGTTCATCGATCGTTCCCGGGAAAAAAATGCGCAGGGCGTGGAAGTCGACCGCACCACGGAAGAGGTCATTAACCGCGCGACCATTCGGGGCGTATTCAGCAACAATTTCTCGATCACCGGTGTGAATCCCATCGAGGGACGCGAGCTTGCGCTGCTGCTGCGCGCCGGCGGCCTGGCCGCGCCGCTGACCCCCGTGGAGGAGCGCGCCATTGGACCCAGCTTGGGGCAGGACAACATCAACAAGGGCATCAAGGCGATGGTGTTCGGCATGGCGGCCGCCTTCATATTCATGCTGGTCTACTACAAGGTCTTCGGACTGATCGCTGATATTGCGCTGGCGGCCAATGTGATTCTGCTGACCGCGCTGTTGTCGTTATTCGGCGCGGCGTTAACGCTGCCGGGCATTGCCGCCGTGGTGCTGACGGTGGGCATGGCGGTGGACGCCAACATCCTAATCTACGAGCGCATTCGCGAGGAATTGCGCAATGGCGTGACGCCGCGCGCGGCCATCGCCGCAGGCTTCGAGCGCGCGCTCTCAGCGATCACAGACTCCAATTTCACGGCGCTGATCGCCGGCGTCGTGTTGTGGTCCTTCGGCGCGGGCGCCATCCGCGGCTTCGCCGTGGTGCTGGTGCTGGGCATCGGCACTTCGGTGTTCACCTCGGTGATGGGCAGCCACGCGCTGGTGCAGATTATTTACGGCGGCAGGCGCAAGCTCGATCGCTTGTCGATCTAAAGGCTTGTCGATTTAAAGGAACGGACATGGAATTTTTCCACAAGGTGACTCGTTTCCCGTTCATGAACACCCGCAAGGTGTGGTACGGGTTGTCCGCCATTTTGATCGTCGTGTCGCTCGCGCTGGTGCTGATTCGCGGACTGAATCTGGGAGTGGACTTCACCGGCGGC
>Ga0224547_1000048_pt1 | contig 30396 bp, 20 predicted proteins | sample 714P21014metaG_FD_179908 | JGI IMG/M metagenome (GOLD analysis project Ga0224547, IMG submission 179908) | Peat soil microbial communities from Stordalen Mire, Sweden - 717 P2 10-14 | ecosystem: Environmental > Terrestrial > Soil > Wetlands > Peat | place: Sweden: Norrbotten County, Stordalen...
CTCGCCGAACTGATGACGATGCTCCAGTTCCAGATCGGTTTGAAACTCGTGAAATCCGGGATCCAAATGCACGCTGTTAGGCACGTCAGACAGGTCGAACAGGCCCGCGCGCCAGACCCACGCATGTCGATACCACTCCAACGCAGCGCCCGCGGTGTAGCCCCACGCATCCGCGGCATAGTCGAAGGTGCCGGTATCGATCGCAGTCCAGTTGAGAAAATCCGCGCGGGCATCATGTGCATATTGATTGGTATCGAACACATCCACGACGCTGAATTTGCCGAGCCACAGGACCACCCGATCTTCGCTGTGAGTGCCGGCAAGTTGATTGGCGGCCGCCGCGACCGGTTGCCGGCTACCGCCTAAATCAAAGGTCTGCCGGACGAATGCGCGTTGCAGCCGAAAATAGGGTTGATTCCTACCCACCTTGTACGCTTCGCCGCTGGGGAAGCCTGCCGCCCCCAACGTGTCATCAAGCCCGAATCCCTGGTCGAGTTCGCCGTTGATCCAGGCCTCCGCGCCTGACCACGGTTTTGCGCCCAGGTAGAGCGTTGCGTCTGTGGTCTCGGCACCCTTATTGGGCGAGAGGCTGTTCATGCCGCGATAGGGTGCATTGAAGCCGGATGTCGCCTGTTCAACGTATGTGAATTGGCCGTGAACGGCGAAAGACTCGTCGTCCGCCGCGGCGCCGGCGGCCAATGACAGAAAAGCCAAACCGAGCGCAAGTCGCAAAGCGATTTTGACCTCCGGTACGCGCGCGGAACTCCGCGCCCAGCGGGTGGACTGACGAGTATGAATGCAGCACAGTGTCAAACGGAATGGAGGGAGATGCAATGAACACCAACGACGTGGGAAACGGGATCAGAGTATTGGCCGCCTCGGGTGACGTGAACGGGACGATGGACCGCCTGGAGAACCTGGCAAGGAAGCGCGGCATGACGGTGTTCGCACGCATCAATTTTGCCAAAGATGCGGCGGCCGCAGGCCTGAAGATGCAACCAACCCAGCTATTGATTCTCGGCAGCCCCGTCGGTGGAACTCCGTTGATGGTGGCAGTCCCGGGTACCGCATTGGATTTACCCTTAAAGGTGCTCAGCTGGCAGGACGCGTCCAACCGTTGCTGGCTTTCCTTCAACACGGCTGAATATTTGCAGCAACGGCATGGATTTCCTGCCGCGTTGATCGCCAATATTGCGGGGCTGGAAAAGCTGGTTCAAGCCGCCGCTACTGCATCCGATCCAGCGTAGGGAAATGCTTGCGCGCGTAGCTTAAGACTTGCGCGTCGGTGGGGTGATCGGCGCTTTCGACTGCGACTATGGACTTCCCAAGTTGCGGATATTTATCGCGCAGATAGGCGGCGAACTCCTGCTTGGTTTGCGCGGGGCCAATCACCAAGATTTCGTGGGCACCGCTCAAGGCCTTGGCGACATCATCGAAAAAATGATGATCGGCCGGCGATTTGTGGCCGCCGTGCGCGCTCTTGCGACTATGGACCCGCTGGTGCTGATCCGGGGTATGCACCACCTTCTCTTCCTGTTCCGTCGGCGTGAAATGCCAGGCGGTTGCTTTCTGGTGATCTATCCAAACGACGGCGTGGTAGTGTGACATTGTCATCCCCATGAAAGCGTATGCGCGTATTGTAAACCGCTGCGCTGCACGCGTGTGGCCGCCGGGCTCCTCATGTCGGTGTTTGTCCTACGATGCCCCATATTTTGACCATCAATGCCGGCTCATCGAGTATTCGCTTCGCTCTTTTTGCGACCGGCGCGCGACAGCTGCGCTTGATGGACGAGAAAATCGAGCGCATCGGCAGCGAGGCGGCCAGCGTGACGGCAGATCGGTTGCTGCAAAAATTAAAGGAGCAATCATCGATTGCAGCTCCCGACGCCATTGGCCATCGAGTCGTGCACGGAATGCTGCACACCGAACCTGAGCGCGTGACGCCTGGCTTGCTCGAAGAGCTTCGACGCATAACGCCTTATGACCCGGAACACCTGCCGCGCGAAATTGCCCTCATCGAGGCGCTGCAGCAACGCTTTCCCAAAGTGCCGCAGGTCGCATGCTTCGATACGGCGTTTCATCGCCATATGCCGGCTGTGGCCACGCTGTTGCCGATTCCCCGGCGCTACGCGGCAAAGGGCGTGCAGCGCTATGGCTTTCACGGTTTGTCGTACACTTTTCTTCTGGGTGAACTGAAGCGGCTCGGCGATCCCGCCGCCGTGCGGGGCCGCGTGATTCTCGCGCATCTGGGCAGCGGCGCGAGCCTGGCTGCCGTTCTCGACGGCCGCAGCATCGACACGAGCATGGGCTTTACGCCGGCAGCGGGACTGGTGATGGGTACTCGATCGGGTGACTTGGACCCTGGGCTGATGAGCTATCTTGCGCTGACCGAGTCCATGACTGCGGCGCAATTTCAAACGTTGGTCAATCACGAATCGGGGCTCATCGGAATTTCGGAGAGCAGCGCCGATGTTCGCGATTTGCTCGAGCGCGAACGCGCCGATACGCGTGCGCGTGAGGCAATCGACTTGTTCTGCTACCAGGCCAAGAAATGGATAGGAGCATTTGCCGCTGCCTTGAGCGGCGTGGACACCTTGGTGTTCGCCGGCGGCATCGGTGAAAACTCGGCGCCGGTGCGACGCCGTATCTGCGATGGACTGCAGTTTCTCGGCATCGATATTGACGACACACTGAACCGGCAGCATGCGGCGCGCATCTCGACCGGCGCCGTGGCGGTGCGCGTGATCCGCACGGACGAGGAGTCCGTGATCGCAGAGCTGACTCGCCGCGTGCTGGAAATGATCGACGAAGGAGTGGCAACATGAAACAGACCAGCAGCCCGGTGCTCGATGCGCAAATGGCCCGGAAGATCGACGCGTACTGGCGCGCCGCAAACTTTCTGTCCGTCGGTCAGATTTATCTTTGCGATAACCCTTTGTTGAAAGAGCCCTTGGCCGTCCCGCACATCAAGCGAATGCTGCTGGGCCATTGGGGAACGACGCCGGGGCAGAATTTCATTTACACCCACTTGAATCGGGTCATCAAGAAATACGACTTGGACATGATCTACATGTCCGGACCGGGGCACGGCGGACCGGCGGTGGTCAGCGGAACGTATCTCGAAGGCACTTACAGCGAAGTGTATTCGAATATCAGTCAGGACGAAGCGGGATTGAAGCGCCTTTTTACCCAATTTTCCTTTCCCGGTGGAATTCCAAGCCATGCCTCCGCGGAGTGTCCGGGATCGATCCACGAGGGCGGTGAACTCGGATATTCGTTGAGCCACGCTTTCGGCGCGGTCTTTGACAATCCTGCTCTTAACGTGGCCTGCGTGGTCGGTGACGGCGAGGCGGAAACCGGGCCGCTCGCCACGTCGTGGCATTCCAATAAATTTTTAAATCCGGTGAGCGATGGCGCCGTGCTGCCGATTCTTCATCTCAACGGCTACAAGATCGCCAATCCCACGATATTGGCGCGCATTTCCCGGGACGAGCTGCGTCAGTTGCTGCATGGCTACGGCTGGACGCCATACTTCGTCGAGGGCCACGATCCCATGCCCATGCATGAAGCGATGGCGGCGACGCTGGACGCGGTCATTGAAATGATTCGCAAGATTCAGGCGGATGCGCGCAGCTCCCCGGGCACGGTTGAGCGTCCGCGTTGGCCGATGATCGTGCTCATATCACCGAAAGGCTGGACCGGTCCGAAGGTGGTCGACGGCAAACGTGTCGAGGGAACGTTCAGGTCGCATCAGGTGCCCTTGGCCGATCCTGCCAAGAATCCGCAACACCTTAAGCAGTTGGAGGAATGGCTTCGCAGCTACCGTCCAGCGGAGCTGTTTGATGGAAACGGGCGGCTGAAGGCCGAACTGGCAGCCCTTGCGCCCACAGGCGAGCGTCGCATGGGCGCAAACCCCAACGCCAATGGTGGACTGCTGTTGCGGGATTTACGCATGCCGAATTTCGCCGATTACGCGGTGGACGTTCCCAAGCCGGGTGTGGCGGGCATCGGCGATACGCATGTGTCGGGAAAATTCCTGCGCGACGTGGCGAAGTTGAATGAGTCGCCGCGGAACTTTCGAATTTTTGGTCCCGACGAGACTGTCTCGAACGGTTTGGAAGCGGTGTTCGAGGCCACCAATCGCCAATGGATGGCTGAGACCACGAGTGACGATGAGTTTTTGGCGCGCAGCGGGCAAGTCATGGAGATGTTGAGCGAGCATCAATGCGAGGGGTGGCTCGAGGGCTACCTGCTCACAGGAAGGCACGGGCTGTTCAACTGTTACGAGGCCTTCATACATATCGTAGATTCGATGTTCAATCAACATGCCAAGTGGCTGAAGGTGACGGCGGGACTCGCATGGCGGCGCAAGATTGCGTCGCTGAATTACCTGTTGAGCTCTCACGTTTGGCGGCAGGATCACAATGGCTTTACCCACCAGGACCCCGGCTTCCTTGATCATGTCATCAACAAGAAGGCGGAAATCGTGCGCGTGTACTTGCCGCCCGACGCCAATTGTCTCCTGTCGGTGTTGGATCATTGCTTGCGCAGCCGCCACTATGTCAACGTGGTCGTGGCCGGCAAGCATCCCGCGCCGCAGTGGCTGTCGATGGATGCGGCGATCAATCACTGCAGCGAAGGAATCGGCATCTGGCAGTGGGCCAGCAACGATCAGCAAAGCGAACCCGATGTGGTCATGGCTTGCGCCGGCGATGTCCCCACACTCGAAATTCTTGGGGCCGTATCGATTCTGCGCCGCGAGTTACCTGATTTAAAGGTGCGCGTCGTCAACGTGGTGGACCTCATGAAATTGCAGCCGCAGTCGGAGCATCCTCATGGCTTGAGCGACTATGATTTCGACGCGTTGTTCACCAAGGACAAGCCCGTGATCTTCGCGTTCCACGCCTATCCCTGGCTGATCCATCGCCTGACTTACCGTCGTCACAACCACGACAACGTGCACGTGCGCGGCTACAAAGAAGAGGGCACGATCACGACTCCCTTCGACATGACGGTGCTCAACGACATGGACCGCTTTCATCTGGTGATCGACACGGTCAATCGCCTGCCGCAAATTGGAAGCCGCGGCGATCATCTGAAGCAGCGGCTGCAAGACAAACTGATCGAGCACAAGCAGTACATCGATAAGCACGGTGAAGACATGCCGGAAATCAAAAACTGGAGTTGGCCTTAAAGCACGGCCATTGTCCTACAAGCCCTATAGCCGTCAGCCGACAGGTCCTACGGCGCGCCGCCTACGGCTTCGATGTGTGCAAGGTCAATAATGCCAGCGGGAATAATAAATGACGGCGGCAAATTTGCCGCGGGTCGAGGACTCGGAAATTTCCAGCAACTTTGAACGGTCGAATCAGACCGCGGGATCGCCGTTCCCGCAAGGCGCCAACTGGGACGGGCGAGGGGTCAATTTCTCACTGTTCTCGGAATCCTCTGAATCAGTAGAACTGTGTTTATTCGATGGGCCGGAAAAGGTCGAGAGGCGCATTCGAATTCGTGAGCGCACCAACGGCGCCTGGCACATCTACGTGCCGGATATCGGTCCCGGTCAATTGTACGGATACCGCGTGTACGGACCCTACCTTCCCGAGAGCGGTCTGCGCTTCAATCCCAATAAATTGCTTCTCGATCCTTACGCCAAGGCGATTGGACGAGAGCTGAAATGGGCGGACGAGTTATTCGGCTACCAGCTCGGCGATGAGAGCGGTGACCTGTCATTCGATGATCGCGACAGCGGACCCTTTGCTCCCTTGGGGGTAGTCATCGACTCGAGATTCGACTGGAGCGGCGAGCAACGGCCCTCATACCCGGCGCACGAAACGCTGATTTATGAGGCGCACGTGCGCGGTATGACGCGCCTGCATCCTGATGTTCCGGAGCATTTGCGCGGCACCTATGCCGGCATGGCCTCGGAGCCGATTATTCGGCACCTCCACAAAATGGGCGTGACTGCCCTCGAGCTGATGCCCGTGCACTATTTTGTGCACGACCGGCATCTCGTAGATAGAGGACTGCGCAATTATTGGGGCTACAACACGCTGGGATTTTTCGCGCCGCATATAAGCTATGGCTCCAATCCTCAGGCGCCGGCTGAGGTGGTTCGAGAGTTCAAGGGAATGGTCAAGATTCTGCACAACGCCGGCATCGAGGTCATCTTGGACGTGGTCTACAACCACACGGCGGAAGGCAATCATTCCGGTCCGACGCTCTCGTTCCGCGGAATCGACAATTTGGCGTACTACCGCGTCGTCCAAGGCGATGCGCGCCACTATATGGATTACACGGGCTGCGGCAATACGCTGAATATGGTGCACCCGCATTCGCTTCAGCTTCTGATGGACAGTCTCCGATACTGGATAACGGAGATGCATGTCGACGGCTTCAGGTTCGATTTGGCCTCTGCGCTGGCGCGCGAATTAAAGGACGTCGATCAGCTTGGCGCCTTCTTCGACACCATCTATCAGGACCCGATTCTGGCGCCGGTGAAACTGATCGCCGAGCCCTGGGATTTGGGCGAGGGTGGATATCAGGTCGGCAATTTCCCCACGGGCTGGATGGAGTGGAACGGTAAGTATCGAGACACGGTGCGCAAGTTCTGGAAAGGCGATATGGGAGTGCACTCGGCAATCGCAACACGCCTTGCCGGCAGCGCGGATCTTTACGAAACGACCAATCGCCCGCCCTCTGCGAGCGTGAATTTTGTCACGGCCCACGATGGTTTCACGCTCAATGATTTGGTGAGTTACGAACAGAAGCACAACGAAGCGAACGGCGAGGAAAATCGCGACGGCGCCGATGACAACAATTCATGGAACAGCGGCGTAGAAGGACCTAGCGACGATGCGGGCATCATCGAGCTGCGCGAGAGGCAGAAGCGCAATTTCTGGTGCTCGCTGATGTTTGCGCAGGGATCTCCCATGATCAGCGGCGGTGATGAGTTGAGTCGCACGCAACTGGGCAACAACAACGCCTACTGTCAAGACAACGAACTATCTTGGTATCACTGGGACTTGGACCCCCCGAAAGCCCAAATCCTGGAATTCGCCCAGCGCGTGATTCACTACCGCAAAAAACACCCCAACTTTCACCGCTTCGCTTTTTACGACGCCGATCCCGACGCCAAGCACCCGGACAAAAACATCGTGTGGTTCAGGGCGGACGGCAAACGCATGGAGGAGAAGGATTGGGAAGACGGCGGCTGGATGCGCACGCTCGGCATGTTCATGAACGGCACGGCATCCGAGATCCGCGACGCTCACGGACAATGTCGCGACGATTCGGATTTTCTATTGCTCCTCAATGCGCATCATGAGCCGGTTGCATTCCGCATTTCGCACGAGTTGTACCACGCCGGGTGGAAGATAGCCTTTGACACGGCGCGGCCGGCTCTCGAGATCGACAAGGAAGCCGTCAAGCGCAATCGGCTGGTCCAGCTCGCCGGCCGCTCGTTGGTGCTGCTGAGTCATGAGCGGTAGATGGATTGCGACCTACCGGCTGCAGCTGCACGCCGGATTTCCTTTAAGTGCGGCTCAAGGGGTGCTGGCCTACCTCAGTGAATTGGGAATCAGCCATGTTTACCTGTCGCCTTGCCTGCAGGCGGTTCCCGGCAGTCAGCATGGCTACGATGTCGTAGACCCCACTAAAATCAGCGACGATCTCGGCGGTGAGCAGGCGTGGTCCAGTTTTGTGAAGGCCGCGCGCGCCTTGAATCTTCGAATTCTGCTCGACATCGTTCCGAATCACATGTCCGCCTCTCAGTACAATCCTTGGTGGGATGATGTACTGCAGCTTGGGCCCTACAGCCGGTTCGCAGAATTCTTTGACATTAGAAATCCACCAGGTCAGCCATTTCGTGTGCATTTATGCTCGCTCGCGAAACCCTATGGCGCCGTGATGCAGGCCGGGGAACTGAGCATCGACATCGTTCAAGGACGACCGCGCGTCAAACACTACGAGAACACCTGGCCGTTGGGACCCGCATCGTGGGGGGAATTGCTCTCGGCAGGAGGCGAGCGCTGCTTTGCTGAACTTGAGCGTCTGCAGTGCATCGGGTCGCCCGTCGAGGAGGACCTGACCGCCTTTCGGCGTCATGCCGGGCGGGCACAGCAGATGCTCGCCGAAGCGATCGAGACTGGTCGGCTGCAATCGGCGGTGGATCGGCTGCAAGTCGATCACGCGCTATTCGACACCGTGTTGCGCAAGCAGTTCTACATGCTTCACGGCTGGAAGCTCGCCGGGGAACTGACCAACTACCGCCGCTTCTTCGATGTCGACACGCTCATCGGCATCCGCACCGAACTGCCGAATGTTGCCGCTGCCACGCATGCACGCATCGAGGAGATGATTTCCAACGGAGAGATAGACGGCGTGCGCGTCGATCATCCGGATGGACTGCGCGAGCCGCTTGAGTACTTCGAGCGGTTGCGCCGCTTGCTACTTGCGGGAAGAATTTATGTCGAGAAGATTCTCGAGAACGATGAGCGGCTCAATGGGGACTGGCCCATCGACGGCACCGTCGGCTACGAGTTCTTGGCGAAGGTCAATCGCTTGTGGATGGATGATCAACGAATCGACGTGTTGACCACCACCTATTCGGACTTCACGGGTCATTCGGTGAATTTCGGCAAACTGGTGCGCGAGAAAAAGCGCGCGATCATCGAATCGACATTCTCCGCCGCTCACGAACAGTTGGCCGCCATGGCGCTTGATATTGCGCGCGCCGATTGGCAAACCCGGGACTTGAGTCCGCGCCAATTGCGCGAAGCATTGGAGAAATTGATCACGGCACTGCCGATCTACCGCACCTATCGAACTGCCAACACGCTGCACGAAGAGGACAAGCGTGTATTGCTGGAGGCGCTGCAGAGCGCACGCATTGGATCCCCTGACATCGACGCGGCCGCATTCGATTTTCTGGCAGCCTTGTTCACGAAGTCGCCGCTGAACGATGTGGAGGCGGATTTTATCGCCAAGTGGCAGCAATTGACTCCCGCGGTCATGGCCAAGGGTGTGGAGGACACGACTTTTTATTGCTTCGATCGGCTGGTGTCGTGCAATGAGGTGGGATCGCAGGCTTCCCTGGTTGGGATATCGAACGACAAATTCCACGAATTTTGCAATTACTTGAGCGATCGTTGGCCGAACAACATGCTCGCAACGTCGACGCATGACAACAAACGCAGTGAGGACGTACGAGCGCGTATTTCCATTCTCTCCGAGATCCCCGAGCGCTGGTCCGAAGCGCTGCATGTGTGGTCGCAGCTCAACGCCGATGCCTGGCAGAATCGCTTGCCGGATCGGCATGCCGAATACCTGCTGTACCAGACGCTGATCGGCGCCTGGCCCATCGATCGGGATCGAGCGTGGCAGTACATGCTCAAGGCGTGCCGCGAAGCGAAAATCAATACGTCGTGGCATGAGCCCAATAACAGCTTCGAGGAGAAAATTCGCGGCTTCGTCGGAGGGGTATTCGACACGCCGGAGTTCATCGCGAGCCTTGAACGATTCATAGAGCCGCTGATACTGCCGGGCCGAATCAACAGCCTGGCGCAGACGCTCATCAAGATGGTCGCGCCCGGCGTGCCCGATTTTTATCAGGGAACCGAATTGTGGGATTTGAGCCTCGTCGATCCTGACAATCGCCGCCCCGTGGACTTCGCGAACCGCTTGAAATTACTGCGTGGCACACGCGGCCTGAGCGCCGGCGACGCGCTCTTGGAGTGGAATTCCGGAATGCCGAAGCTTTGGATGACGGCGCGCATCTTGGCTGTTCGCCGCGAACGGGGTGAGGATTTCTCCGCCGAGTGCAAGTACCAGCCGTTGGTGGCTCAGGGAGCCCATCTTGGCCGGCTGCTCGCCTTCCGCCGCGGCGAGAATCTCATCGCCGTAGTCCCGCGCTTCACGATGACGCTGGCAGGGGAGTGGGGTGATACTCGGTTGCCCCTGCCGGGCGGTGCTTGGCGAAACTGCTTCACCGAGCAAGTCATTCAACGGGAGATTTCCGCCGCCGAGCTTTTCGCAGCGTTTCCGGTGGCGTTGCTGATTCGAGATCCCGCGTGATTTTTTACGTTTGGGCCCCCAACGCCAGGTCCGTCGAGCTTGTTCTCGGGGAGCAACGGTTCGCGCTTGAACCGTTGGCTGACGGTTATTGGCAAGCGGATGTTGCGGCCGATACGCGGCGGGGTTATCGATATTCCGTTGATGGCGCTGTGCCCGTGCCCGATCCGCGATCGCGCTGGCAGCCTGAGGGTGTGCATGGCGCATCGCATGTCGGACCGCTAGATCTTAAGTCGCCTGTCAACGGAGTATTTCAACCTGTGCCTCTTGGCGAAGCCATCATCTACGAGCTGCACGTCGGAACTTTTACGCTCGAAGGCACTTACGCAGCGGCGCAAGGCAAGCTTAAGTATTTGGCAGAACTTGGCGTCACTCACGTGGAACTGATGCCGCTGGCGACATTTCCCGGTCGGCGTGGCTGGGGTTACGACGGCGTCGATCTGTTTGCGCCTTTTCCCGCCTACGGCACGCCGTCGGAACTTGCTGGGTTCGTCCGCGCCTGCCATTCGCTCGGGCTCGCCGTGCTGCTTGATGTGGTCTACAACCACCTGGGGCCGGACGGAAATTATCTGGGGCAGTACGGCCCTTACTTCACCGATCGCTACAAGACCGGATGGGGCGCAGCCATCAATTACGATGGGCCGCAAAGCGATGAGGTGCGGCGCTTTGTCATCGACAACGCGCTGATGTGGCTCACGGACTATGAGTTTGACGGCCTGCGCCTGGATGCCGTGCATGCCATTTTCAGCTTCGATGCCGTGCACGTCCTTGAAGAATTGTCGACCGCCGTGAAAGCGCTCGGCAAACAGCTGGGACGCCCGCTGGTGCTCATCGCCGAAAGCGATCTGAACGATCCTCGCCTGGTTCGTGCCGCTTCACGGGGTGGGTACGGTCTCGATGCGCATTGGGCGGATGATTTCCATCATGCCATCCACCGTTATTTCACCGGCGAGACCGAGGGCTACTACGCCGACTTTCATGGCCTGCAAGATGTAGCCACGGCGCTGCGCGACGCCTACGTCTATCAAGGAAAGTACTCGGTGCATCGGCGGCGCCGCCACGGCAGACCCCCGACGGGCGTCGAGCCGCATCAGCTCGTGGTGAGCGCGCAAAATCACGATCAGATCGGCAATCGCGCGCAGGGCGAGCGCTTAAGCATGATGTTGGGCGACCACGAGCTCAAGGCCATCGCGGCGCTGACACTGCTTGCGCCGTTCGTGCCGTTGTTATTTCAGGGTGAGGAATGGGGAGCGCAGACGCCGTTTCTGTACTTCACGGATCATGAGGATGCTGACTTGGGCAGGCGGGTTGCCGAGGGACGCAGCCGAGAATTCAGCGCCTTTCGATGGCAGGGCGCAGTCCCCAACCCGCAAGAGGCCGATACCTTCGAGCGCTCAAAACTGAATTGGTCGGAGTTATCCGTGCCTCGTCACGCTGAACTTCTCGAGTGGTATCGAAAGCTCGTGAGGATACGGCGTGACAAAGTCGTCATGCCGCGCGAAAGCTTTGCGGATTCCGCCAAAGCCGTGACGAGGTTCGATGCTGAAGCTGGATGGCTTACGTTCGTTCATAATGGCGTGCTCGCGGTTTTCAATTTGACGGATCTGGCGCAAACCGTGCCTCGACCGAGCGGCGAGTGGAAATTGGTGTTGAGTTCCGATTCGACCGAGGCGCAGCCGTCCGATGCAATGTCTCCTCGATCGACGCTTATATATATTGGGGCATGAAGTCGAAATGAATTTACAGAGCCTACGTCAGTTCATCGAGAACGTCTGGCAGAAATCAATCATTGGACGGCTTGAGGCCTATGTCCGAATTCCAAACAAATCCCCGGCTTTCGACCCGGACTGGGAGCGCCATGGATACATGGACCAGGCGATTCTCCTCATGGCTGAATGGTGCCGCGCTCAACCCGTGCCGGGCATGCGTGTCGACGTGCGCCGCTTGCCGGGCATCACGCCCTTACTGCTGGTCGACATTCCCGGCGAGTTGCCTGAATGCGTGCTTCTGTACGGGCATCTCGACAAGCAACCGGAGTTTACCGGCTGGCTGCCGGGGCTTGGGCCTTGGGAGCCGGTGATTCGAGACGGCAAGCTCTATGGACGGGGCGGAGCGGATGACGGCTATGCGGTCTTCAGCTCTTTGACCGCAATCGCCGCGCTCAAAGCGCAGGCAGTCCCCCTGCCGCGTTGCGTTCTGATGATCGAGGCGTCCGAGGAGAGCGGCAGCGTCCACTTGCCTGCGCATCTGGATGCGCTCGGCACCAGTATCGGCGAGCCGTCCTTGGTCGTTTGTCTCGATGCGGAATGCGGTAATTTCGACCAGCTCTGGACGACTACCTCACTGCGCGGCAACCTCGTCGGCAAGCTTAAGGTGAGCGTGCTGACCGAAGGAGCACACTCTGGTCTGGCCTCAGGTATTGCACCAACTCCTTTTAGGCTCCTGCAGCAATTGCTGGCGCGTGTCGAGAATCCCATGACGGGAGATCTGCTGCTCGATGAACTGCACGCCGACCTTCCAAAGGACCGTCGCGCGCAAATCGTCGCCGCGGCCGCGGTATTGGGAGCGCAAATCCTCGATAAAATTCCCTTTGCGGCAGGCGTTAAAGCGGTGTCAGCCGACGGCGTGGATCTGCTGGTCAACAACACCTGGCGCCCGGCACTCGCGGTCACCGGCGCGCAGGGGCTGCCCTCACTGGGCGCGGCGGGCAACGTGCTGCTGCCGGAAATCTCCCTAAAGATTTCCCTGCGATTGCCGCCAACGGTGGATCCTAACGGTGCCAGCCGAGCGGTTCGCCAGGCGTTGGAGCGTGATCCGCCCTACGGTGCACACGTTAGCTTTGAGCCTGAGTCTTCATCGGGAGGATGGAACGCACCCGCGTTCGCACCCTGGTTTGAACAGTCGATGCAGCGCGCCTCGAGACATGTATTCGGACGTGATGCGGTGAGTCTGGGCGGCGGAGGCACGATTCCGTTCTTGAGAATGCTCGGTGAGCGGTTCCCGCAAACTCAGTTTCTCGTGACCGGCGTCTTAGGACCGCACTCCAACGCACACGGGCCCAATGAGTTCCTGCATATTGGCTATGCAACGCGCCTGACGGAATGCGTGAGTATGGTACTCGCCGATTTCGGCGCGCGACATTCCGCCCGAGCCATTCATAAACCCAGTTTGCGCGAGAAGTAGGTGTATTCGCGGGCGCGCATTTTCGCCTGTTCAACCGGGGTTGCACCTGCGCCATGGCCTCCCTCAATCACCTCGAAATAATAGTAGGGCACGCCCATCGCAGAGAGTTTGGCGGCGAACTTACGCGCGTGCTGAGGACCGACTCGGTCATCTTTGGTCGTCGACCAGATCAGGGCTTCCGGGTATTGCACGCCCGGCTTTAGATTGCTGTAGGGAGAAATAGAGGCGAGAAATTCGCGTTCTTCAGGAACCGACACGCTGCCGTACTCCGCGACCCAGGAACTCCCCGCGGCGATCTGCTCGTAGCGCAGCATATCGAGCAGCGGGACTTGAATGTCGACCGCGCGCCACATCTGCGGGTGCTGGATGAATTCCACACCCATGAGCAGTCCGCCATTCGAACCGCCCATGATTCCGAGATGAGCGGAGCTCGTGAATCCTTTGGCGATGAGATCCTCGCCGACCGCAGCGAAATCATCGTAGATGCGCTGGCGATGCGTCTTGAGTCCCGCCTCGTGCCACGCAGGACCGAATTCGCCGCCGCCGCGAATATTGGCCAACACAAAGGCCCCGCCGCGCTCGAGCCAAAGCTTGCCGAGTTCCGCCGAATACTTCGGAGTCCGGGCATCCAGGAAGCCGCCGTAGGCATTCAAAATGGTAGGCGTGCTGCCGTCCATTTTCATGCCGCTCGGGTGCACAATGAAGTAAGGAATTTTCGTGCCATCCATGGAGGTGGCTTGGAATTGCTCAACCACATCAAGGGCCGCGAATTTCGCGGGCAGCGTCTTGACCGTCGCAAGCGTTCCGTTACTCAAGTCGGCGCGGATCAGCTTGGGCGGAGTCAGGAAGCCCGTGACCTGCACGAACGCCTGTTCACTATGCAAATCGGTGTCGATCACGTTGATCGAAATGTTGTCCGGCAGATCAAGCTGACGCCTGGACCAGTGATTGTGCGGTTCAGGTTTGTACGAATAGGCGCGGCCGTTGACATTGTCGAGCGTTTGCACCAGCAGATGTCCGCGCGTGGCACCGGCCTCTTGGAATGCTTCGCGGGCGCCGGGCGCATATACCAGTTCCGGCCGCAAGTGCCGCGGATCGGACGCGATGGCCGATAGCTCCAGGGAAACCAATGAACCTTGGGGAAGCGTTGGCGCAGCGGTTCGTTTCCAGTCCTCATGCAGGCTCAAGATCAATCGGCCTTCGATGAGACTCAAGAATTCGGCCTTCATCGGCATGGTGAGTTTCGACGGTCCCTTAGGGCCCATGAGGTAGAACTCGAACTCGAAGATCGACACGGCGCGCTGAAGCATGACCGCGCTGTGGCCGGATCCATCAGCCAGCATAAAGGGCGTGACACCGACGTCGTCCGGCGTTCCGCGAAACACTTCCACGGCCGCATCGAGCGATTGCCCGCGCTTGATCCGCTTGACGACAAAGGCATAGCCCGATCGCGTGATTTCACCGGCTTTCCACTCGCGCGAAACCAGCAGCGTATCGGCATCAGCCCACGCCACATCCTGTTTGCCGCTCGGCAGGGAGAAGCCGCCGTCGACGAAAGCGCTCGAGCCTAAGTCGAACTCGCGCAGCGTCACCGCATCTTCGCCGCCGTCCGATAGGCTGACGATGCATCGCTGCTCCTGAGGCTCTTGGCAGATCGCACCTTTCCAGAACCAATTGGCTTTTTCGGATTTCGACAGCGCATCCAAATCCAGGACTGTTCGCCATTGCGGTGCTGGGCTCTGAAAGTCGGACGGGCCGGCCTGCCGCCAGATTCCGTGCTCATGGTCGGCATCCTGCCAGAAGTTGAAAACGCGGCCGCCAAGGACGTTGGGCTGCGGAATCCTGTCTTTGGCTTCTGCGATCACCCTTGCATCATTGAATAGCTTCGAGAAGAGTGCGTTGCCCTCGAGGGTCGCGCTGGTCTTGGCGTTCTCAGCCTCAACCCATTGCATCGCGCGCGCACCGTGTGCTTGCTCGAGCCAAATGAAGGGATCGTCGGCCGGCGCCTGGGCGGCGGATACACTGAGTACCGCGCCGGCCCCAAGCACAAGCAGGATGGAGTTTGCTTTCATCGGCGAAATATACACGGGCGCCTCGATCCTCGTGGTAGATCTTAAGCCGCAGTGCTCGGGCGCGCTGAAACCCGCGCGTGCCATGCGCTCAAGTGCGTCAGCTCCGGCGGCGTGTCGATGCCGATGAACGTGGCGAAGTCGATCGTGGTCAGGGCAACGATATCAGCCATCGAATAGTGCTCTGAGGCGATAAATTCGCGATCTTTGACCTCATCGTTTAGCCAATGCAGGGCCTTAATCGCTCTGAGCCGGCTCGCCTCTCCAAAATCCTTGTATTGCGTACCTAAATGCGCCGTGTATTTGTGCGTGTTCACCCATACGGCGCCGATCCGGCTCATCAATCCAAACTCAATCCGCCGCGTCCACATCTCCACTTGCGCCCGCTGCCAGGCGTCTTCGCCAAAAAGCGCGGGATTGGGATGAAGCTCCTCCAAATAGCGGCAAATCGCGATGCTCTCCGATAATGTCGAGCCATCGTCTAACTCCAGCACGGGCACCTGTCCCAGCGAGTTCTTCACCATGAACTCCGCGCTCTTATGCGCACCTTGCCGCATCGGCACGTGCACAAAAGGCATGGAGATGCCCTTTTCGGCCAGAAAAATCCGCACGCGGCGCGGATTCGGAGCGGGATTGTGTTCGTTGTAGAGCTTCATGGGTAGGGCGCGAGGTAACTGTCGACGCGCTCAATTATAATGAAGATCAATACCAGCCAAGCGACAATTCAGGATACTTCATGATCTCATTCCCTCTGCCGCGCGCCACGCCCGAAGACATCGGACTTTCCACTGCAGGCCTCGCCCGGCTGGGCAGGGTGATGCAGGACGAGGTGCAACGCGGCCGGGTCCCCGGCGCGGTAGCGCTCATCGCGCGGCGCGGTCAGCTGGCCTATTACGAGAGTTTCGGCCACCGGGATCCCGCGAGCGGCGCGCCGATGGCGCTCGACAGCATCTTTCGCATTTATTCAATGACCAAACCCATCGTCTCGGCGGCGGCCATGATGCTATGGGAGGAGGGGCGATTCCTGCTCAGCGATCCTGTCGCTAAATTTCTCCCCGAGCTGGGCAATGTCCAAGTCGCGGTCGCGAGCGGCGCGGACCTAAGGCGGGTGGATGCCGAACGAGCCATCACGATTCAAGATTTGTTGCGCCATACCTCAGGTCTGACGTACGAGTTCCGCGGCAATGGGCCGGTTCATAAAATGTACAACGCCGCGCGAATCTACAGCCGCGATCAAAGCAACGCCGATCAGGTGACTAGCTTAAGCAAGCTGCCGCTGCTGCACCAGCCAGGTACGAAGTGGGAGTACAGCCGCTCGACCGATGTGGTCGGTCGACTCGTGGAGGTCTTGTCGGGCATGTCGCTCGGACAGTTCCTGCAGCAGCATATATTCGCTCCGCTGGGAATGATTGACACAGCGTTCCATGTACCGGTGCCCCAGCAACCGCGTCTGGCGGAGGCTTTTGCCAAGGATCCGGATACCGGTACAGGCGTGCAGCTGGTCAATGTCAAAAGCGCGCCGAAGTTTGAATCGGGCGGCGGCGGCTTGGCGTCCACCACCGCCGACTACGCGCGCTTCTTGCAGATGATGCTGAACTCAGGAAGGCTCGATGGCGTGCGAATTTTGAGCCGCAAGACTATTGAACTCATGACGGCCGATCATCTGGGTCCCATCACCGGCGCGCCCGATCTATTGTTGCCGGGTTATGGCTTCGGCTTAGGGTTTGCGATTCGGTTGCAGCCCGGAATTTCTCACGTGCCGGGATCCGTGGGCCAATATTTTTGGGGCGGCCTGGCGGGCACGACATTCTGGGTCGATCCGGCCGAGCAGTTGTTCGCGATCATGATGATTCAGGCGCCAGGTCAGCGCGATTATTTTCGCACTTTGTTCCGCGATCTGGTCTACGCGGCATTCGACGACTGAGCGGTCAACGCTGCGGCGGCCGCGGGCGCGAGTGACGCTTGCGCGCGCCACCAGGATGCGGTCAATAGACAGCCGTGTTGACGGATGAATACTTCGCTCAAGGCCGCCGGTATGGACAGAAACGGCAGCCACTGTTCTGGAAACACGTCGCGCGGCCCGCAATGAAACCAGGGTTCGGCGCTCGACTCCTCCTCTTCGTTGCGAGCGCGGGGCAAGTCGCGAAATACACAATCTGACACCAAGCATATTTCATCGTAGTCGTAGAAAATGACGCGGCCGTGGCTGGTAACGCCGAAATTCTTCAGCAGCAGATCGCCCGGGAATACATTGCTGGCCGCCAGGTCGCGCAGCGCATTGCCGTAGTCGATGATCGCGGATTCGGCGGCGGCGGGTTCAGCCTCGCGCAGAAACAAATTGAGTGGCCGCAAGCGCCGCTCGATATAGCAGTGCTCGACGATCAGGTCATCGCCTTCGAGCCGGCAGCTTTCGCTCGCTTCGCGCAGCAACTCCTCCGCCAGATCCGGCATGAAGCGCGCGCGCGGCAGCCGCAGACGCTTGAATTCTTGTGCGTCGACCAAGCGGCCGGCGCGGTCGTGCCGGAAGACGAATTCATAGCGTTCGATCACGTCCGCGCGGGTGGTTGTCTTGGGAGCGCCGAATTTGTCGCGAATGACTTTGAATACCAGGTCGTGCGAGGGCAGGGTAAATACGATCATGACCAGGCCGCGATCGCCGGGCGCATGCACGAAACTGTCGATCGATTTTTCCAGGTGACGCTGCAGCGCGAAGTAGCGCTCCGTCTTGCCCTGCTTGGCGCGGCCGAGCACGGTGTAGAGTTCATCGACGGACTTGCGCGGCATGAAGGAGCGCAACAGCGTGATCGCAGCGCTGACCACCGGCAGGTCCACGTGAAAGTAGCTGCGCGCGTAGCCAAATAGTGAGCCTACATCGGCGCGCGACAGCATCACCGCGTCGACTTGCACCGTCCTTTGCAGGATGGTGAAGGCGAGCACCAGCGGCGTAATGACGCCATCGCCGATCACCCGCCCGACCGCAAATGCCTGCATGCCGCGATAGAACACCGGCTCGATCAACTCGATCGATTCGGGTGCGCCGCTCTGCCGCCCGGTCGCGAAATAATGACCGATTTCCGCGCTAATGCGGTGCACAGCGGCTTCGGTATTGCCGATCGCGGCGCTGAAGGGCAAGTCGACCAGAATTTCGCGCACCGCCGCGGGCAATGATCCGCCCACCCGGTAGACCCTGATCGGCACCGAGCCGGAGGCGCGGCCGGCGGTCGTGGCGCAAAACTCGACTTCCTTGTTGACGCCGACCGTGCCGAACAAATCACGCGCGACGGAATTAAAAAACGTGTGGTAGAAATCGCTGTCTGGGCGGCGCGCGACCAGCGTTTCGAAGGCGAGCTTGATGTCGATCCAAAGCGGCACGTCGGTGCGCCGCTGCTTGAGCTGGCCGCCGACGACCGCGACGCACCTCGCGACCCGAAGTTCATAGAGCTCGATGCGCTCGACGGCATCGATTTGCGCCGCATGCCAATCCTCGGCAAGGAAATTCCTCGCCGCGCGCCGCGTGATGCGGCCGAACTCCTCGTTATAGAGGCGAAAATGTTCGGCGATCTGCGCCGCCGCGGCGGCGAGATCTATGCGCAACGCGACGCTGCCCTCTGCCGCCACGCGCTATGCCACGACGCGCTCAGGCGCATTCAAGTGGAACTGCTCGGTCTCGGTGCTGCCGGCCATCGCAACGGTCGAACTCTTGGCGCTGATGGCGGTTTGCACAGCGTCAAAATAGCCGGTGCCGACAAAGGCCTGATGCTTCGTGGCGCGATAGCCGGACGCTTCCTGGCCGAACTCGCGTTGCTGCAATTGCGAATAGCCCAGCATGCCGTCCGCGTTGTAGGCCGACGCCAATTCAAACATCGACAGGTTCAATGCGTGCCAGCCGGCAAGTGTGATGAATTGGAAGCGATAGCCGAGCGCAGCCAACTCCTCGCGCCACCTTTTCATCGCCGACGCATTCAGCTTTGCCGCCCAGTTAAACGAGGGCGAGCAATTGTAGGCCAGCAACTTGCCCGGAAATTTGGCGTGAATGGCCGCGGCGAAGCGCTTCGCCTCGTTCATATCGGGTTTGGAGGTTTCACACCAGATGAGATCGCAGTAGGGCGCATAGGCCAGGCCGCGCGCGATCGCTTGGTCGATGCCGGCCTTCACGTAGAAAAATCCTTCGCTGGAGCGCTCGCCGGTCAGAAACGGCTGATCGCGTAGATCATGATCGGTCACCAACAGGTCAGCCGCATCGGCGTCGGTGCGCGCGATGATGACGGTGGGCACGCCCATGACGTCGGCGGCGAGGCGCGCGGCGACGAGTTTGTTGATGGCCTCGGCGGTTGATACCAATACCTTGCCGCCCAAGTGACCGCATTTTTTCGCCGAAGACAGTTGATCCTCGAAATGCACGCCGGCGGCGCCGGCGCGTATCAGCGCCTTGGTGAGCTCGAAGGCGTTCAGGTTGCCGCCGAAACCGGCTTCAGCATCGGCAACGATCGGGGCCAGCCAGTCGATATCGGAGTTGCCATCCAGATGATGAATTTGGTCCGTGCGCAGCAATGCGTTGTTGATGCGCTCCACCATTTTCGGTACCGAGTCGACCGGGTACAGGCTCTGGTCCGGGTACACCTCACCGGCAGAATTGGCATCACCTGCGACCTGCCACCCGGAACAGTAGATGGCCTTCAGGCCGGCCTGCACCGTCTGAATGGCTTGGTTGCCTGTCATGCAGCCCAAGCCCGCGACGACAGGTTCGCTGTGCAGCAGCCGCCAGAGTTTCTCGGCGCCCAAGCGCGCCAGAGAGTATTCGATTTTCACCGAGCCGCGCAGCCGGGCTGCGTCAGCTTCACTGTAGGGGCGCTCCACACCATGCCATCGGTCGTTCAACTGTGCGTTCAATTCAATTCTCCTGGAGGTCGGACTTGCCAATGCGGATGAAGCAAGCTTAAAGTGTTCATAGCGAAGATTTACACATTAGAAATTTCACAGTGTGAATTTCACAAGGCGGCCATGGCAGGACTGATCCGGCAGGGGCATTTTCTTGGGGCGAAGCTGCGTTCGCTGCGCAAGCGCAACGGTTTGACCCTCGATGAACTCTCGGCACGCTGCATTCAGGTCGACGCGGGCGGCGCGCCGTCGGTGTCCTACCTGAGCATGGTGGAAACCGGCAAGCGCATGCCCTCCGCCGAAATGCTGGGAATGCTGGCGGGGATCTTCAGCAAGGACGCGCGTTGGTTCCTCGATGAGAATACGGATGTCGAAGTCGCCCCCGGGCCACGCCAGCGCGGCGGTTTGGAGGCCATGCCGCTCGAACCGGCCTTCCTGTTTTCGCACGAATTGCTGCAGAACGCGTTACCCGAACTTCTGTCGCAAACCGGCACGACCGGCCGGCAATTTGCACAGCTGTTGATTCGCGTGTGGCAGGAGACCCGGCACAATAATTTCCCTGATATAGAGCGTGCGGCAGAGGAGTGCGGCAAGCGGCAAATGCCCCTCAACCTGGATGCCGTCGTGGCCATTTGCAAGCGTCACGACCTGGAGATCAAATGGTTTGACGGCGATGGACGCAAGCCCAACGGCGCGCTGGTGCGTTCCCGGTTCGAGGCGCCCGGAACCGTGTTGATCAACAAACGCCTGCGGCGTCAGGAAGAACGGCTTAAATACGAGTTGGCGTTCTTCGTGGGCCACAAAATTCTTCACAATGGCGACGGCATGATTTCGCCGCACAGTGCCGTTCAGGCGGGCGATCCCGAATCGCCCGGTTCGATCGGCGGTATGGGCGCACAGGATGTGCTGTACGCCTGGCGCGATTTTGAGTGCAGTTTTTTTGCCGGCGCGCTCTTATGCCCGCGCATTCCGTTCCGGCGTTTTTTGATTCGCGAAGCACACAGCGTGAACGCGTGCCGCAAGGTCGGCGTCACCCCGGCGCTGGTCATGCGGCGTATGACGGCAGTGTCTCCCTATCGGCACTGGCATTTTTTTGATGCGTATCCGCCCGGCTACCTGCGAGCCGTGTACCGCGGCAACGGCATTCCGCTTCCCTGGGGCAACATGAGTTTGGTATCCGACCCCTGTCCGCGCTGGGCGGTATTTCGCCTGCTTCAAGAAACGCCTGAGGCGCCCTCGGTACAGAGGCCGAAATCCCAGATTTCAGTCATGCAGGACGGCAAGCGCGCACGCCTGTATTGCTGTCATTCCTTACTCACGCGCGATGCTTTGGACGAATTGCACGTTTTGTCCGTTGGTGTGGATTTGCTGCCGGCGCTGGATGCCCAAGGATTCGACGGCGAGCACATCGTGGCTGCGGTCGCCGAATCCTGCCGCCGCGGCGGCGGCGATGGCGCCATTCCGGCGGATGCGGCGAACGCCATTCGCGCGGCCTCCCAGGTCTTGAATATCTCATGGATTGCCGATGCGCTTGGCTCAAAGGCCAGCGTCATCTGCCCGCGAAGCGGCGCGTGTCCCAGACAGCCGCAGTCCTGCGCCCGGGAGCCTGTCTGAGTATTCAATCGATCGGCGCGTAAATTTCCGTGCGCAGTTTCTCGGCGGGAGTGGTGCCTGGGTCATCGACGTACCAGGAGAACAGCGGGCCCTTCTGAGCATAGCCATGGGCCGCGATGTAGGCACGCAGCTTCTTCCAAACCAATTTTGCACCGACGCCATCACGCGGTCCTTCCGTGGTCTGGTGCATGTTGGGATCCAAGTCCTGCCACGGCGACCACTTCGGAAACAGCACAAACGAATTCACGGTCGCGTAAACCAAACTGGCCGGCCTATTGATGGTCACAGAGCGCTTCACAACCGCATGGCGCGGCAAGAGAAATCCAATGACGGCGATCAATACCACGACCGCGATGAGCACTGTGAGTATTTTCTTCAGCATACCCTTCCTCCCTAGACGCGCAAAAATCAGCCCGCGGCGCTTTCTTCTAATTCTCCGGCAGCACTTTGCACATAGTTTGCCAATCCCATTTTCTCGATCAATCCGAGTTGTTCTTCGATGAAGTCGATGTGTTCTTCTTCGCTTTTTTGGATATGCACCAACAAATCGCGAGTCACGTAATCCTTGACGTTCTCACAATAGGCGATGGCGGACTTGTACATGGGGTGCGCTTCCATTTCTCTGCGAAGGTCGCATTGCAGGATCTCTTGCACGTCCTCGCCAATGAAAAGCTTGCCCAAATCCTGCAAGTTCGGCAGCCCGTCCAGAAAAAGTATGCGTTTGACCAGGCGGTCCGCATGCTTCATTTCATCGATGGATTCTTCGTATTCGATTTTCCCGAGCCGCTTCATGCCCCAGTTGTCGAGCATGCGCGAGTGCAGAAAATACTGATTGATCGAGGTGAGTTCGTTCTTCAGGGCCTGGTTTAGGAATTCCAAAACTTTCGTGTCGCCTTGCACGGTGGCCCCTTGTCGGATTGCGCATGAAATTGTGCCCGGATTGTAAGCCCGAACCGAATCTTCAAGGAATCAATCGGCGGTGAGTCTAAAGGTCTTTTAGACCGCGAATTCGGGGGCGGCGGGCGAGAACAATCCGGGTCTTGTCGATTCGCAGGCGTCGAGAGAGGCGCACAACGCCGCTTTGGCTTCGGGCAGGCATTTGCCGCAACAGGTGCCAACTCCAAGCTCTCGAGTCAGATCGCGCAAACTGCTCGCACCGCCTTTGACGGCGTTGCGGATTTGTCGGTCGGACACGGCTTTGCATACGCAAACTATCATGGACCGTATTGTGAACGCGAATGCGAATGATTGTCAATAGCAAAACCGTCGTTTCAGCCTGCTACAAAGTTAGATTATTTCATTATGTATAACGAGCTTTCGATGTGATGAAATACGGCGCCCCTATAAGAATCATCGCGATCCACGCGTTTGCGACCTTAGAGATCTCTGGATGAACAAAATCAACACCTTATGCACTATTACTATAGTTGTTTGCTCGGCGCTGATCGTTGCAAGCTGTGGGAAGTCCGGCGGGCCCCAAGCGCCGCCGCCGCCCCAGGTGAGCGTGGCGCAGGTGATCGAGAAGCGCGTCAAAGACTGGGATGAATTCACGGGAAGACTCCAGGCAATCGAGACGGTCGAGATACGGCCGCGAGTGTCGGGCTACATCGACAAGGTCGCCTTCACCGAAGGCAGCTTGGTCAAACGCGGCGCGTTGTTATTCGTAATTGACCCCAGGCCGTATCAAGCCGAATACGACCGCGCAGCTGCGGACGTAAAGCGATTCAAGACGGCTTTGGAATTGGGTCAAATCGAATTGGTGCGCGTGCAGCGCCTGAAGGACAGCGGCGCGGTGTCTCAGGAGGAATTGGACGAGCGCAAAAGTACCGTGGCGCAGGGCGAAGCCAACGTGGCGGGCGCGAAAGCGGCTCTCGAAACCGCCGCACTCAATCTAAGCTTCACCAGAGTCACCAGCCCCGTTGACGGGCGGGTCAGCCGGGCGGAGGTGACGCGCGGCAATTTGGTGACCGGCGGCGTCAATGGCGGCACGCTGCTCTCATCGGTCGTTTCGATGGACCCGATCTATATTTATTTCGACGCCGATGAACAAAGCTACCTGCGCTACACGCAGATGGCGCGCAGCGGTGAGCGCCCGAGTTCACACAACGGCAATCCGGTTCAAGTCGGATTGGCCAATGAGGAAGGTTTTCCCCACGCCGGCAGCGTCGATTTCGTCGACAATCAATTGAATCCTCAAACCGGCACGATCCGCGCGCGCGCCGTGCTGCAGAACAAGGATGGGCAGTTCACGCCGGGCTTGTTTGCGCGCGTGCAGCTGCTCGGCAGCGGCGAATATTCGGCGATCCTGATCGACGATCGCGCCGTCAATACGGACCAGAATCAGAAATACGTGCTTGTGCTCGGCGCCAACAATCAAATCGAATACCGCAAGGTCAAGCTCGGGCGTGTGATCGACGGTCTGCGCGTGGTGCGCGAGGGCCTCAAGGCCGGTGACGTCATTGTCGTAAACGGCGCGCAGCGCGTACACCCGGGAATCACGGTCACACCGCAGCGGGTGACCATGGGTGCGGACGGCGCACCAGCCGCGGCCGGCCCCGCTCCGGCCTCCTAAGGGTGTAGCCGATGAACATTTCCTCGTTCTTCATTGAGCGGCCGATCTTTGCCACGGTCCTCGCGATAATAATCACGGTCGCCGGCTTGCTTGCGATGCCGAATTTGCCGATCAGCGAGTATCCGGAAATCGTGCCGCCCACGGTCGTGGTCAGCGGCCAATATCCCGGAGCATCGCCGAAGACCATTGCCGAGACCGTCATCACGCCGCTCGAGCAGCAGATCAACGGCGTGGAAAACGCGATCTACACCAACTCGACGGCGACTCCCGACGGCACCTTTTCCATCACGGTGACTTTCAAGCTGGGCACTGACCTCGACATCGCGCAGGTCCAGACCCAGAACCGGGTGGCGCAGGCCGAGACTCGCCTGCCCGAAGTGGTGCGGCAAATCGGCTTGGTCACGCAGAAGCGTTCGCCTGACTTGACCATGGTGGTGTTCCTGAAGTCCGCCGACGGGCGCTACGACTCCTTGTATTTGCGCAACTACGCCGTGATCCAAATTCGCGACGTGTTGGCGCGTATTCCCGGGATGGGTGATGTGCGCGTGTTCGGATCCGGCGACTACGCGATGCGCCTGTGGCTCGATCCGGGAAAGATCGCCGCCCGCAGTATGGATGTCGATGAAGTACTGGCGGCAGTGCGGGAACAAAACGTGCAAGTCGCTGCGGGCCAGATCGGCGGACAGCCGTCGCTGCCGGGAACGCAGTTTGAGTACATCGTCAATGCGCAAGGCCGGCTGGAAACCGAACAGGAGTTCGGAAACATCGTCGTCAAGAGCGGAGCGAACGGCGAGACCACTTACTTGCACGATGTTGCGCGGCTCGAACTCGGCCCGGACAACTACGCACTGCGCAGCATGTTGGATGGCGGTCCGGCAGTCGCCATTCCCGTGTTTCAGCTTCCCGGCGCGAACGCGTTGCAGCTATCCGATGCCGTGCGCGTCAAGATGAAGGAACTCGAGAAGAATTTTCCGGAGGGCGTCAGTTACGAAATCGACTACGACCCGACCGTGTTCGTCCGCAGTTCCATCGAGTCCGTGGTCCATACGCTGTTCGAGGCGGTGCTGCTGGTCGTTTTGGTCGTGGTGGTCTTTCTGCAGACCTGGCGCGCCAGCGTCATCCCGCTGGTGGCGGTGCCGGTGGCCATCGTCGGCACGCTGGCCGCATTGCTGCTTGCGGGATTCACCATCAATTCGCTCACCTTGTTTGGATTGGTGCTCGCCACCGGCATCGTGGTCGATGATGCCATCGTGGTGGTTGAAAATATCGAACGCAAGATTGAGCAGGGTTTGAACCCTCACGCAGCGGCGCACGCCGCGATGGGCGAAGTGACTCGCCCCATCATTTCCATTGCCTTGGTGCTGTGCGCCGTGTTCGTGCCGGTCGCGTTCGTCTCCGGACTCACCGGCCAGTTCTACCGCCAGTTCGGCATCACCATTGCGGCTAGCACCATCATCTCGACCTTCAATTCGCTGACTTTGTCGCCCGCGCTCGCCGCGCTGCTGCTCAAGCCGCGCAATTCTCCGCCCGATGTTTTCCAACGCGGCATCAACAAGGTTCTGGGGGGCTTCTTCCGCCTGTTCAATCGCGGATTCGAGAGTGCGTCCGGGCGCTACGGCCATGGCGTGCGGCGGCTGACCGGAATTCGCATCGTCGTGCTGTTCATATTCGCTGGTTTGCTATTCTGCACATGGGGACTCTTCCGGCTGGTGCCCGGCGGATTTATTCCCGCGCAGGACAAGCAGTATCTGATCGGCATCGTGCAGTTACCGGACGCGGCATCGCTGGATCGCACGGAAAAAGTAGTGCGGCAAATGTCTACCCTCGCCAAGGAAACTCCCGGGGTCGATCATGTGATTGGATTTTCCGGCCTGTCGGTGCAGGGGTTCGTCAATTTGAGCAACACGGCCGTGTTGTTCTTTCCGCTGAAGTCCTTCGATGAGCGCAAGACCAAGGATTTATCGGCGGGCGCCATCGCTCAAGCGCTCAACAGGAAATTCTCGACCATCCAGGATGCGGTCATATTTGCGGTGCCGCCGCCGCCGGTACAAGGACTCGGGACCACGGGCGGTTTCAAGCTTTTCGTGCAGGACCGCGCGGCCCACGGTTACGACGAACTTGCCAGGGTCATCGCTGAAGTCTTGAACAAGGCGCGGTCCGAGCGCCAATTGAATCCCTACGCCACGTACACGACCTTTCAGAACAGCGTGCCACAGTTGTATGCGGATGTGGACCGGGTCAAGGCCAAGCGCCAAGGGGTGCCTCTCTCGGAAGTGTTCGACACCTTGCAGGCCTATCTCGGGTCGGTGTACATCAATGACTTCAATCGCTTTGGGCGGACCTATCGAGTCTATGCGCAGGCGGAGCCGAAATTCCGCAACCAACCCGAAGATATTGCCAATCTGAAGATGCGCAATTTGAGCGGCGACATGGTGCCGATGGGCGCTGTCGCGGATATTCGCTTTGAAGCGGGACCCGACCGCGTCTCGCATTACAATGTTTATCTGGCCGCCGACATCAACGGGCAGGGTGCACCCGGCGTCTCTTCCAGCCAGGCCACGGCGACCATGGAACGGGTGCTGAAAGAGGTTCTGCCTAACGGCTTTGGCTACGAGTGGACCGATCTGACGTTTCAACAGAAGTCAGCCGGCAATACGGCGCTTCTGGTTTTTCCCATCTGCGTCATGCTGGTGTTTTTGATTCTGTCGGCGCAATACGAAAGTTGGGCGCTGCCCCTGGCGGTCATTCTTATCGTGCCCATGTGTTTATTGTCGGCGATGGCCGGGGTTTGGTTGAAGGGTTCGGATAACAACGTGCTTACCCAGATCGGATTTATCGTCTTGGTGGGCCTTGCCTGCAAGAACGCAATTTTGATCGTGGAGTTCGCGCGAGAGCGCGTCGAGCATGGCCTGGCCCCGGTCGAGGCGGCGATCGAGGCCTGCCGCTTAAGACTGCGTCCCATTCTCATGACGTCGTTCGCCTTCATCATGGGCGTGATTCCGCTCGTGACTGCCAGCGGTGCCGGCAGCGAGATGCGTCAGGCGATTGGCGTCGCGGTGTTCGCAGGCATGCTGGGTGTCACGTCCTTCGGCTTATTCCTGACGCCGGTATTTTTCGTGACCATCGAAAGCTGGTTGGAGCGGCGCAAGCAGCACTTGGACTACCCGGAATCATCCGCTATCGAGGAGCGGCCCCGTGCGTAGTTGGATCCTCGCCGCGGCGATCACGTCCTTATGTGGCTGCGCCGTGGGCCCAAATTACCACCGTCCGGAAACTCCTGTGGATTCGCAGTTCGCAAATGCCGGGTAACCGGGCCTCGCTGCAGGCGATGCCGTTGAGAATTACTGGCTCGGATTTTCGGATGTCATGCTGACGAGCTTGGTTGAGGACGCGCTTAGGCAAAACAAGGATCTGGCTGTCGCGGAGGTGAATTTGCGGGCCGCGCGCGCAGCTCGAAGACTCGCCGGCTTCGATCAGTTCCCGACCGTCACGTTCGCCGGAGGCTACTCGCGCAACCTGGATTCCCAGGAGCAGTTGCCCGGGATCGATATGCATGACCGCGAGTTCGATGCTGCGCAGGCCGGCTTCGACGGTCTTTGGGAACTGGATTTATTTGGCCGCGTCAGGCGCAACGTCGAGGCGGCGCGTGCCGACGTGGGTGTCAGCGCGGCAACGCTGCAGGATGCCCGTGTCAGCGTGATCGCCGAGGTGGCGCGCGATTATTTCATCTTGCGCGGACTGCAGGATCAGCTGGCCTTGACCCTGCGTAATGCCGACAATCAGCTCAATACGCTGAAGTTGACGCGTAATCGGCTCGAGGCGGGCAGAGGCAACCAATTGGACACCGCCCGCGCCGAAGCACAATGGCAGACCACGCTCGCGTCCATCCCGAGCTTGCAGGCGTCGATTGCCACTACCAGCTATCGATTGAGCGTTCTGACAGGGCGGCAGCCGATGGCCCTTAGCGCAGGTCTGACCGCGCAAGCGCCGCAGCCCGCATTGCCGCCTTTGAATACAATCGGCACGCCGGAGCAATTGCTGCGCCGGCGCCCCGACGTTCGCGCGGCCGAGCGTAGCCTCGCGGGCGCTACCGCGCGAGTCGGCGTCGCAGTGGGCGATCTCTTTCCCAAGGTCACGTTGACCGGCGATGTGGGCTACTTCACCCCGACTTTCGGCGAGTTCGGGACCAGCGAGGCGCGTTTTTTCTCCTTCGGGCCGAGCATTTCCTGGGCCGCCTTCGATCTCGGACGCGTGCGTGCGCGCATCGGCTCCGCCAGAGCATTGACCGACGCCGCACTGGCTGCTTACGAAGGCGCGGTGCTCGGGGCGCTCGAAGATACCGAAGGCGCTTTGATCAGCTACGGCCGATCGCAAACTCGTCGCGAGGCGCTGCAAGTGGCAGCCGCGGCCAGCGATAAGGCTGCTGATCTGGCGCAGAAGCGTTTTGAAGGCGGTCTCATCGATTTTCTCGAGGTGCTCGATGCCGAGCGCACGGCCTTGAGTGCCGAGTTGCTGCTTTCGCAAAGCCGCACCGATGCCGCGACCTCACTGATCGCCGTGTACAAGGCGCTGGGCGCCGGCTGGAACTACCCCAGGCCAAAATGAAGATCTATTCCTGGAATGTGAATGGCATTCGTGCGGTGCATAAGAAGGGGCTGTTCCTCGCATTTCTCGAGGCGCACAAGCCCGACATTCTGTGCCTGCAGGAGACCAAGGCCGAGCGCGGGCAGATTGAAATCGAGCTGCCCAATTATCGCGAGTACTGGAACTCGGCGCTGAAGAAAGGTTACTCGGGAACGGCGATATTTTCCAAGCAGGAGCCGGCGAAAATCATCAACGGCTTTCCCATCGACTTCGCCAAAAAGTTTACTTTCGCCGATGAACTGAAGCGCGACAGCGCGGAGGAGGGCCGGGTCATCACGGCTGAGTTCGCAAAATTTTTTATCGTCACGGTGTACACGCCCAACGCCAAGGACGACTTGAGCCGGCTGGCGCTGCGCCATAAGCATTGGGATCCGGCGTTTCTCGCGTACTGCAAGCAATTGGAGAAAACCAAACCCGTCATATTTTGCGGTGACCTGAACGTGGCCCATACCGAGCTTGATCTTGCGAACCCCAAGCCAAATCGCGGCAAGAAGGGTTTTACCGATGAAGAGCGCGCGGGTTTTCAGGCCTTCATCGATGCCGGCTTCGTCGATACGTTCCGGCTCTTCACGCAGGGCAACGGCCACTATTCGTGGTGGAGTCACTTTGCAAATTCGCGGGCGCGCAACGTCGGATGGAGAATCGACTATCTGATGGTGTCGGCAGCGTTGCGCAATGCCGTGAAGAGCGCGCAGATTCACGCCGACATCATGGGCAGTGATCATTGCCCAGTCAGCATCACGCTCGACTCGAGCTTTTAAACCGAGTCCATGGCGCATAGTAATAGAGCGGGACGCTATGGTTGTCAGCGAACAGACCACTGCAAAAGCAATCTGGTCAACTGCAAGCAGGGACCAGCCCCGTCACCTTAAGGGAGGGCGCGAGGACTCAACCGAGGGCGCGCGCGATTTGAGCCGTGCGAGGTGGGCGACGTAGTGCGGGTATTGTGACGAGTTGCCGCCTCGCGGACACAGCAAGGCGTAGCCTTCGATCAACTCGCATGAACGCCAAGTCCGATGCTCTTCTCGCCCGCATTGTCGTTGTCGACGATCATGAGATCGTGCGTGAGTGCATTCAGGCCCTGTTGCAGCGCCAAGCCGGAATGACGGTCGTTGCGCTGGTCGCGACCGGCGAGCAGGCAATCGTTGTCGCCGAGCGCCTGAAGCCGGATGTCATGGTCATGGATTTGGTCTTACCCGGGTTGGATGGAACGGGCGCGACACAGCAGGTTCTCATGTTGCTTCCGAAGACTCGCATCATTGTCGTGTCTTCCTCCAGCGCGCCGGAGCACGTTCAAGGCGCCCTGCTGGCAGGCGCGCTCGGCTACGTCGTCAAAGATGGGATCAGTAGCGACCTGGTGTGCGC
>Ga0224547_1000049_pt1 | contig 28698 bp, 21 predicted proteins | sample 714P21014metaG_FD_179908 | JGI IMG/M metagenome (GOLD analysis project Ga0224547, IMG submission 179908) | Peat soil microbial communities from Stordalen Mire, Sweden - 717 P2 10-14 | ecosystem: Environmental > Terrestrial > Soil > Wetlands > Peat | place: Sweden: Norrbotten County, Stordalen...
GCGATACACATACCGTTCCATCGACCCCGGGCACTGTCCAGCCCGATACCAGCAATAGTGCGCAAAGCGGGCCGCACTTGTCATCGCGCCACATTTTCAAGGCCGTGAAGGGAACCAACGCAGCGCCGACGAAGACTGCAATCCAAACCCACCGCCAGGCTTGACCTTGCAGCAATATCGCGACCGGGCCGATGAGACCGCCGATGTACGCCACTGCCAAACCGGCGGCTCCCACGAGCGCCGCTGCCGCGCAGAGTTTGCGCATCCGTTCGTCTGCCACCGCGATTGCCGTGAGCCCCAGGGAAATGAACGGCTGTGCGTTGATGTCCCAATCGTGAATCGACCAGAGTTGCAAGAATAGAAATTGCGAGCGCTCCCGCACCACGGCCAACCATGGAGCATCCATGACGGTCAACGCCTGCGAAGCCGCCGACAGATTGACAGCAGCCACGGCAATGGCGAGTGTTGCGAATATGCCCGCGATCGCACCCATGACGCCCGCGCGAACGGGTAGCCAGAGCCAAACAACCAAGAGCAATCCGGGCAGTGCCATCAACGGGTGGATAAACATCGCTCCCAACGCCAGCAACAAGCCGAGCCGCTTCATCCCACGGATGTGGCAGCCAAGCGCAGTGATGATCAATGCTTCAGCCGGTAAGCGCGCCGTCAAAAATGGATCTAACATCCGGAACACGCCGGAGGCGCCATAGTCTCCGGAAACGATCAATAGAAATGCGACCGCCAGCCAGGCGGTCTCGCGGCCGGTGACGGCAGAAACAAAACTCCAAGCAGCCACCAAAAACCAAATGGTAAGAATCAGAGTAAGCAGTCGAGCCGCACTCTCCAACCCCAATAAACCGATGCACCACGCATAGAGAGGCGAAAACAATGTGAATTGATCCTGCGAAGTGTTTTGCAGATAGAGATCGGCCGTAAGTTCTGGATGGAGCCTCGCGAACGCCTGAAACGCATAGATCTGTCCATCGCCCGAGAGGCCGTGGTAGCCATACATAAGCAGCCAAAGCGTCAAGAGCATCAGAGCAAGGGAGAGTGTGGCGAATTTCGATTGAAATCCGAGGTTCAACGAGTGCATTGCCAGAGGTCTTGTGTAAACATGACATTATGCACGAGGCGGCATTCGCATGTCCTTCACTTACTCGCAGCATATTGTGAGACTCCCGCGTACCGGCTTTGGCAAATGAGGCAGGATCGCCGTTGATACGCTTGACGGACCGCGGCATACGTTGGGCAGGGGTGTTGCTGTGCGCGACATCCCTTGTGTATTTCTACTTGCTCGACCGCGTCATCCTGTCGAGCGCGGGCTTCTCGCCGATCTTCCGGTACTTGCTGACCGTGTATGACGCGCGGACCGCGTGGCTCGCGCTGGCGATCTGTTTTCTGGCAGCGCTTTGGAAGCAGCCAACGCCCATCATTAAATTAGTCGATGTGGTCGGGCAACGCCCCTATACCATAGCGTTGGCCAGCGTGGCATTGATCGCGCTCGGGGCGATCGTTGTGTATCACGACTATCCGTTCTCAATGGATGAGTACGCCGCGGCTTTCCAATCGAAGATCTTTGCCTCCGGACACCTCTCTGTAGTATTGCCGAACGACCTGATTGATTGGTTGGTAGTCCGCGGCTTCAATGGCTCCTTTCTGATTGCCTCTCCGGAAACGGGCATGGCCATCGAACACTATTGGCCGGGTTTTGCGCTGCTGCTGGCGCCATTCGAATTCCTTGGGGTGCCATGGCTGTGCAACGCGTCGCTCGCCGGCCTGGCGATGGTTCTCATCCATTGGATAACTCAAGAGATTACGGGCGATCGACGAGCCGCTGGTTGGGCGCTGCTGTTTACTGTGGCCTCGGGCGCCTTCGTGGCCGATGCCCTATCTTACTACTCGATGCAGGCGCACTTGACCGCGAACCTCCTCTTCGTTGCGTTGCTCATGAAGCCTACGGCATACCGGGTATTCGGCGCCGGACTTGTGGGTTCGCTCGCGCTGATACTGCATAACCCGGTTCCACATACGCTATTCGCCGTTCCGTGGATCGTTGCGATGGCTATGGACCGACATCAGCGTCCAAATCTGCTGCCTTTGATGCTGGGTTACGCGCCGGGCGTAGTTGTGGGCCTGAGTTGGCTCGTATTCCGGACAGATCTCGCGTCTCCGCCTCTCGGAGTGTCGGCGGTGGGCGGGCTCGCCAGCGGTATTTTCGCGTGGCCGGATTCTGCGTTGCTGAACATGCGCGTAGCGGCGCTCGCCAAAATGTGGCTATGGGCGGTGCCGTGTTTGCTTGCGTTTGCCCTGTTGGGTGGTTTACGTCACCGGGACAACCGGCATGTGCGTTTATTGATGCAATCCGCCGTCCTGACCTTCGTCGGTTATCTCTTTGTGCGATTTGACCAGGGTCATGGCTGGGGATATCGCTATTTCCATTCGGCATGGGGGGCGATTCCCATATTGGCCGGCTGTGCCATGAACAACCGATCGGACGCAGAGCGCCGGTTAGTCTCATTCGCGGGCGCCGCGGCGATCCTGAATTTTGTTGTAGTAATGCCGTTCCAGCTGCACGAGATTGACGAAGTTATATCGCAACACCTGGCGCAGCTTCTGCCACCGAAAAGACCCGGAAACAATGTCTATTTTATTCATCCTCGCGGTGGATTCTACGTGTCTGACATGATTCAGTTCGACCCATTGCTTAGAAATCGCGATCTATTGTTGGTGAGTCATGGAGCGGAACAGGACACCCAGCTTATTCGCCGGAACTGGCCAAGCGCGGTCAAGATATTCAGCGGACGCGCGGCCGACCAATGGTACTTGGGTCCTCAAGATCAACGGGTGCCGCTGCCCGGCGACAAGCGCCAATGGCACTTTGTGTTTGTGCCCAATCCAATTCCGTATCCCGGCGTTGATTTAAAGCGCTAGAGCCGTGCATATTGACCCTGGTAAAATGGCGAGACTATCTATGTGGGACATCACTATGCGGATGAGTAATGCGCACCAGCCGCAGCCCATGCCTTGGGCCTTTGCACCTCGACAGGCGACGGCGCGAGCTCCGTGAGTAACGGACGTAAACCTGAGGGGATGTTCGGACGGCTTTTGCAAAATGTCCGATCGGTGTTTATTGGGAGACCTGACGCATCCCACCAGCGTCTCAAATGACGCTGCCGCGAAGCCACGGCACCACACGAAACTTTGTCGCCTATTGGGGATTTTTCTCTGTCAGCCGTCCTAAGTAGTGAGCGGCGCGGTTTCGCCGTGTCCTACTGTCAAGCGCTGAGAGCACTAGGTGAGCAAGGTCATATGATCGCAAGACATCATGCGCAAGTATTGCGTAATTTCGAAGTTTTGCTTCAGAGAGGTCGTCGAGGCGCATCCAATCGCGTACATACAGTGCATCCGACCAAAGAGCCTGGCGAAACGCTGAATTGACATCGCCGTTCGCGACCAGCGGCTTGAAAGCACGACCGCTAAAACCGTTCAAGGTGTGGAACTGAAAACCACTTGCTCTAAGAAAGGTATCCACGTCCGCGAACATGGGTTGTCCCTTGTATAGTTCGACGAACTCAACCTCGGTTTGAATGAGCAGAGCACTAGAAAGAGCGCGCGACGCATTCTTGAAAACGGCAAGCTCACTGCCTTGAACATCGATCTTTATAAAGTCGATATCGCCTATTTCGGCCATATCGTCAAGCCGCGTTGTCTCCACCGGGTGCACCGCGACCGGAGTCACGACTTCCGCAAGATTTTGGAATTTCTCGAGAAGCCGGGAGTTTGGTTCGTAGAGCGATCCAGTAAGTACCCAGTTCGTCTCGTGGAAAATTGCCGGCCGGCCGTCACCGACGAAGAACGGGAAGAAACGGTGTGAGTTCCCGTATTCACGATTCAATTGTTCGCATGCTTCACGATTGGGTTCGAAACCGAAGATCTTCCCACGACCAGCTTCCACCAGTGACTGATAGGGCGGGGCTTCGGCTAATGCCGCTCCGACGTCGAGGATATTAATCTGGAATTCTTCCGGGAAAAATTCTAGGAGGCTCCACATTCAGATTCCAATCCACAGTCGTGAGTTGCTTGTCATGCCAATCATCGACTTAGGTTACCGCTATTGACGTTTTTGGTCACCATGCCGGCCACCCGTCTGTTGAAAAAGATGAATCTATGGAATCATCGTCGCAACGGCGAGACAGTCTCTGGCGCACCATGGATCTGAACATGCTCGATGCTATCGTGTTAACCCTGGTCGATGGTGTGCGAATTGTCGTGCCGGACTCGCTCTTTCTGATCACCCCTTACGTGTTGCGTGAGCAGCTGGACTTCTTCGAGGATGAGCTGCCATTCGTGCGGCGGGTACTCCAGCCGGGCCAAAACGTCATCGACATTGGCGCCAATTATGGCGTGTACACGCTACCGATGGCCCAAAAGGTTGGGGCGAGCGGTCACGTGTGGGCATTCGAGCCGGCGTCGAGTACGGCACAGTTTCTCGCGAGAGGGATCGCGGAAAACGGCTTTGGACACGTGACGCTCGAGCAGGAGGCAATGTCGAGCGCGCCGGGGAGCGCCCAACTGGCCTTTCACGTCCAGGCCGAGCTCCGATCGATAGTTCATGGTGCGGCTGCGCCGGACGGCAGCGAAAAGGTCTCACTAGTAACCCTCGACGACTGTATGGATCGCTTTGGCTGGCAGGATATCGAACTGATAAAGATCGATGCGGAAGGTGAGGAGGCCAACATCGTCAAAGGTGGCCGCCGGTTTTTCGCGACCCTTGCACCGCTGGTGCAGTACGAGTTGAGAAGCGCCATCGATGTGAACTTTGATTTGATACGCGATTTCGGCGCAATCGGCTACAATTCTTACCGCTTGTTGCCGGGTCTCAACTTGCTGGTTCCGTTTGATGCCAATTCGTCGCCAGACCCCTACCTTCTCAATTTGTTTTGTTGCAACGCAGATCGCGCCGACCGGCTTGCTGCGCGAGGACTCCTGTTGCGGTCCGCTGACCTGGCCGGCACGGGCGAATCTCTTGGCACGAACAGCCTGAACGAGTTCGGTGCCAAATACCACTGGCGACATACGCTTGCGCACCTTCCATATGCCGCGCCGCTCGCGCCGGTATGGGAAATGTCCGAGAAAGCTGGGGAACGCGCCGGTGTACACCAAGCGTTGTCGTTCTATGCACGCAGCCGCGACGCCACCTTGTCGATGGTGGAACGCTTTCGCGCCCTCGAAGCGAGTTTCTCGCAATTGAGTGCGCTGTGCGAGCGGGAGCCTGTGCGCCTGCGGCTGGCTAGTTTGGCGCGCGTGGCAAACGACTTCGGCGAGCGCGCTGTGGCCGTCAACGCGCTCACTCGATTGGTTGAGTCTATCCGCCAAACGGGGGCTGTGGACCCTAACGAACCGTTTCTTGCTCCGATGCAACAATTTGATTCGATTGTTCCAGGAGAGACGGTGGGTAACTGGATTCTTGGTGCGGTCCTGGAGCAACTCGAACGGCGGGAGCGGTTTTCTTCGTTCTATGCCGGCCCGAGTGCGCTTGAGCGCCTCGAAGTCATCCACACTCTCGGATTCGGCAGTCCAGAAATGGGGCGTCGCCTTGAATTGGTCCGCCTTTGTATTGCCCAGGCGATCGCGGCGAAGGGCCAGCGGCCAACGGTTTCATGAAACACATCTTGGGCGCCTTCGACTGGCGGCGGTGCGTGCACAGTGAGTAACGAGCGCAAATCCGAGGGGACGTTCGGGCAAATTTTGCGAAATGTCCGTTCGGCGTTTTTCAGGAACAAGACAACCGTTCCGGCGCAGACGTCGGAGAGAGCCCCTGCGACCGGCGCTACCGCGACAAGCGCTACAGCCGACACAACCGCCAAGGCGAGTCCCGCAGCCACACCAGATCCTGCGCAGCCACCGAGTGCGAGCGAACTGATCAACGAGGGTCTGCGGCAGCGGCAGCAGTTCGGCGCGGAAGCGGCGCGGCCTCATTTTGAAAGGGCCGCGCGACTCGAGCCGAATTCCCATGTGCCGTGGTTCATGCTGGGCAATGTCGCCAGCGAGTTGGGAGACCTTGATACTGCCGTCGCCCATTACGCGCACGCGCGTGATCTTCATCCAAGCGACCACGTAATCCGCTATAACCTGGGACTAAACCAACTTTGGCGCGGATACATCTATGTGGCCATCGAGGAGCTGCGCGTGGCCTGCGGCCTCAATCCTTCCTACCTTCAGGCGCAGTCCAGTCATATCATGGCGCTGCATAGTTCGGATCGGATCAGTCCCGAAGAGATTGCTGCGACCATCCGCGAGTGGGGGTCGCGCTTCTCCCTGGAACACCCGGCCTCGGCGCAACCTGCCGTCCGTCTTGGTACCGACCACCGAGAACGACTGCGCGTTGGATTCATCTCCGGTGATTTTCGGACGCACTCCGTGGCGCATTTTTTTGAACCCATCCTGAGCGCCCGCGACCACGGCGCATTTACGTATGTCTTGTACAGCAATTTTCATGTTCAGGATGCCGTAACCCAGCGCCTGCGCGCATACGCGGATGACTGGCGCGATGTCTGGCAACTGGCTGACGATGCACTGATCGAGCTGATCCGCACCGATCGGATTGATATCCTCGTCGACCTCTCGGGACACACGGCATCCAACCGGTTGGCGGTCTTCGCGCGGCGAGCTGCGCCCGTCCAAGTCAGCTATCTGGGGTACCCAGCCTCGACTGGCGTCGCGACGATGGACTATCGCATTACCGATGCCGTTACCGATCCGCCGGTACCTGCCGATGATTGGCATTGCGAGCGCCTGCTGCGTCTGCCTGATTCGCAATGGTGCTTTCGGCCCTTCGGAACGCCGCCGGTACCGTGTCCGCTGCCCGCACGCGAGGCCGGGTTCGTCACGTTCGGCAGTTTCAACACCTTGACAAAGGCCAGCGATACTCTGCTTCGTTGCTGGGTGCAGATTCTCGTCAAGTTGCCGACTGCACACCTGCGTTTGACCCGCGTTCGCAGTGCGCAACGCGCGGCCGAAATCATCGCCCTGTTCGGACAATCGGGCGTGGCCGCCGAGCGTATCGAGTGTGTGCTCTATGCAAACGACCCGCCGTACGGACAGCAATTTGCGGGAGTCGACATCGCATTGGACAACTATCCCTACAACGGCGTCACGACGACCTGCGAGTCGCTCTATGTCGGCGTGCCGGTCGTTTCGCTGCACGGCCGCAATGGTGTCTCGCGCAGCAGCCTGAGTCTTCTTCGGGCGCTCGGATTGGGTGAACTGGCGGCGTCGACGCCGGAGCAATACGTTGACATTGCGGTTGCCCTGGGAAGCGACCTATCGCGGCTTGAGCAACTTCGCGCATCGTTGCGTAGCCGTTTTGAGCAATCCTCGCTGCGCGATGAGAAGCGCTTCGCGGCGAATTTCGAGGAACTATTGCGCACTGCCTGGCAACAGCACCTCGAGCACTCGAAGTAGCTTATCGACCGGCCTGCGGCTCGGTGAACTCTACTCTTCCCAGCGTTGTGGATCGCTGAACACGATCCTGAAGACGCTGCCATCACCGCCGCGTGGCTCGTACAGCAAAATAGCGCGGTTGAGCTGACACAATTCGCGCGCGATGAATAGCCCAAGTCCCGTGCCGCCTTTTCGGCCCGTAAAGAAAGGCTCGAAAATTCGGTCCACTGCCTGAGGCTCGATCCCGGGTCCGCAATTCGAGACTTCCAAAAAGGGCCGATTTCTGGGATTCAATCGGCCGAGCTTCATGTCGAAGCTGATGCCCTCGCGAGCCTCACCGTACTTCATGGCGTTGTCGCACAAATTCCAAACCACTTGGTGCAAGTGGCTGGGGTCGAATCGCACTTCCAAATCATCGTCGCCTTCGTGAACCCCGATTTGGGCTTCGCGAACCTGCATGGTTGCGCAGAACTCCTCCAGGAAATCTTGGAGCCAATCGCCGAGCAGCAGCCGCGTCGGCTTGGTGGCTTCGCGGCGCGACAGCTGCAGCACGTTGTTGATAATGGTGCTGACGCGCTCGGAATTGCTTTGAATGATGTCCGTCAGCCTGCGCTCATCGGCTCCGATGTTGCTGCTCTCCGCAAGAAGTTGACCTGCATGACTCATCGCGCCGACGGGATTGCGAATTTCGTGTGCGATGCTCGCGGACAACCTGCCGAGCGCGGCAAGCTTGCCTTGTTGCACACGCTCGGCCATGAGACTGGTGTCTTCGAGAAAAATCAATGTTGGGCCGGGCTCGGCGCCCAGCGGGGCAAAATGTGGTTGAATCACCCGCGCGCCGTCAGCCGCCACGAAGCTCGACGGAGAGTCATCGCCCTGCTGGCGTTGGCGCCAAGTGGACAATGAGTACAGCAGGCGGGGAGATACTTCGCCGACCAGCGCTCCCGGGACTGCATGATTGTCGCCCAGAATTTCCGCCGCCGACTCGTTGATGAGACGAATCTTGTCCGCCGCGTCCACGACCAGAAGGCTTTCGCGCAAATGCTGCACGATGTATTCAGAAAGTTCTGCAAGATTCGCCAGGTCGACGTCCTTCTGGCGAACCAAGGCATCGCTCGCACGCATGCGGCCGGCAGCCAAGGAGGCAGCCGCCGCAGTGGCAAGTAACACTGCGCCGAGCAGACCGGCGGTGGCGTAGGAATTGATGTCCGTAGTGCCACCGAGCTGTTGCCATATGGTGTCGACAAGAATGGCGAGGGCGGCAACGGCTGCTAAGAATAGAGCGCTGCGCGGCGGCAGCAGGAACGCGAGCGCACCGACGGGCACCAGGAACAAAACGCCTAAGCCGCTGGCGACACCACCGCAGGTATGCAGCAGCAATACCAGCACGCACATGTCGACGGCCGCCTGCAGGATCGTTTGGACGTTCGCGCTCGCCATCCGTCGGCGCACGAAAACAACGCTGCCCAAGCCGAAACACAGATAAAATATTGCGGCGCCAAAGAAGAGTTGCGCGGAATACACGGCAAAGCCGCGCGCGCCTCCGAGAGAATAGAGTCCGACCAGCACCAGCGGGACCAGTACCCGATACAGATTAAGGACGGCGAGCACCCGCCAACTTAAGGCGGGATCGCGGTTTGTGCGGTCCGATGAAGGTCTCAAGTTATTACTTCTTCTCACTTTGCGCTGCCGTCAAGCTTAATTCAGAATAGCGCGCCTTACGTGACCCGATGGGCACTGCAGGACACATCATGATTTTGCACGAGTACCAGTCCAAAGAATTGTTCTCCCAGTACGCCATCCCCATCCCTAATGGCCCGGTTAAGCTCAAATGAGGGGAAGGACTTGAGCCACCCTACGCAACTGCGCTGTGTCATGGCGCAGCTTAACTTAGTTGTAGGCGACGTTGACGGCAACACCTCGCGCATCGTGGCGGCCGCCAACGAAGCACGAGACCGCTACCGAGCCGACATCGTCATGCTGCCGGAACTCGCGGTGTCGGGGTACCCGCCGGAGGATCTGTTGTTTCATTCCGGGATGCGGTTGCAGGTGGCGCGCTCGCTGGAGCGGCTCAAACAAGAAGTGCGCGGCATCACGCTGATCGCAGGCTATCCGGAATACGCGGGCACCAAGATTTTCAATGCGGCAATCGTCATTTGCGACGGAACGGTGCTCGCGAATCATCGCAAGGCCTGTCTGCCGAACTATCGCGTGTTCGACGAGAAGCGCTATTTCACGCCGGGTACCGAGCCGACCATCATCGAAGTTCACGGCGTGAAGGCGGGCGTGATGGTATGTGAGGATGCCTGGGATTCAGGCCCTGCACGTCAGGCGCGAGAAGCGGGAGCGCAAGTGCTGCTGGTGATCAATGCCTCGCCCTACGAAGTCGATAAACAGACTCAGCGCGAGCAGCATGTGGTGCGGGAGCGGGTACGAGAGGCCGGAGTGCCGGTGGTGTTCGTCAATTTGATCGGCGGCCAGGATGAGCTGGTGTTCGACGGCAATTCCTTCGTCATGGACGCTCACGGGACCGTGACCCAACGCGCGCCCGCCTTCACGGAGGGCATGTACGTGGTGGACTTGAGCCTAGATGCCTCGGGCTTGGTTCATCCCATCCCTGCGGACATCGTGCCTCTGCAGGGCCAGGAGGAAAGCGTGTACGGTGCGCTGGTGCAGGGCACCCGGGATTATGTGACCAAGCATCGCTTTCCGGGCGTGGTGATGGGCTTATCGGGCGGCATCGATTCCGCGCTCACCTTGGTTTTAGCGGTCGACGCGCTGGGCGCAGACCATGTGCATTCGGTGGCCATGCCCTCGCGCTACACCTCGCAAATGAGCAAGGACGACGCGGCGTTGCAGGCGAAGAATCTGCACGTCCAGCATAGTGAGATTTCCATCGAAAGGATGTTCGAAGCGACGCTCGCCGCCTTGAAAGATGAATTTGCCGGCCGTGCGCCGGACACAGCGGAAGAGAACATTCAATCGCGGTGCCGGGGTGTGCTGCTCATGGGCATTTCCAACAAGACCGGCAGGATGCTGCTCACCACCGGCAACAAGAGCGAAATGGCGGTGGGGTATGCCACGCTGTACGGCGACATGGCGGGCGGATTCGCGCCCATCAAGGATTGCAGCAAATTATTGGTATACCGGCTGGCCCGTTGGCGAAATGCGCAGTCGGAGGTGATCCCGAAGCGGGTGATCGATCGGCCGCCCTCCGCCGAGCTGCGCTTCGATCAGAAAGACACCGACAGCCTGCCGCCGTATGAAATTCTCGACCCGATCCTCGAGGCGTTTATCGAGGAAGACTTATCGGTGGATCAAATCGCCGCGCGCGGCTTTGATCGAGCCACCGTCGGGCGAATTTTGGATTTGGTGAAGCGCAACGAGTACAAGCGCCGCCAGGCACCGCCCGGCGTGCGGGTGAGCGGCCGCGCCTTCGGCCGTGATTGGCGCTACCCGATTACCAGCGGCTACAAGTCGCACTAACGAATCGGAGCTAGAAAATGCGCTTGTACCAAGCCCTCTTACGTTCGATGTCTTTGGTCGAACCCGGATAGTTAGCGGCGTATACGAGCTCGGCATTTTTTGCCAGATCGAGCATGTTGAGGTCGTAGTAGGCATTGACGATGACTTTCAACGAATCCTTCACCGCCGGCGCGCCGTCGTAGTTTTCCACGCAGTATTTGGCCCGGTTAAGAGCGCCGACATAGGCGCCCCGGCGCATGTAGTACAGCGCCACGTGCAATTCGAAGTCGGCCAGGCGATTGCGCAAGTAAATCATGCGCTGCTGGGCATCGCCGATGTACTGGCTATGCGGGAATTTCTCGATCAGCTGCTGGAAGGAATCAAACGATTTCTTGGCATTGATCGGCGGGCGCTGCGACAGATCGACGTTGAAGCGCCGCTCCAGCCAATTGGATTGGCGCTCAAAGTACACCAGGCCTTTCATGTAGTAGGCGTAGTCGACTCTGGGATTGGTCGGGTTTTCGCGTATGAAGGTATCGGCCGCATCGACCGCCGGCTCGACCTCATGATTCTTGTAGTAGGCGTAAATCAAATCCAGCTGTGCCTGGCGAGCCGGTTCACTGAATGGAAAGCGCGACTGCAGCGCCTCGAGCTGCTTTACGGCTTCCGCGTAACTGGCATTGCGAATGGCCTTTTGCGCTTTGGCGTAGATCTGTTCGGGTCCCGATTTGGCGTCGTTGGCGCGGTGGCTGCGACAGCCCGTGGCCAGCATCAAGACACTTAAGGCCACGAGCAGTACCCGGCTCGGCTGGACAAGATCACGCAGTCTCACAAGCGATTCCTTACAATGGGAGGTCCGATGGGCGGCCCCGAAAGCGCGGCAGTATACCCGATGGCCCGACGGTAGCTTCGAGTGCCCCTATGACCGCAGAGTTCCAAGTGATCGATCTTCAAATTCCGCCGGAGTTGGCCGGTTTGCGCCTGGACAGCGCTCTGGCCCGCCTGATGCCTCAGCATTCGCGCACTCGAATCAAGGGCTGGATCGAGGAAGGCGCGGTGCTGGTCGGGCGGCAGCGCTTGAGGCCCCGCGACATCGTGGCGGCGGGCACCCATATCCGTGTGCAAATGACGGTGGATTTGCCGCAACCCCAAGTGCTGCCTGAGGCGATTGCCCTGCGTCTGGTCCACGAAGATGCGGAAGTGCTGGTCATTGACAAGCCGGCGGGATTGGTTGTCCACCCAGGGGCGGGGAATCCGCGCCACACCCTGCAAAATGCCCTGCTGGGATTCGATCCCTCGCTGTCGCGGCTGCCGCGCGCCGGCCTCATTCATCGGCTGGACAAGGACACCAGCGGCCTGCTCGTGGTGGCGCGCACCGCTGAGGCGCAGACCTCGCTTTCTCGCCAGCTCATGGCGCGGACCATGTCGCGCGAGTATCTCACGGTGTGCGTGGGCGTCATGACAGGCGGCGGCACCATCGATGCGCCCATCGGACGCAATCGCAGCGATCGGCTGCGGATGGCCGTGCGCGAGAGCGGGCGGCCGGCGGTGACGCATTATCGTGTGCTCGAGCGCTTTCGCGCGCACACCTACCTGTCGGTGCAGCTCGAGACGGGGCGGACTCATCAGATCCGCCTGCATTTGTCGCATCAAAAGTATCCCGTCGTCGGCGATCCGGTCTACGGTGGCCGATTTGCGCAGCCGCGCGGCGCGGCGCCGGAACTGGTCGATACGCTGCGCGCTTTTAAGCGGCAGGCTTTGCATGCAGCGAGATTGGGCTTCGATCACCCACGAACCGGCAAACGATTGGAACTGAACAGTCCCGTACCGGAGGATTTTAGGCAATTGCTCGACGCGCTGCGCGACGATGCCCGCAGCGCCACCACCAATCCGGAGCCCGTGCGGTGAGTTCCTTGTGGTTCGAGCCTAAATGGCCGGCTCCGAGCGGCGTGCGCGTGGTGTCGACTTTGCGCGGCGAGGCGGGCGGAGGCGGTGCCAGCAAGCCGCCGTATGCGTGCTTTAATCTTGGGTGTAACGTCGGCGATGACCCACGTGCCGTTGCCGAGAACCGGCGAATTCTAAGGCGCGAGGCGGGGTTGCCGGTGGAACCCGCCTGGCTGGCACAGGTGCATGGGGTAAGCGTTGCGGATCTCGATAAGACGGGTTCTGACGTTGCCGCGGATGCGGCGATCACGCGCCGCCCAGGGTGTGTATGTGCCATTCTCACCGCAGACTGTTTGCCCGTCGTTTTCGCAACGGATACCGGCGACATGGTGGCCGCCGCGCACGCGGGTTGGCGCGGGCTGGCAGCCGGTGTGATCGGCGCGACGCTGCGTGCCATGGCGGCTAAGCCCGAGCGCCTGATCGCGTGGCTGGGACCGGCCATTGGCCCATCGCATTTCGAAGTCGGGGGGGAGGTACGCCAGGCGTTTTTGAGAGCTGATCCCGGGGCTGGCGATGCCTTCGTGAACGCCGGAGGCAAGTTCATGGCGGATCTGGCGATGCTGGCGCGCAGGCAACTTAAAGATCTCGGGGTAAACCGCATTTACGGGGGCGACGAATGCACCTATGCGCGCGCCGACAGGTACTTTTCGCATCGACGCGATGGGGTCACGGGCCGGCAAGCCACGCTCGTTTGGCGAGAAGAGTAGGAAAAACCGGTTGAATTAAGGCCTTTTCATCCCCATTTCGTGAGCGTTCCGAGCGTTTTCTCAAGGGATACCTATGCGAATGGACAAGCTGACGACTAAATTCCAGCAGGCACTGGCCGATGCCCAGTCCCTGGCGGTGGGTCGCGACAATCAGTACATCGAGCCGGTGCACCTCATGGCGACACTGCTCGACAGCCAAGGCGGCACCGCTCGACCCTTGCTGGAGAAGGCCGGCGTTCAAGTGCCCAAACTGCGCTCGGATCTGGCCGGAGCGCTCGACCGGATTGCCAAAGTCGAGGGGGCCGGCGGTGAAGTGCTGCTCGGCAACGACCTCAACAAACTGTTGAACGTGACGGACAAGCTGGCGCAGCAGCGCGGCGATCAATTCATTTCCAGCGAGCTGTTCGTGTTGGCGGCTTGCGATGATCGGGGCGAGCTCGGCCGTCTGTTGAAGGCGAACGGTGCAACGCGCGTAGGGCTAGAAAAGGCCATCGACGAAGTGCGCGGCGGCGCCAAGGTGGAAGATGCGGGCGCCGAGGAGAATCGCCAGGCGCTTGAAAAGTACAGCATTGATCTCACGGAGCGCGCGACCCAGGGCAAGCTCGATCCGGTGATCGGACGTGATGATGAGATTCGCCGCACCATTCAAGTCTTACAGCGACGCACCAAGAACAATCCGGTGCTGATCGGCGAGCCGGGAGTGGGTAAGACCGCGATCGTCGAGGGCTTGGCGCAGCGCATTGTCAACAATGAGGTGCCTGAAGGATTGCGCAACAAGCGCATTCTGTCACTCGACTTGGGCGCGCTCATCGCCGGTGCGAAATTCCGCGGGGAATTCGAGGAGCGGCTGAAAGCCGTTCTCAACGACCTGGCGAAACAAGAAGGCCAGGTCATTCTGTTCATCGACGAATTGCACACCATGGTGGGTGCCGGCAAAGCCGAGGGCGCGATGGACGCGGGCAATATGCTGAAGCCCGCGTTGGCGCGCGGCGAACTGCATTGCGTGGGCGCGACCACGCTCGATGAATATCGCAAGTACATCGAGAAAGATGCAGCGCTCGAGCGGCGCTTTCAAAAAATATTGGTGGATGAGCCGTCGGTGGAAGACACCATCGCCATCTTGCGCGGTCTCAAAGAGCGTTACGAAGTGCATCACGGGGTCGAAATCACGGATCCCGCCATCGTGGCGGCCGCGACTTTGTCGCATCGCTACATCGCTGACCGGCAGCTGCCCGACAAGGCGATCGACCTGATCGATGAGGCGGGATCGCTGATCCGCATGGAAATCGATTCCAAGCCTGAGGCGCTCGACAAGCTGGACCGGCGCATCATTCAACTCAAGATCGAGCGCGAGGCGCTGAAGAAGGAGACCGACGAGGCGTCACGCAAGCGCTTAAATCTGCTCAACGACACATTGAAAGCCTTGGAGAAGGAATACTCCGACCTGGAAGAAATATGGAAGGCGGAGAAGGCCACGGTCCAAGGGGCAGCGCATATCAAGGAGGAGTTGGAGCGAGCGCGGCAAGATCTCGACACGGCGCGGCGGGCACAGGATTTGGCGCGCATGTCGGAGCTTCAGTATGGCCGCATCCCCGCGCTGGAGCAGAAATTGGCGAAGGCATTGGAGGTCGAACAGAAACCCAATCAATTGGTGCGCAATTCGGTGACCGAAACGGAAATCGCAGAAATCGTGTCGAAGTGGACCGGCATTCCGGTATCGCGCATGCTCGAAGGGGAACGCGACAAGCTGCTGCGGATGGAAGAGGTGCTCGGCAAACGCGTGGTGGGTCAGCCAGAAGCCGTAAAGGCGGTGGCCGATGCCATTCGGCGCACGCGCGCAGGGCTGTCGGATCCTAACCGGCCCAGCGGCTCGTTCATGTTCCTAGGCCCCACCGGCGTCGGTAAAACCGAGCTGTGCAAGGCATTGGCCGAATTCATGTTCGATACCGAAGAGGCCTTGATTCGCATCGACATGTCGGAGTTCATGGAGAAGCACTCGGTCGCTCGCCTTATCGGCGCGCCCCCGGGTTACGTGGGATACGAGGAGGGCGGATATTTAACGGAAGCGGTTCGCCGCCGCCCGTACTGCGTCATCCTGCTCGATGAGATCGAGAAGGCGCATCCCGATGTGTTCAACGTGTTGTTGCAAGTACTGGACGATGGGCGCCTTACCGACGGCCAGGGGCGCACGGTGGATTTTCGCAACTGTGTGGTGATCATGACGTCGAACTTGGGCTCGCAGGTCATTCAGGAGCTCTCGGGCGAGGCGAATTACGCCAAGATGAAAGAGGCGGTCATGCAGGTGGTCACCCAGCATTTTCGGCCGGAATTCATCAATCGAGTCGATGAGATCGTGGTGTTTCATTCGCTGGGCCGCGAGCAGATTCGGTCCATCGTCGATATCCAGTTGGGACGCCTACGACAGCGACTGGCGGAGCGCGATATCACTCTGCGCCTGGACGATGATGCGCGCGACAAGATCGGCGAGGCGGGATTCGACACGGTGTACGGTGCCAGGCCATTGAAGCGCGCCATCCAAGCGCAAATTGAAAACCCGTTGGCGCAGCGGATCCTGAAAGGCGACTTCGTTGCCGGCGATCGTGTGATCGCGAAGTTGAAACGCGGCGAGCTGCTGTTCGAGAAGGAACGCCTCCACTAGACGTTGGCGCAGCGACGTTAAGGCGTTTCGCTATACTTCGCAGTGCTGCTTCCTCTCAAGAGAAAATACATGCCTTTTTATGAGTATCAGTGCAAGAGCTGCGGCCACGAGTTGGAGGCCATGCAGAAGGTCAGCGATCCGCCGCTGAAAAAATGTCCTGATTGCGGCAAGCCACAGCTGCAACGGCTGATGTCGGCGCCCGTGTTTCGGTTGAAGGGCGGCGGCTGGTACGAGACCGACTTCAAGGGCGATAAGGATAGTCAGCGCAATCTGGCCGATCGGCCCGAGGCGGACGCGCCGAAGGACACCAAGGAGGCTGACTCGACACTGAAGGACGAGAAAGGCAAAGAGGGCAAGGACGCCAAAACTGCGGAAACCAAGGCTTCCGAGGCGCCGTCGGCGAAAGAGTCCGCCGCAAAAGAGAAATCGACCGATAAATCGGCGGAAAAATCTTCAGGCAGCGGTGCCGCTCAAAAACCAAAAGCCGCAAACCGATCGTCGCGGGGCGGGCGTCTTAAGAAAAAGTCGATCAAGGTCAAGCGGCGCCGCTAGATTTAGGCGCGGCCTTAAGTTGTAGAGGACTTGCCCGGGCTCACCTTAAGCCTTAGCATCGCGCGCTTCCCCTTTTTTGGTTGTTTTTGCTTATGCGCACTCATTATTGCGGCCGGGTCGAGGAGTCGCTGATCGGCAAGGTGGTCACCGTAGCCGGCTGGGCCCATCGCCGACGCGATCACGGCGGCGTCATTTTCGTGGATTTGCGTGATCGCGAGGGTCTGCTGCAAATCGTTTTCGATCCCGACCGGGCCGACATGTTTGCCTTGGCCGAACGCGTGCGCAATGAATTCGTGCTCAAGGTGACGGGGGTGGTGCGGGCTCGGCCGCCGGGGACGGCAAACGCCAACTTGAAATCCGGGCAGGTCGAAGTGCTGTGCCAGGATTTGGAGATCTTAAACCGCTCAGAGCCGCTGCCCTTTCAACTCGACGAGACGGTGAGCGAGGAAGTGCGGCTGCGCTTCCGCTACCTGGATCTGCGCCGCGAAGAGATGCGCGAACGCTTGCTGCTTCGCCATCGCATCACGCGCGCCATGCGTCAGTACTTGGATGACGCGGGGTTCGTCGACATCGAGACGCCGATGCTATCGAAGGCGACGCCGGAAGGGGCGCGCGATTACTTGGTGCCCAGCCGCACGCATGCCGGGAAATTCTTTGCGTTGCCGCAGTCGCCGCAAATTTACAAGCAGTTGCTGATGATCTCCGGATTCGATCGCTACTATCAAATCGTGCGTTGCTTTCGCGACGAAGATTTGCGTGCCGATCGTCAGCCGGAATTCACCCAGCTCGATATCGAGACCTCGTTCCTGGATCAAGCAGAGATTCAGCAATTGATGGAGGGTCTGATGCACCAGCTGTTCCGCGTGGTTCTGGGCGTTGAATTGCCAAGTCCCATGCCGCGAATGAGCTACGAGGAGGCGATGCGCCGCTACGGATCGGACAAGCCTGATTTGCGCGTGCCACTCGAGTTGGTCGATGTGGCAGACCTGGTCAAGGGCTGCGATTTCAAAGTGTTCGCAGGACCCGCCGCCGATCCGCTGGGGAGGGTCACCGCCTTGTGCGTGCCGCAGGGCGGCAAGCTGACCCGCAAGGAGATCGATGATTACGCGGCGTACGTCGCGCGCTACGGCGCGAAGGGCCTCGCCTACGTCAAGGTTAACGAGCTTGCCAAGGGCCGCGAGGGTTTGCAGTCGCCGATTTTGAAATTCTTAAGCGACGCCGCGATCAACGGCATCATGCAACGCGTCGCCGCCAAAGATGGGGACCTGATTTTCTTCGGCGCCGACACGGCTAAGGTGGTGAGCGACGCCTTGGGCGCGCTGCGCCTCAAGGTGGGTCAGGATTTAAAGATGGTGGCTCCCGGCTGGCGCCCGCTGTGGGTGGTCGATTTTCCGATGTTTGAGTGGGATGCCGATGCGAAGCGCTGGCAGGCCATGCACCACCCCTTTACCAGTCCGGCCAACTTGGACTATGCGGCGCTCGCGGCGAGCCCGGGGGAAGCGATCGCCAAGGCCTACGACATGGTCTTGAACGGTTCGGAGCTCGGCGGCGGATCGGTGCGCATTCACAACCAAGAACTGCAGTCCGTGGTGTTTGATTTGCTCGGTATCTCGGCTGAAGAGGCTCGCGCGAAGTTCGGATTCTTGCTCGACGCGCTCAAGTACGGCGCGCCGCCCCACGGCGGGATTGCTTTTGGACTCGACCGGCTGGCGATGCTGATGGCGGGCGCCGACAACATCCGCGACGTGATCGCGTTTCCGAAGACTCAGACGGCGGCGGATCTTTTGATGGATGCCCCTACGGAGGTCAGCGAGGCCCAACTCAGAGAGCTGCATATTCGCGTGCGAACTCCTCCACCGAAGATCGCTTGACCCTTGCAGCAATTTCGCCGACCCGAATCCGTCTTGATCGTGATCTACACCGAAGGCGGCGAATTTCTGCTGCTGGAGCGGCGCCGGCCGCCAGGATTTTGGCAATCGGTTACAGGCAGCATGGAGTGGGGCGAGTCCGCCGATGCCGCGGCTCGACGCGAAGTGATCGAGGAGACCGGTATCAGGCAAGGCGTGCTGGTCAATTTGCAGTGGACGCAGGTATACGAGATTTTGCCGGCCTTCGGCAAGGTGTACGCGCCAGGAGTCACGCAGAATCTCGAACATGCTTTCTCATTGCGGCTGCAGAATCGCGTGCCGGTAACCTTAAGCGATGCGGAACATGTGCAGTTCCGTTGGGTTTCGGCCACCGATGCCGTGGAAACGGCATCTTCCAGCACGAATCGCGCGGTGATTGCCGAACTGCGCTTGTAGGAATCAGGCGGTGAGCACGGTTGTTGTGTATGTGCATGGGCTTTGGCTGAGCGGCAACGAGGCCGGCATCCTGCTCAGACGGCTGGCCAGACAGTTGAATGCGAAGACGCGCGCATTTTCCTACGCATCGATGACGTCGAGCATCAGCGACAGTGCACAGGCACTGGCAACATTCTTAAGAGAGCAGCGCGCGGATACTCTGCACTTGGTAGGCCATAGCCTGGGCGGTTTGGTGATATTGAAGCTGTTCGAGAACGGGGAAGGCGCGCAGCTGCCGCCGGGACGAATCGTACTCCTGGGCTCGCCGCTGAACGGCAGCCGCGCGGCGCAAAATCTGGCGCGTCTGCCATTCGGCAGGAAAATTTTAGGAAGCGGTGTACACGAGGAACTGCTCACAGAGCGTCAGCGCCGCTGGACGGGGCAGCGCGAACTGGGCGTGATCGCAGGCAGCGTGGGGATCGGCTTGGGAAGGCTGGTGGGCGTGCACGGCGCGCCCAGCGATGGCACGATCTTCGTGGAAGAAACGCGGCTGCAGGGCATATTGGAGCACTTGGTCCTGCGGGTCAGTCACACGGCTCTACCGTTTTCTTCGACGGTCGCGCGGCAAACCGCTGCGTTCTTGAACGACGGCAGCTTCATGCGTTAGCCTTGTTGGTCGCGATCCAGGCTTTTCAAGCGGAATAACAGATCGAGTGCCTCGCGCGGACTCAAGATGTTGGGGTCGGCCGCGCGCAGCGCTTCCAAAGCGGCTGACTCCTGAACTGGCGCAGGTGCCGGTGCGAATAGGGGCAACTCGCCTTGAGGTGAGCTGTGGCTTCGCAGCGCGTCACGCTCGCGTTCCAGTTCGGTTAAATAGCGCCGCGCCTGGGCCGTCACGGATTTTGGAATCCCGGCCAGCGCCGCGACTTGCAAGCCATAACTCTGGTTGGCGGGCCCTTCCTTGACGCTATGCAGGAATACCAATCGATCGCCATGTTCGACCGCCTCGACATGCACATTCGCGACGCCGGGCGCCTCTCCGCTTAAGCTGGTGAGTTCGAAGTAATGCGTGGCAAACAACGTAAAGGCACGGATTTTCGCGGCAATGAAGGCCGCACAAGCCCAAGCCAGCGACAGTCCGTCGAAGGTGCTGGTGCCGCGACCCACCTCGTCCATCAGCACCAAGCTTTTATCGGTGGCGTTATTGAGGATGTTCGCCGTCTCGGTCATTTCGAGCATGAACGTCGAACGGCCGCCGGCCAGATCATCGGATGCGCCGATGCGTGTGAAGATGCGATCCATGGGCCCCAACACCGCGCGCCGCGCCGGAACAAAACAGCCGATGTGGGCGAGGATCACGATGAGCGCGGTCTGGCGCATGTAAGTGCTTTTACCGCCCATGTTCGGTCCCGTGATGATGAGCATGCGGCGGGAATCATCGAAGCGCAGATCGTTGGGGATGAAGGGTTCCCGCCCGGCGCGTTCGACCACGGGGTGACGGCCCCCCTCGATATTAAGCATCGGATCGTCAACCAATTCCGGCTGCGCGCACCGCAGTGTCGTGGCGCGCTCGGCGAAACAACTCAACACATCGATTTGCGCGATCGCACTCGTGCTCGCCTGCAGCGCCGGCAGACTGGCGCATATTTGATCCAGTAGCCCCTCATACAGGGCCCTCTCCCGCGCCTGCGCGCGTTCGCGCGCGCCCAATACCCTGTCCTCGAAGGATTTCAATTCCGGCGTAATAAACCGCTCCGCCGACCTGACGGTTTGACGGCGCAAATATTCCGCCGGTACCTTGTCGGCCTGGCTGCGGTTCACCTCGATGAAAAAGCCCTGCACGCGATTGAAGCCCAACTTCAAGCTGGACAGGCCGCTGCGCTCGCGCTCCCGCTGCTCGAGCTCCATCAGGAACTTCTCCGTGTTACCGCCGAGGGTGCGCAGTTCATCCAGCTCGACGTCATACCCTTCGGCAATCACCCCGCCGTCCCTCAAGTAATGAGGAGGCGCCTCGACGATGGCGCGCTTGAGCAAGGCGTGCTCGTCGTGGTGATCGCCGATATCCGCGGTGAGCTGCTGCAGTAGCGGCGATTGGGCGGTAGCGACCAGGCGCCGCAGCGCAGGCAGAGCGGCGAGCGCGGCGCGCAGTTGAACCAGATCGCGAGGCCGCGCCGAACGCAGCGCAATTCTTGCCAGAATTCTCTCCAGATCGCCGATTGCACGCAGGGATTCCGCAATTTGGGTGTGCTGGACCTGATCGATCAGGGTGGCGACCGCATGATAGCGGGCCCGCAAGACGCCGCGATCGCGAAGCGGGCGGTGCAGCCAGCGGCGCAGCAATCGGCCGCCCATCGCCGTCGCGGTACGGTCAAAAACGCCGGCCAGGGTCAGATTGGGGGAGCCCGCCATGCTTTCGTCCAGCTCCAGGTTGCGGCGAGTCGCAGGATCCATGATAAGCGCTGCATCGCGCTCTTCTGTTGTAATCGATAGCAGGTGCGGCAGCGCTGATTTTTGGGTCTCGCGGACGTACGCCAGCAACGCACCCGCCGCGGCGATGGCCAAAGGCTTATCCGCGCAGCCAAATCCGGCCAGGTCTCGCGTGCGAAATTGATCGGTGAGGGCGCGCGTTGCAGAGTCGATGTCGAAGTGCCACGGCGCCCGTGTCCGCCAGGGATAATCTTCCGCAGCCGAGGATCGGCTTAAGTCAGGCTGCGCGCCGTCGGGCGCCAAAATCTCCGCCGGCCGCAGCCTTTCGACTTCCGCCTCGAGAGATGCAAGGTTCGCGAGCTCCATGACGCTGAAGCGCCCTGCCGACAGGTCGAGCCATGCGAGCCCATAGCGCCCTTCGTGGCCGTAGACGCTCGCCAACACATTGTCGCGCCGCTCCTCGAGCAGCGCCTCATCGGTCACGGTTCCGGGCGTGACGATGCGAACAACCTCGCGATCCATCGGACCTTTGGTCTTGCCGGGATCGCCGCGTTGTTCGCAAATGGCGACCGACTGACCTTTGCGCACCAATTTTGCCAAGTAGCTGTCGAGGGTGACGGCGGGCACGCCGGCCATCGGAATCGGCGCGCCGGCGGACGCGCCGCGCTGGGTCAATGCAATGTCCAGGAGTTCCGACGCGCGGCGCGCATCATCGTAGAACATCTCGTAGAAATCGCCCATGCGATAGAACAGCAACACGTCCGGATGCTGCGCCTTGATGCGCAGGTACTGCTGCATCATGGGGGTGTGGCTGGTTTTCTCTTCGGGCTCGATCATTACGCAAGTCTAAACTAGTAGACTTGGCGCAATGACAGATAGCGATGCCCAATTGAAACGTCTCGCCGCGCGGGTGGGCCGGCGGCTGCTCAAAGGGCATCGCCATGTGGTGACGGCGGAATCCTGCACCGGCGGATGGATTGCCAAGACGCTGACCGATATCGCGGGCAGCTCGCAATGGTTTGTCGAAGGATTCGTCACCTACAGTAATGAGTCGAAGGTGAAGCGGCTGCGTGTGCCGCGCGCCGTGTTGAAAAAAGAAGGTGCGGTCAGTGAAGCGACGGTTCGCGCCATGGCCGCGGGGGCAATGCGTCGCACTAAAGCGCAGATTGCGGTCGCAGTGACCGGTATTGCGGGACCTGATGGAGGGGCTCCCGGCAAACCGGTGGGAACGGTCTGGCTGGCATGGGCCACGCGTCGCGGCGGCGCAATACGAGTGGGTACGCAGCTGAGGCACTTTCGCGGCGACCGCGATTCCGTGCGCCGCAAAACCGTGCGAGTGGCGCTGCAAGGGTTGCTCACGCGCAACCCTTAAGCGCAACGCCCCGAGATTTGCTTGCGATTATTCTTTGCGCTCTGGCCGGATGTCGATGCCGCAACGCGGCTCGCGCGCGTCGCCGCCTCGTTAAATCTCACGAGTCCAGGCCGATTGGTGCACGCCAAAAACTACCATGTCACGCTGGCATTCATCGGCGAAGTGGCTGAATCAAGGCTCGCGGTGCTGCGGCAAGTTGGCGGATCGCTGCAAGCGCCTCGCTGCACCATTGCGCTCGATTCGCTGGAGTTTTGGCCGTCATCGCGGGTTGTGGTCGCCGCTGCACAAGAAACTCCGCCGGGTCTGCGTAGCTTGTGGATGCAACTGCATGAGGCGACCGGCTTGCCTGGGGCACAACTGCTCGCGCATGTAACGCTTGCGAGGAAGGTTGCGCAAGCCCCCGTGGTGCAAGCCATGTCTCCAATTCTTTGGCGAGCGACTCGCTTTAGCCTGGTTCGCTCAGAAACGGGCGGCGCGGAGTCCGCGTATACAGTAGTCGACACCTGGCCACTACTGGATGAAAAGTAAAATCCAGTGGAAAACTCTGCGAATTCATTGCATATGAGGTGAGCGTTGGCCGCTGAATATGAAATAATGGCGACACACTTTGTTGAGGAATGCCCATGGATGAGAATCGTAAGAAAGCTCTTGCTGCCGCGCTGAGCCAGATCGAAAAACAATTTGGCAAGGGCTCGGTCATGCGCTTGGGCGACGCCGGCGCGACGTACGAGGTAGATTCGATCCCAACCGGTTCATTGGGCCTTGATATTGCACTCGGCGTCGGCGGCATTCCGCGTGGCCGCGTCATTGAAATTTTTGGTCCGGAATCCTCCGGCAAAACCACGCTGACGCTCGCGATCATCGCTTCGGCGCAGGCCAACGGCGGCACCGCGGCGTTCGTCGATGCCGAACATGCGCTCGATCCGGTGTACGCCGAAAAACTCGGCGTCAAGGTCAATGACTTATTGGTGTCTCAACCGGATACCGGTGAGCAGGCGCTGGAAATCACCGACATGCTGGTGCGCTCCGGGGCGGTCGATGTGGTCGTCGTCGACTCTGTCGCTGCGCTCACACCGAAGGCCGAAATTGAAGGCGAAATGGGCGATCAGCACATGGGGCTGCAAGCGCGTCTGATGTCCCAGGCGCTTCGCAAACTCACCGGCAATATCAAGCGATCCAACACCATCGTCATTTTCATCAACCAGATCCGCATGAAAATCGGCGTCATGTTCGGAAATCCCGAAACCACCACCGGCGGTAACGCGCTGAAGTTCTATTCGTCAGTGCGCATGGACATTCGGCGCATCGGAGCGATCAAGAATGGCGAGGAAGTGGTGGGCTCGATGACTCGCGTCAAGGTCGTCAAGAACAAAGTAGCGCCCCCATTCCGCGAGGCGGAATTCGAGATTATGTACGGCACGGGCATTTCCAAGGAGGGCGAACTCATTGAATTGGGTGTCCTACACAATATGATAGAGAAGTCCGGCTCTTGGTACAGCTACAAGGGTGAACGGATCGGGCAGGGTAAGGACAACGCCCGCACGTTCTTGCAGCAGCATCCCGAGATCTCCAAGGATATCGAGGCACAGGTTCGCGCCAAGCTGATTCCGGAGAAGGCGACCATGAATCGGGGCGGCGACGTCAAAGAGGCCTAATGCCCTGGTTGGCCGGCCTGTCGAGCCCTTAGACGCCCGCGCCGCCCGGGCTGCTGCACTGGATGCCTTGGCGCGGCGCGACTACGCGTCCGAGGATTTACGCCTAAAACTGCTTGAGAAGGGTTACGATGCGTCGGTCGTGCTGCCCTTGCTCGACGCGCTGCGCGACGAAAAATTACTCGATGATCGGCGTTACCTTGAAAACTTCGTGGCCTATCACGCTGCGAGGGGCCAAGGGCCGCTTCGCATCCAGCTGGATCTGCGTCGGCACGGCTTGCACGGACCGGTGGTCCAGGAGTATCTCGATTCCTATCCTGATTGGATCGCGCAGCTACAAAAGGCGCGATTGAAGAAATTTGGCGCTACACCTGCGAAGAATTACGCCGACAGGCAGCTGCAAGCGCGATTCTTAAGTTACCGAGGATTCACGAGCGCTCAGATACGAATGGCATTAGGCTTTGATGCGGAACTTGATTCAGACACCGAAGAGACATGAAACGCGACGCAAGATTGAAATCGATGACGACCTCGGAAATCAGGGCCAGCTTCTTGGAGTTCTTCCGCAAGAACGGCCATAAGGTGTTGCCATCGAGTTCGCTCGTGCCCGCGAACGACCCGACGCTGCTGTTCACCAACGCCGGCATGGTCCAATTCAAGGATTTGTTCTTGGGAAAGGAAGTGCGCGACTATTCGCGCGCTGCCACCGCGCAGCGTTGCGTGCGTGCCGGCGGTAAACATAATGACTTGGAAAATGTCGGCTACACCGCACGCCACCACACATTCTTCGAGATGCTGGGCAACTTCAGCTTCGGCGACTATTTCAAGCGGGAGGCCATCCACTTCGCTTGGAACTTCATCACCGGCACTTTGGAAATTCCAAAGGACCGGCTGTGGGTGACGGTCTACACGGAAGACGATGAGGCCGAGCGCATTTGGGTCGAGGAAATCGGCATTGACCCCAAACGCTGCACGCGCATCGGTGAGAAATCCAATTTCTGGGCGATGGGCGACACTGGGCCGTGCGGTCCATGCTCGGAGATATTCTACGACCACGGCGCCGAGATTCCCGGAGGTCCTCCGGGAACGCCCGATGAGGACGGCGATCGCTATGTGGAGATCTGGAATCTCGTCTTCATGCAGTACGACCGTGCGTCCGATGGGGTGCTGCTCCCCTTGCCCAAGCCCTCGGTGGATACCGGATTGGGCCTGGAGCGGGTCGCGGCGGTGATGCAGGGAGTCCACAGCAACTACGACATTGACCTGTTCAAGTCATTGATTCGCGCGGCTGCAGACATCACAGGAACTGAGGATCTGGAATCATCCAGTTTGCGGGTCATCGCCGATCACATCCGCGCCTGCACGTTTCTGATTATTGACGGTGTGGTGCCCTCGAATGAGGGTCGTGGCTATGTTTTGCGGCGCATCATCCGGCGCGCGATTCGCCACGGCTATCAATTGGGCCAGACCCAGCCGTTCTTCCACAAGCTCGTGCCGAGTCTGGTGCGGGAAATGGGCTCCTACTACTCCGAGTTGGTGAGCGGCGAGGCGCGTGCAACGCAAATACTCGCCCAAGAGGAAACTCGATTTGCCGAAACGCTGGCCACCGGCATGGCGTTGCTGGATGCGGAAGCGGCGAAACTGACATCGTCGGTGATTCCCGGCGAAATCGTGTTCCGTCTCTACGACACGTATGGATTTCCGGCGGATCTCACGGCGGACGTGGCGCGCGAGCGAGGCCTGACCATCGATCAGGCGGGATTCGATGTCGCGATGGAGGCGCAACGCGGACGCGCACGAGCGGCGAGCAAGTTCGGCGCAGAGCTGCGTGATTCGGTCAAGCTCTCCGGCAAGACTGATTTTTCCGGCTACGAGCGTCTCGCCGACGGCGCGCAAGTGACTGCGCTCATTTTTGACGGCGCAATCGTCGATGTACTGAAGAAGGGACAGGAGGGTCAAGTGATCCTCGACCACACGCCTTTCTACGCAGAGAGCGGCGGCCAGATCGGCGATACGGGCATACTCAAGAGCGCCGGCGCGCAGTTTACCGTGCGCGATACGCAAAAGATGGGCGCGTCATTTTCCCATGTCGGTGTGCTCGAAAGCGGCGAAATGCATGTAGGCGATGTGGTCGCCGCGCAGGTCGACGCTGAGCGTCGAAAATCCATCGCGCTCAATCACTCCGCCACACACCTGCTGCACGCCGCACTGAGGAAGATTCTCGGCACCCATGTGGAGCAAAAGGGTTCGCTGGTGGCCGCCGACCGGCTGCGATTCGATTTTTCGCATACCCAGGCGTTGTCGCAAGACGAATTGCGCCGGGTTGAAGATCTGGTCAATTCGGCAATTCGCGAGAATGCGCCGGTCGAGACACGCGTGATGGCGTTGGACGAGGCTGTGGCCGCCGGCGCCATGTCACTGTTCGGCGAGAAATATGACAGCGATGTGCGCGTTTTGTCGATCGGTGATTTTTCGATGGAACTCTGCGGCGGAACACACGTCGAACGTGCTGGCGATATTGGTCTGTTCAAGCTCACGGGGGAATCCGGCGTTGCTGCCGGGGTCCGCAGAGTGGAGGCGCTGACAGGCCGGGCAGCCTATGAGTGGGTTGTGCACACCGATCAGGTGTTGCGCGATATTGCCGGGATGCTTCGGGGCAGCCGGGAGGACGTGGATGAAAAAGTCCGCGAACTCGTCGAACGCTCGCGGCGGCTGGAAAAGGAAGTGCAGCAGCTCAAATCCAAAATCGCAAGCGGACACGGGGGCGATTTGTCGTCTCAGGCGAAAGATGTGGGCGGGGTTAAGGTTTTAGCCGTACAGATTGATGGTGCGGATGTAAGGTCGTTGCGGGATGCGACGGACCAGCTCAAGAGCAAGCTCGGCTCTTCGGTCATCGTTCTTGCGAGTGTGCTCGAGGGGAAAGTCGTGTTGGTAGCGGGAGTTTCCGACGATCTGGTCGCTCGGATAAAGGCCGGCGAGATCGCGGGTCTCGTGGCAGCGAAGGTCGGAGGCCGCGGCGGCGGGCGTGCAGATTTCGCTCAGGCAGGCGGAACTCAGCCTGAAAATTTAGGCGCCGCATTGGCTGGCGTGGAGTCGCTGGTGCGCAGCCGGCTATCCAATTGAACGATTGATTTATTCTGACATGAAGTTGCAACAAATGCGTTTGGATTCTTGTATTCTTCACGCATCCGCCAAAGAATTCCCGATGGGATTTGCTTGACGCGATGCGGTTTGCAACGCGGTATTTTTTGCCACTGCTGATGCCAAGACAGCAAGGAGCTAGATTATGTTGATATTGACCCGGCGTGTCGGCGAGACCGTAATGATCGGCAACGAAGTCACCGTGACTGTGTTGGGTGTGAAGGGCAATCAGGTCCGAATTGGTGTGAATGCGCCAAAGGATGTGGCTGTTCATCGCGAAGAGATCTTTGAGCGCATCAAGCGCGAACAAGAGCAGGATTCCGGAGTGGGCGCTCCCGCCGCCAAAATTGTCGACGACGCTTGACACAGGCCCTATCCCCTTAGTTTTGCCTAGACTGCTCCGGGCGGGTATCATCCCGCGCTCCGCGATGGGCCGCATGGTCTTAATCCGGAGAGGTGGCCGAGTGGTCGAAGGCGCGCCCCTGCTAAGGGCGTAAGGGTCAAAAGCCCTTCGAGGGTTCGAATCCCTCCCTCTCCGCCAGTCGGTAAGTAAATTCTCGTCGGTTTGGAGCAGTTGGCCGCGACAGCGACGAAGCGGGGATTCGAACCCGAGATATTGAACAGGGGGTTCGACAAAATCGCCGAAGGCGATTTTGGACGACGCGCACGCGTCGCCCGAAGGGCGAGGGCCGAAGGCCCGAGTCAATCCCTCCCTCTCCGCCACGCGCGGCTTTGAGTTGCCGCTGCAGAATTCGCACTCAGTCATTGATCGCGCGCTGCGCCATCTTCGATTTGCTGCCGCTCCCAATTCACTCCTGTGGCATGGATTTGACACCATCAATGTTGTTGATTTCATACATTTGTTGACGAGGTTCGCGCCGGTGCGCGTGCCGAGCCAAGGGAATGGTGATTGCCAATCGTTGTGGTAATATTCGCGGCCCTGACGCGGTCCAGGGTCTGCTTTGGAGCGCGCCCAAGTGGCCTTGGGGCAGGCCTACTCGGTACATCGTCGAGCATTGTGTTGTCAATTTTTCCTTTGCGCACGTAGCTCAGT
>Ga0224547_1000050_pt1 | contig 28273 bp, 29 predicted proteins | sample 714P21014metaG_FD_179908 | JGI IMG/M metagenome (GOLD analysis project Ga0224547, IMG submission 179908) | Peat soil microbial communities from Stordalen Mire, Sweden - 717 P2 10-14 | ecosystem: Environmental > Terrestrial > Soil > Wetlands > Peat | place: Sweden: Norrbotten County, Stordalen...
AGCGCTCACTGAAAAGACCGCGGCGGTTACAGTGAGTTTCGAACTGTAACCATGCACCCACACCCTCAACCAGGCGGCGAGTCAGCTTCATGCTAATTGGCCCTTTCCATCACCTTTGCAATCATCGATTCCATGGGCTTAGCCATCATCTAGCTTTACGTCAATATGCTCAAGTTGTAACTTGCTCCGTGATAGCCTTTCAGTAATCCGTATGCCGACTTCGTCGGCGTCGCGTGAAATAGCCAAATCATGAATTTGGGCGGAATACTCCGCTGTCACTTTTAGCCGGTGCTCTGCTTCCTCGCGCCTAAGTTTATTAACTTCCAACTCCAGCTTTTCTCGGCTCAATGACCAATTCGCGACCGTTTTAAAAATCTGCAGCAACCCCACTAAACCAACTATTGAAGGTACAACGACCTCTAAATGTAGCGGCGAGTGCAATTCAATTGAGGTCGCCCTTAGCCGATAGCGTTCGCTTACCCTCGACCTATTTCGAAACCAGAAAAAGCGAGAGAATTTATATGTTGAATACTCGGGTTCAGTGTAACCGTCCGGTCTGGGCCGCATGGCCGGTCGAGCTCGCAGTACCCATGATGAGCTAAGTGGGCACATCGTAGGTGTCCACGTAGGGGTGAGGTGGGCATCTTCGAAGAGATCATCACGACTGATACGCTGGGCCGGCGGACTGGGCCTCGGACGCGGCACACGATCGAAGAGAAGCTGCGTATCGTTGAGGAGACGCGTGCGCAGGGTGCCTCGGTGGCGATGGTGGCGCGCCGTCATAAGGTCAACCCCAACCAGGTGTTCGCTTGGAGGCAGCTGTACCGTCGCGGATTACTGAACCCACAAGCCGCGAAGGGCGATGCCAAGATGCTGCCGGTCCAGGTAAGCACGCCGACCGTGTTGCCGACGGAGCGAGCAGCGCCTACAGCGCCGAGCCAGAGCTCTGGTGCCGAGCAGGCCTCGCGACTCATCGAGATCCGGCTCCGTAACGGTCACAGCGTTGTGGTGCGCGGGCGTGTGGATGCAGAAGCGCTCTTGCGTGTCATAGATCTTTTGGTGCAGCGATGATTGCACTGCCTGCGGGTGTGAAGGTGTGGCTCGCCGCGGGAGCGACCGACATGCGCAACGGTTTCGACGGGCTCGCCGCACTCGTGCAGACGCAGCTCGCGGAGGATCCGTTCTCCGGACAGCTTTTTGTGTTTCGTGGCAAAGCGGGTGATCGGGTGAAGATTCTGTGGTGGAGCGGGGATGGATTGTGTCTCTTCGCCAAGCGTCTTGAACGCGGGCGCTTTGTGTGGCCGCAGGCGACGCATGGGACAGTGAGCTTGAGCGCCGCGCAGCTCTCGATGTTGTTGGAAGGGATCGACTGGAGGCGCGTCGAGCGCACGTACGAGCCGCACTTCGCGGCATAAAAGTGCTTTATTTATAGGCTTTTTCTCTCGCATCAGACTCTCGATCTTGATATAATGGCGCATGCCTCAAGCGGCGGATCTGCCGAACGATGTCGAAGCCCTCAGGCGCATTGTCCTCGAACATAGCGCCAAGCTCGAAGCCGCCGAAGCCCTCCTGATTTCCCAAAAACTCGAGCTCGAGAAGCTGCGCTTCCAGATCGCGTACTTGAAGCGCATGAAGTATGGCCGCTCCTCCGAGCAGCTCGATCGGGAGATTTTGCAGATGCAGCTCTGCATCGAGGATCTGGAGGCAAGCCTTGCCGCCAAGCCCCTCGAGGTGCGACCGACGCCGAAGGAGCCGTCCGAGAAGCCGGCTCGTCGGCCACTGCCTGACGAGCTTCCGCGCGAGGAGGTCCTGCACGAGAACCCCTGCGCGTGCCCGGATTGCGGAGGGAAGCTGCGCCCACTCGGCGAGGATGTCTCCGAGATGCTTGAGTATGTGCCGAGCCACTTCAAGGTAATCCGGCATGTGCGCCCGAAGCTCTCCTGCGCGAGCTGCCAGAGGATCGTGCAACCATTGGCGCCGAGCCGTCCGATTGAGCGTGGCATCGCAGGCCCAGGGCTCCTTGCACACGTGCTGGTCTCCAAGTACTGCGATCATCTTCCTCTGTATCGTCAGAGCCAGATCTACGCCCGCGAGGGGATCGAGCTTGATCGCTCAACCCTTGCCGACTGGGTCGGCGGGGCGAGTGCATTGCTCGAGCCGTTGGTGAGGGCGATCGGCCGCTACGCACTCGGCGCTTACAAGATCCACGGCGATGACACCCCGGTGCCGGTACTTTTCCCCGGCCGCGGTACCACCAAGCAGGGACGGTTATGGACGTACGTGCGCGATGATCGGCCGGCCGGGAGTGTCGATCCTGCGGCCGCGTTCTTCCGCTACAGCCCCGATCGCAAAGGTGAGCGGCCTCGAGCGCACTTGGCGAACTTCACCGGCGTGCTGCAGGCGGACGCCTATGCCGGCTTCGATCAGCTCTACGGCGAGAAGATCAAGGAGGCGGCCTGCTGGGCGCACGTACGGCGCAAATTCTACGACATCCATGTGGCGCTTTGCTCGCCGATCGCGCTTGAGGCCCTTGAGCGGATCGGGCGACTGTACAAAGTCGAAGAGGAGATCCGCGGTCGGCAGCCACATGAGCGCCACGCAGTGCGCCAGGCACGTGCGGGACCGGAGCTCAAGTCCTTGCACGAGTGGCTGCATAAGACAGCGACCACGCTGTCGAAGAAGAGCGAACTCGCCAAAGCGATTCGCTATGCGCTCTCGAACTGGATCGCCCTCACGCGCTATTGCGAGGATGGACGACTCGAGATCGATAACAATGCAGCAGAGCGGGCTTTGCGCGCCATCGCCTTGGGACGCAACTATGTGCGCCCCGTGATTATGCACGGTGCCATGATGGTGCAATGCATTTTGGCTGTTTTTCCGCTGCATTTACTGTTTCCAACAGAACCTTGCCGAGCATAACTGATGGTGGTGTCCTCCGCAGCGTCATATCGCTACGGAGGGTTTCACCATGCATGGCATTTCTGCTGATCGATTCGACGAGATCGCGATCGCCGAGTACACCGCCTATCTTCAGGGCCGCCGATACGCCTCACGTACCGTGGATCTCTACAGGCAATGTCTCGAGGATTTCATTGGATGGCAGTCGCGAAGCCGCCATCGCGGGTGGCATCCAGACGAGGCGCTCGTATCAGTTTTCATCGATGACGATAGGGATCGGAGGAGACACCGTCTTGCGAGGCCTCGCAGGGCATCGTACGAGGAGCACGCGGCGCTGATAGGCTGGCTCAAGATGCTCCGGACAGAGGGTGTGATCCCGGTTCGAGCGATAGCCGGTGATGCCACGATTGAGGCCGAGATCGCGGCTTTTGATCGCTATTTAGTCGAGGCGCGTGGCTTGCAACCAGCCACGCGCATTGTCCGGCGCCGCGACGCCCGCGCGTTTCTCGCAGGATGTAAGCTGTGCGGCGATCGATTGCTGACCGACGTGAGTGCGGCCGAAGTTTCCAACTTCTTTGCACGCTACACCGCCGGCTGGAAGCCCGGATCGATCCAAAGCGCAGCGGCGTCTGTTCGAAGCTACTTTCGTTTTAAAGCAGTGAGCGGCGTTGCGTGCACAACGCTTGTTGCGGCGTTGCCGCGGACCGTCAGGTGGCGACTCTCGAGTGTGCCGCGGGCTCTGACGCCGCAAGAGATCACTCAGCTACTTGAGTCCTGCGACCGTTCCAAGCATACAGGACGTCGTGACTATGCGATTCTGCGCTGCCTCGTCGACCTCGGATTGCGTGGCGCCGAGGTTGCACGGATGACGCTGGATGAAGTCGACTGGATTGAGGGCACCGTGAAGATCCACGGCAAGGCCCGCCGCGTTGATGTCATGCCTGTGAACCGGCGAGCTGATTAGAAGCCGACCGGCGCCGCAACTTATTGTATCGGCACGAAATCCCTGATCAATATTCGAGGCCGGTTCACACAGCTGACCCTTGAAAGAAAAAAGCTCGTTGAAAACTCGATCGCTGCTCAGGCCTTCTTTCGCGGACCGGGATCGGCGGAGGTGAGTTCCGAGAAGTCTCGAAGACCCGAGGAAGCCTTCTTCAGGCCCACGTGCTCCAGAAGTGCGCAGGCAGACATATAGGGCAGGCTCACCGCCCAGAAGAGCGCGCAGAGGACGCTAAGGGTGGGCGTGAGTTCCCCCGAGGCAGTGAAGTCATCTTCATTGGCTTCGACGGGGGGCCCGTTCGGGATTTGAGAGTCAGCGGTCATTACAAAAAGTATATCACCTGCCTCTTTTAGGAGCCCTGAAGTCGCCAGACCATTCGTGGCGAACGGCTTGCGCTTCTGTCGGATACTGAAATCGACAGCTGGATGACCGGTCGATCGTTCGCTTGCGCGCCCATAATTTGAACCTGCTTTCTCATTCGCTAATCGAATCCCTCCCCGTCTTTTCTGCAGCCCGTGCCATTCCGGATCTTGCCGCATTGATCTTTTCCGCATATTGCAACGGCATGCGCGGCGATTTCCACCCGCCGGCCTGCGTGATGGCCGCCAAGTCAATGTCGAGCTCTGCGAGATCCTGCGCGGCGCCCACGCGCGTGGAATGTCCACTAATCCCCGCGACGTATCGCGCCGGCATCCCAATCCACTGCGCCACCCGTTTGAAAGTCAGCGCGACGCTACCCGGATTCAGTGCGCCGCCAATGTGATCCTTTCCGACCAAACGCCGAAATACCGCTCCCTCCCTTATCTGTCCATGCTCAAGCCACACTTTCAACCATCGAACCGTCTCTCGCGAGAGGTACGCCATCCTCCCCTGCCCCTCCGCATCTGTCTTGCCGCGCCGGATCAGCGCCTGGCCCGTGCCGTTCGGATGGAAATCAATGTCTCGGACCTCGAGAGCCACGAGCTCGCCGCGGCGCGCGAGAGTTTCATAAGCGACGCAGAGCATCGCGCGCTCGCGATCGGCTCGAAGCCCTTCGCCTGCGCTCTCGATAAATTCTTTGATGTCCTTCCACCCCAAAGGGTGAGCCTGCTCCTGGCGCGCCGAGGTCTCTCGCCCCATCTTTTTTAATCCCAATCGCACGGCTTCGCTTGAGCAGGGATTCAATAATAGGGCGGCCACATGCGCGCGCGCGATCGTCGCCACGTAGCGTTTTATCGTAGCGGGCTTCTTGCCGGCCTTCACGCGATCCTCGATGAACGCGCGGATCGTCTTCGGAGCTGCCGGCAGGTAGGGCTCGCCGCGCGATTCGCAAAAGGCCTGGAAGATCGCGCCGTCCGCCTTCTGCGCACGCAGCGTATTGGCCGAATACGCGCCTTCCGCCATGGCCTGCCATTCGAGTAAGGCCGCCAACGGTCCTTCGAGCACCGGTTGCGGGACGACTGGGTGCGGATCGAATTCAGAGGGCTTCTGAGTCATTTCCATAGATTATCGCAACACGACCGAAGTTCATAGTTGTGATAACTGTAATTATCATGGATAAACAACTATGGATCCCTTTGACTATTTCTCGCGCGCCGTTCTTGAACACCTTGGGCATCAACTGGAAATGTCGGCGCCGGAGTTAACGACGCTACGAGCGAGCGCTGTATCGGCGGCCGATGACCTTGTTTTTGCACCGGCCTGGCGAAGCATCGGGCCCGTTGGTCACCGCCATATCAATTTCCGGCGTGTACCGACTCCCGGTTGAGCGCTATGCCGATCGCCTTGTCGCATCAGTGACTTAAGCGTGTGGATTGTGTATCGCCGCGGAGAAACCGCTAGTTTCAACATGAGAGATACGCGACCCCTGCGAAGACGCGTTAATTAATTCGCCGAAAATTCCGCCGCCGCTTTGAACGCCCTTCACCAGAGATTGTTACTCTATGGCGAGCTGTCTTTGATGCCGGCGCATAAGACGATTTAGCATTGCGTAACTCCGCGGACAACAGATCCGTCGCCCAGCCGCCAAAAGCTTCGATCACCTCTGGGGTAATTCGTCGATTAACTGCCACTGAGGTCTTCGGGAAAATTTTCTGCGATGCCGTTAACTCGACTGCACCGATGCGCGTCAACTCGTCGAAGATCGCTCTAACGGGAATACCTCGCCCATGTCGCCTTACCAGGGATTCAAAGGTGACTCCACGTCCATATAGGTCAAGCTCTGCGGGCAGTTGATTTGCAGTCAAGAACCTAGTATCGCTATGCCAAGCTGCAAGTATTCGATTAATCGGATTTTGACGTCCATTGCTAACTTTATCTGTCGCAATCTCACCATACTTAAGGATACGCGATATTTCTCCTCTAGAAATTCCAGTGGTCGCAGCAATGCCGGAAATATTTATGCGTCGCTCATCTTCGAGCTGCCGTCCAGCGGCACTTCGGACGGCCGCTTCTCGTAACATTGAATGCAATTCATTCACGCTGAACCCACAGTCGAATGCCAAGCGCGAAAGAGGCTCTAACAATTTCTTGAGCACTATTCTTGCGGCAAGATGAACGCTGGATCCGTTCGATTTTCTAAGTCTTGGTCGTTTCAATGAGCGCACGGTATGTTAGTCCAGAAGATAGTCTTGCAGAGTCGCTCCCTCAACCTGGATATCCTTAGTTTTACAGGGAATCGTGATCGGCCAATGGGCGGAGCCGTTTCTGGCATAAAATGAATCGAAGTAGATTCCAGCAATGGCTAGATGTGTCTGCTCCCAATGAGACAAGCGTCTGTTCATTCCAAGCTGATCCGTCACCTCCTGCGTCCCGCGCGCGGCGGAGCCGCGGCTGTTGTCGTCGTGTTCGCGTTCCTGCTCGTCATAGCGAGCAGAGCCGGCTTGATGGGAATCCCAATGGATCTGCTCGTGACCTCCTGGTATTTCAAGTACGCCTACATTCTCTTTGACCATACGGTGCGCGGCTTCGATGAACCGCCGACGCTCGACATTCAAATGGTTAATCCTGTGAACGAGCAGCGTCCCTTGGGCCAGGTGGTGATTTTAGGCTTGATTTACTTCGCAGTGAAACAGGCGCAGCAGTATCTGGGTGTTCCCGCTGCTTTCGCTCTCGCCGGTGTTTGTCTGTTCTTCCTGCCCGCCTCGGTCGCGGTTTTGGGATTGGAGAGCAACATCTTGAAAGCGGCCTATCCGGTGGCCTGGTTTCGCGTGGTTCAGGGCTTAGGGTTGTTGTACGGGGCCGTGCTTCTGGTGATTTTTGGGTATGTGCTGGGGCTTGGGCTCTTGTGGAAACTCGACCTGTGGATGCCGGTTGAAATTGCCATCGGCATGTTCGCGTTCCTGTCGGTTTTCAGCTTCTTGGGCGGCGCGCTCTATGAACGGCGCGACGAGTTGGGCATCGAGACCTGGGTTTCGCCCGAACGCACCGAGGCGCTGAAAAACAAGGAGGATCTGCGGCAGCATGAAAAGCTCGTGCTCGACGCCTACGGGCTCATGCGCGCCAATTCTCATGTCAAAAGCTGGCAGGCCTTGGCGGAGTGGCTCAAGTCGCGGGGCGATACGCCCGAGGACTACCGCTGGCTGTGTGAGCGCACGGTGACTTGGGATGACCCTCGCTATATCACCCGCCTGACCGAAGAGCTGGTCGCGCGTCTGCTGGTGCTCAAGCGCAGCGGCGAGGCCCTCGACGTCGTGGCGAAGCGATTGAACCTGGATCAAAGCTTTCGCCCCAAGTCGGCGGCGGATACCTTGGACTTAGCTCAATTGGCGTGCCAAGGCGGCGGTAAGCCCAAGGTCGCCCGCGCCCTGCTCTCGGACTTCGCCGCCCGCTTTGCCGGTGACCCGCGCGTGCCCGTAGCCGAGGCGCTCGCGTATCAGTTGAGGTAGACGCGCCCCACTTAAGTGCAGCGCGCCGCTCCTATCCTGCGGCATTGCGGCCCTGGGGTCCTTACTACATGATGGAATCGCTCGCAGGTACCCCGCGGGCGAATCTTTAAAGAGGGACCCGTGGGCGCAACGCCGTACAACGAAATGTACTTGAAGGAGGGCGCGGGCCGGGCGCACTACCTGCGCTATGCCCAATGGCTCGAGGATCAGCCGGCGGAGCGGTTGGCGCAAAAACGCGCCGAAGCCGATGCGTTGTTTCACCGGGTGGGCATCACCTTTGCGGTCTACGGCCAGGAGGAAGGCGCGGAACGCCTCATCCCCTTCGACATCGTGCCCCGCGTGCTGCCGCGCGAGGAATGGATCCGGCTGGAAACGGGCCTGAAGCAGCGCGTGCGGGCCTTGAACGCCTTCATCCACGACATTTACCACGACCAGCAGATTTTGAAGGCGGCCGTGATTCCCGCGGAACAGGTGCTGTGCAACTCGCAATACCGTCCGGAGATGCAGGGGGTGGATGTGCCGGGCGGCATTTACGCCCACATCGCCGGCATCGACATTGTGCGCGATGAATTGGGCGAATTTTTGGTGCTGGAAGACAACTTGCGCGTGCCCTCCGGCGTCTCGTACATGCTCGAGAACCGCAAGATGATGATGCGGCTGTTTCCCGAACTCTTCTCCGCGCATCGGGTGGCCCCCGTCGAACACTATCCCGATGTGCTCTTGGATAACTTGCGCAGCGTCGCGCCCACCGGCGTGGCCGATCCCACCGTGGTGCTCCTGACCGCGGGCGCGCACAACAGCGCCTACTTCGAGCACGCGTTTCTGGCGCAGCAAATGGGCATCGAATTGGTGGAGGGCCAGGATCTGTTCGTGCGCGACGAAGCGGTGTTCATGCGCACCACCCAAGGTCCGCAGCGGGTCGATGTCATCTATCGGCGTATCGACGATGATTTCATGGACCCCTTGGTGTTCCGCCCCGACTCCATGCTGGGCGTCCCGGGCCTGCTGACGGCGTATCGCGCCGGGCACATCACCATTGCCAATGCCATCGGCACCGGTGTCGCGGACGACAAGTCGATTTACCCCTATGTGCCGGAAATGATTCGTTTTTACCTGGGTCAATCACCCATCATCGGCAATGTGCATACCTGGATGCTGCGCAAGCCTTCAGATCGGGACTACGTGCTCGCGCACTTGAGTGAGCTCGTGGTCAAAGAGGTGCACGGCGCCGGCGGCTACGGCATGCTCATCGGCCCCGCCGCGACCAAGACCGAGATCGAGAATTTTAGGCGGCAAATCATCGCCACCCCGGAGCGCTACATCGCGCAGCCGACGCTGGCGCTGTCCACCTGCCCCACCTTCGCCGAATCGGGCTTGGCGCCGCGCCACATCGACCTGCGGCCCTTCGTGCTGTCCGGCAGCGAGGTCAGTATCGTGCCTGGGGGCTTAACTCGCGTGGCCTTGAGCGAAGGCTCGCTGGTCGTGAACTCCAGCCAGGGCGGCGGCACCAAGGACACCTGGGTCCTGGAGACTTAAAATGCTCAGCCGCACCGCCGATCACTTGTACTGGATGTCGCGCTACATCGAACGCGCGGAAAGTCTCGCGCGCTTGGTCGACGCGCACTACCGCATGTCGCTGCTGCCGCACTCGCCTGAAGATCTGACGGAGTCCTTGCTCTCGACCATGAAGGCACTGCACATGGAAGCGGCATTCAAGGAGAAGCATAGGAGCATCGAGCCGCGTGCCGTGTTCGAGTTCGTCAGTCTCGATCGCGACTACAGCGGCAGCATTTACAGCTGTTTGCGCGTCGCGCGCGAGAATGCCCGCGCCGTGCGCGGCTCGCTGACCTCGGAACTGTGGGAGACCTTGAACTCCACCTGGCTCGATGCGCGCGCGCAAGTCGCGCGCCGCGCCGCGGCTATCGACATCGGACAATTCGTCGAATGGGTCAAGGAGCGCTCGCATCTGACGCGCGGCGTAACCATCGGTACCATGATGCGCGATGAAGCCTTTCATTTCACACGCATCGGCACCTTTCTGGAGCGCGGCGACAGCACGGCGCGCATCCTGACCGCGCATCAACACGATCTGGTGCCGGGGGCGGATGCCGGCGTGGTGCCCGATCCCTATCAATGGAGCGTGCTGCTGCGCGCGCTCTCGGCATTCGAGGTGTATCGGCGCGTCTATCGCGATGTGATCACCCCCTCGCGCGTGGCGCAGCTGCTGATCCTGCGCGACGACATGCCGCGCTCGCTGCTGCGCTGCTGCAAAGAGGTCTATAACAACTTGAAATCGGTGGCCAATGAGCAATCCGCCGAAACCGAGCGGCGCGCCGGTGAAATGCATGCCATGCTGCATTTCGCGCGCATGGAGGAAATCACGGCCGGCGGGCTGCCGCAATTCCTGAAGCAATTCTTGGACAAACTGCAGGATCTGGGGAGCCGCATCGCGTCGGATTTCCTGGTTCCCCCGACGGAGGCCTAAAGATGCAAATGCACATCCGGCACGAGACGCGCTACCGCTACGAGCGCCCGGTCAAGTACAGCGTGCAGAGTCTGCATCTCACGCCGCGCCGGGACTTGAGCCAGCGCGCGCTCGCCTGGAACATCGTGGCTCCCGGGCGGCGCCTCGAGCAGATCGATGCCCATGGCAATATTTCGCACCTGCTCACCATCGAGGAGCCGCATCGCGAAATCCGCATCTTCGTTCACGGTGTGGTTGAAACCGCGGACAGCGAAACGCGTCACGACGACGGGCCCTTGTCGCCGCTGGCGTATCTCGCGCCGACGCAATTGACACAACCTAACGATGATCTGAAGGCCTTTGCGCACGGCGCGCTAAGCCAAGTCAAAGATCCGCGCGAGCGCGCCCAGGCGCTGGCCGTCGCGGTCTTTGGCGCGGTGCGCTACCGATCCGGCACCAGCGAGGTGCAGGACAGCGCCGCGGTGGCCTTCAAAAGCCGCGAAGGCGTCTGCCAGGATCAAGCCCATGTCTTCATTGCATCGGCGCGCGCGGTCGGCATGCCGGCGCGGTACGTGAGCGGCTACCTGTATACCGGCGATACTCAGGATGCCGCCAGCCACGCCTGGGTCGATGCGTGGCTGGGTGAGGAGATCGGCTGGCAGAGTTGGGACGTGACGCATCAGCGGCCCGCGGTGCGCACCTATTGCCGGCTCGCCGTGGGCCGCGACTACTTGGATGCGGCGCCGGTGCGCGGCATGCGGCAAGGCGGCGGCGGCGAGAAAATGGAAGCCAACGTGCTGGTGGCCGAGTCCGCCCAGCAGCAATAGTCATGTAGAATTTGCGGATGACTTATTGCGTCGGCTTGCTGGTCGACACCGGTCTCGTGATGTTGTCGGACTCGCGAACCAATGCCGGTGTCGATCAAATCAACACTTTTCGGAAAATGGCGACCTTTCAGCACGCTCAAGATCGGGCGCTGGTGCTGATGTCGGCCGGAAACTTAGGCATCACCCAAGCGGTGGTGAACCTTCTGGAAACAGCGGACGATCCGAACCAGCCGACGCGCTTCTTGAGCGCGGCCAACATGTTCGCTGCCGCGCGCGTGGTCGGCGAGGCGCTGCGCTCCATCCATGAGCGCGATGGCGAGGACTTGAGGGAACATGGCTACGAATTCAACGGCACCTTCATCTTAGGGGGCCAGATCAAGGGCGAAGAGCCGCGGCTGTTTCACATCTACTCGGCGGGCAATTTCATCGAATCCTCCATCGATACGCCCTACTTTCAAATCGGCGAATCGAAGTACGGCAAGCCCATCATCGACCGCGTGATCACCCGCAGCAGCAGCCTGGCGCAGGCCGCCAAATGCGCGCTGGTGTCGATGGATTCCACCATCCGCTCCAATCTGTCGGTCGGACCGCCCTTGGATCTGGCCATCATCAAGCGCGACGAGTTCAAGCTGGCGACGCACATCAGCATCGACATGGACAACGAATATTTCAGGATGATCCGCGAGCGCTGGGGATTCGCGCTGCAAGAGGTTTTCAGCGAACTACCCAATCCGAATTGGTAACCCGTGAACAAATTATTGCTCTGTGCCTTAAGTGTGTTTGCAACGACGGCGCTGGCGGTGTGGCGCGGCCCGGACTTAGCCGGCATGGATCCGGCGACCCTGCCGGGCAACGATTTTTTCGCCTACTCAAACGGCGCCTGGCTAACAGCCACGGAAATCCCGGCGGACCGCAGCAGTTACGGCACCAGCGCAATTTTGAGTGACCTCAACACGCGGCACGTGAATGAATTGCTGGAGCACATGCCCAAGGGCGCGCCGGGTTCCGAGGCGCAGCAGCTCGCCGACACCTACGCCAGTTTCATGGATGAAGCCAGCATCGAAGCTAAGGGTGTGAAACCGTTGCTGCCGGCGCTTAAGCGCATCGATGCGATTGCCAATCGAACCCAGTTAAGCGCAGCCTTGGGTGCCACGTTGCGTGCCGATGTGGACGTGCTGAATAACACCAATCTGTACACCGGCCACCTTTTTGGCTTGTGGGTCGCCCAGGATTTGAACGATCCTGACCGCTACTCCCCGTTCCTGCTGCAGGGCGGCTTGAGTTTGCCGGACCGGGAGTACTACTTGAGCGCCGCGCCGCAGATGGCGGCCATTCGGCAAAAATACCAGGCGCATATCGCGGCGGTGCTCGAACTGGCCGGCGTGAAGGGCGGCTCTACACGCGCGGCAAAGATATTCGAGCTCGAGACTCGCATGGCGCAGGTCAACTGGACGCGCGTCGCTTCGGAACAAGTCGCGGCAGGCAACAATCATTGGAGCCGGCCGCAATTCGACGTCATGGCACCGGGCCTGAATTGGCAGCGTTTCTTCGCCGCCGCCGGGTTGCAGGGGCAACGCGATTTCGTGGTGTGGCAGCCCAGTGCGCTCATCGGCCTCTCCAAACTCACTGCCTCCGAATCGCTCGACGCATGGAAGGATTACCTGCGCTTCCATGCGGTGGAGGATGCGGCTTTCTACCTGCCTAAGAGATTCGTCGACGAGAATTTCGCGTTCTATGGCCGGGTGCTGTACGGCACGCCGCAATTGCGCCCGCGCTGGAAGCGCGCCGTGTCGGCTGCCGACTTCGCCTTGGGCGATGCGGTCGGCAAGCTCTACGTGCAGCGCTATTTCTCGCCGGCGGAGAAAGCACGCGCTGAAGATATGGTGCGCAATCTGCTGGCGGCCTTCGGCGCGCGCATCGACGGCCTCGACTGGATGGCGCCGCAAACCAAGGCGATCGCCAGGGAGAAACTCGCGGCCTTAAAAATCGGGGTCGGGTATCCGGATCATTGGCGCTCTTACGCGGGAATGAAAGTCATTCGCGGCGACGCGCTCGGCAACTTTCAGCGCGCGGAACTCTTTGAGTATCGACGCAACCTCGCCAAGTTTGGGCACCCCGTGGATCGCTCCGAGTGGGTGATGAACGCTCAATTGGTGAACGCCGTGAACCTGCCCGCCATGAACGCCATCAATTTCCCCGCCGCCGTTTTGCAGCCGCCGTATTTCGATCCGAACCAGCCCCTCGTCATGGACTATGGGGCCATCGGCGCCACCATCGGTCATGAGATCAGTCACAGTTTCGATGATCAAGGTGCGCTGTTCGACGCCCACGGCCGCTTGAACAACTGGTGGCAGCCGGACGACTTCGAGCATTTCCGCGCATCGGGCGCACGCCTCGCGGCACAATTTGACGGCTACAAGCCCTTTGCCGATCTGGCCGTCAACGGCAAGCAGACGTTGAGCGAGAATATCGCCGATGTGGCCGGCTTGAACGCCGCCTACGACGCCTATCGCTTGAGCTCAAAAGGCAGCGAACCCATCGAGGCTGCCGGATTCAACGCCGACCAGCTGTTCTTTTTGAGCTTTGGACAGAGCTGGCGGGAGAAATTACGCGAGCCGGCGCTGCGCGATGAAATCATCACCGACGGCCATGCACCGGCTCAGTATCGTGCCGAGACGGTGCGCAATTTAGACGCCTGGTACGCCGCGTTTCAGGTCAAGCCCGGACAGGCTTTGTTCCTCGCGCCCGAAGATCGGGTGCGCGTGTGGTAAGCGGCTAATTTAAAAGCTCATCCAACACCGGCAGCGGAACCGCCCCTTCGCGGAGCGATGCCTCGTGGAATTGTTTCAAGGTCGCCGCATCGCCGTGCGTGCTCTTGAAATGCTCGCGCACGGCGAGCCATCCTTTGTATCCTGCGTAGTAGGTGGGTAATTGGCAGGACGAGAGTTTCGCGCGCTGCAGCTTGGCGGTGGCTTCCTCTGTTTCCTGGTACGCACCCTTGGTCATGAGCTCCAGCGCTTGCCGGTCGGTCATATCCATGGTTTGCAGGCGCACGTCGAGAATCGTATTGGCGAGCACGCGCGCCTTTTGCTTCGCCAGCGTCAAGCGGTAGCCCGGCGTGTCGCTCAAGTAGCCTTGCTCGGCCATGAGCTGCTGCGTATACACGGCCCAGCCCTCGACATAGGGGCCATTGCCGAAGATGCTGCGCAGCAAGCGCCGCGATCGAGGCTGCACATTGTTGGCGTATTCCGCCTGGACATAGTGTCCGGGCATCGCCTCGTGAACGGTCAAGTGCTGCAGACCCGAATCGTTGTACTCGCGCAGCTTCGAATCGATGCGCGGCTGCGGCCAGGAATCCGGAATCGGCGTCACCCAATAAAAAGCGCCCAGCTTAGGCTCGAGTGCAGGGGCTTGATTGAAGCCGCCCACGCCGTAGATGCCGCGCATGAACACCGGCGTCTCGATGACTTGCAGATTCGCATGCGGCGGCAGCGTCACCAAATCCTTGAGTTTGACGAAGGCCGTCGCCGTCGCCAGCGACTGCTTGGCCGCGCTCATGTAGGTCGCGGGCGTCGCATGATGAAGTGCCACATCGGCCAGCGCCTGCTCCACGGATTTGGGCGCTGCCAGCTGCACCATCTCATCGCGCGTTTTCGCCAGATCCGCTTCCGCCTCAGCCAGCAGCACCTCTGGGGTCTTGCCGGTCGCCAGCGTGAAGCGGAATTTCTTGGCATAGCGCCTTGTCCCTAAGCGCCAGTCGGCGGTCTTCTTCGACAGCGAGGTGTCGAGCCAAATATTGAAGCCGCGCAGCGCATCGAGCGCCGGCGTGGCGGCTTGTCCATAGTCGTGAACCAACGCCGCCGGGCAATTGCTGCGCAGCACGCCATCGATCAGGTCGACGTTGCCGGCGTTCTCCTCGCGCGCCACCTGGTTCCAGATCTCCGGCGAGTCCTGAAGATTCTCCTTGGCTTGGCGGATGAGCTGCGGAATGAGATTCAAGCGATTGATGATGTGCTTGAAGCGTTCATCCGCCGTGGCGAACTGCAGCACATAGGGTGTGTACAGGGCATTGCCGATGAGTTCGACGTAAGTCGTCGGGTTGTGCCGGTAGCTCTGGATTTCCTCCACGTCGAGCCGGGTCGCCTCGATGGCGTCGTGCATGATATCGATGTCGGCGCGCTGCTCCGCATTCAAGGATTTTGCATCCAGCTTGGCGATGCGAATCTCGATGTCGCTCAGCAACTTGAGCGATGTCTTGATCCCGGCCGGACTGAAATCCTCCAACATGTCATCGAGCACGGCCCCGTGGTGTTTGTGGTAGCCGATACCGGTCGCCATGGTGGGCGACAGTGCCAAGGTGCCGAACACGAAATTCTCCACGACTTGGTTGAATTGCAAGTCGGTGGGCGTCGCCCGCGCACACGATAAGCCGCTGATCAGCACAGCAAAACTCACGGCCACACTCAAAGATTTTTGATGTTTCATCCCGCTCCGTCGAACAACATCGAGGCGTTCGTCCTGCGCCCCTTCAAGCTTGTTAAGATACTTGAGACTACCGCGCCCGTCCAAACCGAAGTGCAAAGAATGCAGTGCATCATCCGCCTCAGCGCCTTGATTTTGATCGTTTTTGCCTTAGCATCGGTCCGCGCAGCGGATTTGCGATCCGAAGTTCAGCAATATCGCCTGATGCATGAGGCCGCCATTGTGGGCGAACTGACTGCGCTGACGCGCTTGAAGAGCGTCGCGGCCGATCCCGCCGGCATCGCTGCGACCGCGCAGCAACTCGAGGATGCGTTGAAACGGCGCGGTTTCGAGGTGTCGGAACTCTCGACCGGAATGGGCACTCCCGCGGCCGTTTTCGGCTCTCTGAAGACCCCGGGTGCCAAACGTACGGTGGTGTTCTACGCCCACTACGACGGTCAGCCGGTGACGCCCTCGCAATGGAGTTCCGATCCCTTCGAACCCGTGATGCGTGAGCATGCTCTGACCGACGCCGCGCGCGATGTCGACTGGAGGAAGGCCGCCCCGCCGTTCGATCCGGAATGGCGCCTTTTCGGCCGTGCCGTCAGCGACGACAAGGCCTCGATCGCCGCATTCCTGGCCGCATACGATGCGCTCAAGGCCACACACACGCCTCCCTCGGTGAACATCAAGGTCCTGTGGGAGGGCGAGGAAGAAGCGGGCTCGACGCACTTGAGCAAGGCGCTGCGTGACAATCAGACCTTGCTCGCCGCGGATCTATTTCTCATCGGCGACGGTCCGGTGCATCAAACGCGCCGCCCCATGGTGTACTTCGGCGCGCGCGGCGTCATGAGCCTGGACGCCACCGTGTATGGGCCGTTGCGCGCCCTGCATGACGGCCACTACGGCAATTGGGTGCCCAATCCGGCCGCGATGGCGGCGACGCTGATTGCGCAGATGCGCGATGACAACGGCAAGATCACCATTCCCGGTTTCAGCGACAGCGTGCGCGCCATCACGCCCGCGGAGCAGGCGGCGCTGAAAAGTCTGCCGCCCGTCGGCGATGCCTTGAAGCGCGAATTCGGCATCGGCCGCTCCGAGGGCAGCGAAGAGTTGCCGGCCAGCATCATGCGACCTGCGCTCAACATCCGCGGCATTCGCTCAGGCCAGGTGGGCGAGGCGGCGGCCAATGCCATTCCCGTAAGCGCCGTCATTTCACTGGATTTTCGCTTGGTTCCCGATCAAACCCCCGCCGCGGTGCGCGCATCGGTCGAGCACTTCTTGACAGCACACGGCTGGAGCATCGTCAGCGAAGAGCCGGATCTTGCCGCACGCCTGGCGCACCCGCGCATCGTGCGTTTGGTGTGGGATGCAGGCTACCCCGCGCTGCGTTCCGACATGTCGACGCCGGCGGCGAAAGCCGTCATCGCCGCCGCATCCAAAGCGGCCGGCGCGAAAGTGGTGGTGCTGCCCATGGCCGGCGGCAGCGTGCCGCTGTACATGTTTGCCGATGTGTTTGCCGCGCCCATTATTTGTCTGCCCATCGTCAATCACGATAACAACCAACATGCCGCCAATGAGAACTTGCGGCTGCAGAACCTGTGGGACGGCATCAATACTTACGCGGCGCTGATGGCGGAGCTCAACTGGTAAATCATGAAAATACTGCGAAGAACTTTAGGCGCGCTGCTGCTGCTGCTCATTGCCGTGGTGCTGCTCCTGTGGCTCAAGCCCCCGGCGCTGTTGCGCGTCGGCGCCAACTATTCCGCCAAGATCGTCTGCTCCAATGTGTTTCTTGCGGCACGCAATCCTGAAGAAGTCTTGAGCCTCGATGTGCAGGCGCCGGGGATTGCGCTGCTCAAGTTCATGCGGGTGTCGGTGGACCGCGAGCGCGGCGTGGTGCGCGCGGGATTTTTAAGGGTAATCGGCGACGGCCTGGCGCAGTGGCGGCCGGGCAAAGGCTGCACCGTCGTACCGGACGGCAAGCTCGATCTTGAGCCCCTGCCGGCGCCCCTGTCCGCACCGGCGCCCGCGCCGAGCGCGACAGCCGCCGACCTGTCATCCGCCGCGTCGTGGCCGGAGGGAACCGCCGTCCACACCGACTTAGGCCTAGATCGCGTTCTCGAGAACGACGTACTCGCAGGCGTTGGCGCGCGCGCCATTGTCGTGGTCGACCACGGCCGCATCGTGGCCGAGCGCTACGCCTTAGGGTTTACCGCCGGCACTCCCTTGCTCGGCTGGTCGATGACCAAAACCGTGATGGCCGGCGTCATCGGCATGCTGGTCAAGGACGGCAAACTCAAGTTGGATCAAGTTGGTTTTTGGCCCGGCAACGACGGCCGCGAACGCATTCGCCTTAGCGATCTGCTCGCCATGTCGAGTGGCTTGCAGTGGAACGAAGCCTATGGCGCGGTTTCCGATGTCACCAGCATGTTGTACCTGCAGCCGGACATGGCGGCATTCGCTAAGGGGGAACCCTTGGCGCACCCGGTCGGCGAAGCCTGGAGCTATTCCAGCGGCACCGCCGTGATTTTGTCGCGAATCGCCCAAGATTCCGCCGGCGAGGACCTCGCCGAATTCATCAAAGCACGGCTGTTTGGGCCAATCGGCATCACCAGCGCCACCATCGAGCCGGATGAGCACGGCACGCTGGTTGGCTCTTCTTATATGTATGCCACCGCGCGCGACTGGGCCCGGTATGGACAGTTCCTGCTGCAAGACGGAGTTTGGCAGGGCCACGGATTGCTCCCTTCAGGCTACGTCGCCATGATGGCCACACCGGTGGCGGCATCCCGGGGACAGTACGGCCAGGGACAAACCTGGCTGTGGGGCTCGGACGCAGCGACGCCGGGCGTGAATCCGGACGCGGCCTTCGGCATCCCCGCGGATACCTTTTGGATGTCCGGGCACGACGGCCAGAACATCGCCATCATCAAATCGCGTCAATTGGTGATCGTGCGCTTAGGGCTCACGCCTTACTCAGCCGGCTATTCTCCGCAACCCCTGGTGAAGGCCATTCTCGAAGCGACGCGAACGCCCTGACAGGCGATTCGATAGAATGCGCGCCCTATGAGTCTGTTGTCCTTCTCGACTTTTCTGTTGACGTTCACCGCGCTGTTCTCCATCGTCAACCCGCTGTCGGGGGCGTTCATTTTTTTTGGCGCGACCCGCGAACTGGAGCATAAGACTCGGGCGCAAACGGCGCGCTGGGTCGGGATTTATTCCTTCATCATCGTGGCGGCGTCGCTGTACATCGGCGCCTACGTGTTGGGATTCTTCGGCGTCACCCTGCCTGTGTTGCGGGTGGCCGGCGGCTTCATCGTTGCGGGCGCAGGGCTGCGCATGCTCAATGCACCCGATGCCACCGAGCAGCGGCGCAGCGAAACGCCCGAGCCGAAGTCCATCGATGTCGCACCCAGCCGCTTAGCGTTCTATCCGCTGACCATGCCCTTGACCACCGGCCCCGGCACCATCTCCGTGGCGATTTCCTTAGGAGCCGGCCGCCCCAGCGGCTTTCACGCCTCCTCGCTCGAATTCTTCATCGAAACCCTGGCGGCAACGGCGCTGCTGTCGGCGCTGATCTATGGGTTCTATCGAAATTCCGCCCGCCTGGCCCAATGGATCGGCGTCACCGGCACGACCATCGTGGTGCGCCTGTCGGCGTTTCTGCTGTTCTGCATCGGGATTCAAGTCATGTGGAACGGCGCCAAGGAACTCTTGATCTCACTGCCGTTGTTCCGCGCGGTGAGTTGACCGCGTTTACCGTTCCTCAAAAGCGCTTAAGCGTCCTCGAGCGCGGTCAGATGAGCGCGGCCCACGCGGCCGTCCTTCACCGGGACTTTCTCCGCCTTCAGTCGCCGGGTTTGTTCACGGTGCTCGAGCGAAAGCCTTGGGAACACGATGCGGCCACCCGCGCCGACCACGCGATGCCAGGGAAGGTGCAGGGCTTTGGGTGCCAGGCGCAGCGCGCGGCCCGCGAGGCGTGCGCGCCCAGGCAGTCCCGCGGCTCGCGCCACCGCGCCATAAGTCGATACCTGGCCGCGCGGAATCGCGCCGACGACGTGCCAAATTTCCTGGATCGCCGGATTGTCCTGCGCAGCGGCCGGGCGTCCGGCCTTCGCCTTTTTAGCTTGGCTAGGCAGAAACAGATCGGCGAATGTTTTAGAGCGCGGCAAAACTTTTAAGCTCGACTTTGGGCGGTTACCAACCTCGCCAATTTATCGCTTCTTTATCGTGTGGATGCGCTAAATTGCAGGCCACTTGGGTACTGCCAAGTCAATTTATAGGGAGGTGAATGCGGCTAGTCGAGGATAGTTTCACCTTCCCGCCGTTCATCGGGGTGCGCCTAGCACGCGCCCTAAGTGAATCGCGGCTCCATCAGCGGCGCTTGAGTGCTTCCAGTTCATCCAGCGTGCGCGGCCAGTCTTTCCCCAGCAGCTTCGACAAAGCCCGATCCGCGAGCACCCTGCCGCCGGTCTGGCACTTGGCGCAGTAATTGGTTTCATTGTCGGCATAGCTGATACGTTGCACGGGCTCGCCGCATCGCGGGCACGCCTTGCCGTAGCGGCCATGCACAGCCATATCGGCGCGAAAGGCCGTGACTTTCTCCGGAAAATTCGCGTGCGACTCGATGCATAAGCGGTCGATCCACAGCCGCAAGGTGTCGCGCGTGGCCGCGTACAAGCGGCTCCATTCTTCCGGCGTCAATTTGTTGGTCAGCGTGACGGGCGAGAGCTGCGCCGCGTGCAAGATCTCGTCCGAGTAGGCGTTGCCGATGCCGCTCAATATTCGGGGATCGGTCAACGCTCTTTTGAGCGTGCGATTCTCAAGAGTCAGCGCCGCGCGGAATTGAGCGGCATCACTGGCGAAGACATCGATGCCGCCGGGATCGGCAGACTGCAAAGCCTGTTCGCCCTTGAGTACGTGCAGCGATGCACGCCGCTTTGTGCCGGCTTCCGTGAGCACCAATGAGCCGTTGGGAAAATCGAATGCCGCCAGATTGTTGCGGCCGGCCAATTTTGCTCCGCGTGGCCGCCAATGCAGCCGGCCCGCAATCATCAGATGCAGCACCAGCCACACATCGTGGTCGAGCCCGATGGCGATACGCTTGCCGATCCTGCGCAACTCGCTCACGCGATGGCCTTCCGCATCCGTGACGGGCGGCTGCGCCGTGCGCAGCAGGAACGCGCTGGCGATCCTAACGCGCTCCAGCGGCTGACCGACGATGCGTTCTTCCAGCGCACTTAAGTAGGCGGAGATGTCCGGCAGCTCAGGCATGCGGCAATGCTACACAAGGAACGCACGGAGTGCGTTTCATAGGGCCACGTAGGTATTCGCTAAACAAAATCCCAGAGGTTCGGAAGCCTGAGTGCTGTACCGATGATAAAGACCATTGATAAAATATATTAGCAATACACAAATAGGAGGGCAGTGCAAGCAATATGGATCGCATAAGCGTCGCCAACGCTCGTTCGTCAGAGCGTCCCCGGCCCGCGAAGTGCGCGGCCGGGGAACACGTTTGGTGCGATCTTGCCTTCATCGACGAGAATGGTGCCGCCTACTAGCAGATAGCGCACGCCGACACTCGGCTCCATCGGCTTTGCGTAAGTGGATCGGTCGCTGATCTTTGCCGCGTCGAACACCACGATGTCGGCGTCGGCGCCTTCCTGTAATCTGCCCTTTTGGTGTGCCACGGGAGTGGAACGCTCCAGCATCTGCGCCGGCATCAGGCTCATCTTGCGCAGCGCATCCATCAGTGCGATCGCTCTTTTTTCGCGCACGTATTGGGCCAGCACGCGAGAGTAGGTGCCGGCATTGCGGGGATGTCCTTCGGCGCCATTGCTGGCGATCATCACCAGAGGGTGGGCGATCACTTGGTCGACCGCTTCCTGCGTGTTACTGAAAATCACCACAAAGTGCGTGGCGTTGGAATTGTGCAGTTCATCGAAACGTTCCTGGGTGAGGCGTTCTCCCGTGTCGGGAAGCAGCAGGCTGTCATAGCTGATGCCCAGCTTTTCTTGCCAGCCGGGGTTGAAGAGCGCTGAGTTGATCGCGGTCATACCTGCGATGTAGGGATAGGCTTCGGTGGTGACATCGAGGCCTCGGGCACGCGCCCCTTCGATCATGGATAGACACTCCATCGCATCCCGCGTGCAAGAGCTGTTGATATGGACGATGTGCAGTGAAGCGCCTGAAATCGCTGCCGCGCCGATTACTTCGCTGATAGATTCGATGGACGAGCCGGGCTCGAGGCGGCCGCCGCTGCGTACATGGGTGTACACGGGCAATTTCCGCTCGGCGGCCAGGCGGAACATGTCGATCACTTCCAAACGAGTGGCTCCCGGCGTGTACTGGAGTCCCATGCCTAAGGCCAAGCCACCGGCATCCAGTTCGGCGCGCAGCCGGTCCTGTATGTGCGCGATTTGGTCAGGCGTGGCGGGCCGATCGGTCGCAGGTCCGCTTTTAGGCAGGATGGCGCCGGCAGGCAGCGGGGCTCCGAATACGAGAGCTCGCGCCGCCACGTGGCTCGCCGAGGTGCCATAGTGAATGAGCGAGTGGCCCTGTTTGGTTTTCAAAAACTCGGCCACGTCGGGCGCGCCGATTTCCAACTCAAGTGCCGTGGTCACTCCATCGAGCGCCTTGACACGCTCGCTTGGCAGATCTTGGCCGTGCTGATGCAGATCAATGAATCCTGGCGCGACGATGAGCCCTGCGGCATGAACGATACGGCGACCGCTCAAGCCCTCGGATGAAATGCGGGCAATCTTGCCGTCGCGGATGCCCACGTTGCGCACGGCATCCGCGCCCGTTTCGGGATCCATAACGCGTCCACCTTGGAGCACGACATCGTACTGCTGTGCGCACACCATAGTGGCCGATAACGCCAGAAGAAAGATAGAGGCAATCAGCTTGACCATGGTGGCTCCGTAAACCTTGCAACACGAACCGCTTCACATTTCCGGTTTTAGCCTTCCATATTCATGCGGGTGTCGCAAGTCTGCAAGAGTCAGGCCTTGGGGTTTGAGGATTTTGCGGGTGATCTTTTGGTTGGGCTCTTCTAGGAGGGTGCCGCGTTTGTGGTTCTTGTTCTGCGCGTCGGGGTTAGGTGTGTAATGACGTCCATGTCGGGCCCTCACGGTGGGTGCTTAGCTCTTCCTGCGCGTGTTACCCATAAAGTCGCGCTTGCCGATCGGGATGCCCTTCCATCGAAGGATGTCGTATGCGGTTGCGGCGTGGAAGTAAAAGTTGGGTTGGGAGAAAGACAGCAAGAAATTTTCCGCGGTGTAATCGACATGACGGTCGCCGAAGGCAAAGCGCATATGGCGGCCAACGAAAGAGTCGACCTCGGCGGCTGTAATCGCTCCTAGTGCGGCGATTGATTCAACAATTCGCGCCTTGAGTGCAGCGAAATCCTGTGGGGGTGTCGTCATATCGGGCGAGAAGACTCCCTTGCGGACGCCTTCGATGGCGCCGAGCGAGTGCACGACGGTGGATTTCACTTGATAGGCAAAGGGCTGCATATCGGCGGCGAGGCGGCCTTGAATGATGTCCTGCGGCATCACTCCTTTTTCGGTGCAAAAGGCTTCCGCCTTATCGATTAAGCCGACGACCGCCCCCAGGATCTGGCAATAGGACGGGACAGTGGCGGCGTAGAGTGAAAATGCCATGCGTGCCTCAGGATTTTGGAGTGAGTTTGCGCCGATCCTTTATCTTGGTCAAAAAAACAGCACACTAAGGCAAGAGGTTGATTCGAGATTGCGTTTGGGTGACAAGGAACCGGTTGTGCACCGGGTTATCCACCGAGAATGGGGAGTAATGCGTCCGCGGAGATGCAATTACTTGGGGGGAGACACGAGTGAGTCGAACGAGGGGCAGGGATGATCTGGAGCGCGGGTGTCGCAGACGGTAACCTTGGCGAGTGAGTGCATGACGGCGTCGAGATCTTGGTCTGTCGGGTTCGCTCGCCAGGCGCGTTGGACTGAGTAAAGTGTGTCCTTGCCTTTGAATCACGCGGAATGCGGTTGTTTCGGTTGCCCTAAGTGTTAGTTCTGCCCACCCACACCAAATGCCTGTGAATCTCCCCGCCGATCGATTCACGCGGAGGAATTCCGGGCATGGTGGCGCTGTTCCAGCTGTTGCGCGATGAACCGGTCAACGATATAGGCAATATTCCCCAAGACAATCCTAAGCGACATCACTAACATTACCTAAAACAATGGCCCGCTCATCGGGCGGCATAGGGCTCGATTTCTTTTGGGGAACCGGCATTGGCAGCACTGGACGTTATATTCACGCGGCACATCAGCGTCCGCATCTACGGCGTGGCGGCTGTTGGGTTCGGGCTGGTGGGTCTGGTCTGGGGAGATCTCGCCGCGGTATTGGAGCCAGTCCCAAAAGATCTTCCCGGACGATCCGCGCTGGCGTACGCCGTGGCAGTCGCTTGTTTGCTGGGGGGCTTGGCAATTCAATGGCGGCGCACCGCTGCACTCGGTGCCCTGGCGCTGACCGCGCTTTTCAGTCTGGGGGCCATACTGTTCCACGTGCCGCGCATCATCGCGTACCCATCTGTGTTCGCCACCTGGGAGGGGAGCGCTGAACAGCTGGCGCTCGTAGCCGGAGGACTGGTCGCTTACGCGTACTGCGCGCATTTGGAACCAGCGGCCGCCGAGCGAATATCCAAGATCGGCCGCCTCATCTTTGGCGTATGCCTAATCGTGTTTGGCCTGGCTCACCTATTCTATCTGGCCTACACCGCCAAGTTAGTTCCCGCGTGGCTCCCGCCAGGGCAAATGTTTTGGACGTACGCGACGGCGGCCGGGCATTTTGCGGCCGGCATCGCGATACTTTCAGGAATCGCTGCACGCCCCGCGGCCATGTTGCTCACCGCGATGTTTGTCGTGTTCGGCATCCTGGTGCATGCGCCCACGATCATTATCGATCCCCACGCTCACATAAACTGGTCGGAGAATGCGTTGAACTTCGCCTTGATCGCATCCGCGTGGGTAATAGCCGCCTCGATCCCGGCGGTTGGGAAATCCAAGGCCTAACATTCATACGGTCGTTTGCGAAACTGCTGAGCCTGGCGCCGCGAGCGAGCTCTCCAACAGTCGACATTTTTCTCGAGCGCCATGCCCGATCCCGCCTATGCTGACGGGGTCGGAACCTCTTGTGGAGAGACACCACGCGGGCTTCGCGTGGCCACTGTCGCAGATCGGCCAACAGTAGACGATGGGCGACCTTGGTGACTTGGCGGATATCGGTCGTTCGTTTGGCAATGACATCAAAGATTCGGCATGAGTCGGGAGGTCAGCGCATTGCATTCACAGATCCGATCGGTAAGCATGCATGGGTAACCTCTATGCTTGTTTTCAGGAAGGATCCTACCATGCAGCGCATTCTGTTGGCTCACATCGTGATTACGGCAGCTATTCTTCTCAGTGCCTGCGTGACGCTCGCGCCGGGCGCCGACCAGGTTCGTATCACCAACAAAGCGTCAGACGTAGGGACGTGCAAGGCGTTGGGCAACATACAGGTCCCAAAGAACAATCAAGGGCTCGTTGATGGTGCCTCGGCGCAGAATCAGTTTCGCAACCAAGCGGTTGGCCTAGGTAGTAACGTGGCGCTCGTGACGGAAGGCTTCGTGAGCATTCCGGTCGCGGGTATTGCCTATCGTTGTCCCTGAGAGCGCCGCTGGCGTCATTGAGTGCACAGGGAGTTCATTGTGTTGGGTTCCTGGTAGCCGACGGTCACCAAGGGCCGCTTGGGGTCAAGACTTGCCGGATTCCGACGCTTCCTGAAAATGCGACCGCCAATTGGCGCTGTCGGCCGACTGCCGTCGGGTCGCCACCCCCGAATAACTGGCGGAAAGCCGACACTCCGACGCTATAATATTTGTTATGGGGATTCAGTACGCGTGGCACAGCGACGATCGATACTATGCGACCGTCGTGAAGAATCAATATCGGCAGTTGCCATTGCCCCTTCGTTTACGTTCGCAAGCGATCATCATTTGGACCTTTCTTTCCGGTCTCACGCTGTCGTCGGACTTGGATTTTCGGACGAAGTGGATTTTCTTAGGAGTCATCACCGCTTTCGCCTGTGTCTTTCCGTCTTTGGTGAAACGCGGAATTGTCCTCAAGTACCGACTTCGGCCTACATTTGGTGCGGAGACAACTTTCAGGATGAGTGACAATGAAGTAGTGATTAATGGTCCTGGTGCGGGACGATTTCCATGGACCGTTTATGACCGCGCAGTCCATTTTTCCGATGGAATCCTTCTGGTACGGAAAGGCGGTATCCGATGGTTGCCCGACGCCGCGCTGACGGAAGGAACCCCAGGCGACGCAATCGCAATCGTCCGAACTCACTTACCCGTGCGTGAGTTATCCTAATGGGATAGGAGTCGGATTCAACAAAAAGTTTGGATTGTCGGTCTCCACCCGGCCAAAAGGCGAAGTTCGTAACATTCAAATCGTCGCTTGTTAGCTGCCGTTCGCGGCTTGCGGTAACCTAATTCCTATGGATCGCGTTCTATCACCACCAATCTGTCACCTAATTACTAGTTAGGCGTCCGACAAGATCGTGCCTTTCCCGATACTCATCGTCGTCCCTCTTCTCGCCCTCAAAGGCGCGCTCGTGGGTCGCTTTGTGTACCGTGGCCGCCTCCGGGCCCGTGCGGACCGGCAATTTCGCTGCAACGTTAAGACGGGCCCCGGCCCGACGGGACACATTCACATGCCGGTCGGAACGCGAGATTTGGTCGTGTACTATGAATCCAGCCCAACGGCCGACTTCGTGGTATCCCGGCGCGGAATGAAATGGGTGAGTGGCGATCCCGTGGAAGTGACGGATGAGGATCTCAAACTCATTCATACAACATTGAGTACCTGGGCTCGGGCTCGGGGATCAACTCTGGCGGGGCTTTGATGCCTAGCCAACGGTTCGAGCGAATCGCGGGGCAGCATCTTCGGTGGGCCAAGGAGAGGGTAGATGATCTGGATAAATCAACTTCGTTTGACGACAACGCAACCCCGCGTCGCTCAACCTCATCGTTAGACATCACGTGAATCGCCTCTGGTGTTCTCTCATTCTTATCTCGATTTCGGCCGCGTGCGGTTCGAGGGAACACACTTACATCACGGTTCAAGAAGCGCGCGTCGCAAACGTCTTTGGGCGACACCTGCCAGATTTACTCCACATCTTCCAAAAATATCTTGGTGGGACACAAATTGTGCTCGGCGGGCGATTCCGGTGCGTTTTGCTTCGATCCGCGCGAGCGCGCTACTTTCTTTGCCAAGCTTTCAGATTCAATCGACGCTCAGGTTTGGGGTAACGAGTTCAGCAAGACTATACCCACTCTAGGTCTAGTGGGCCTACATCCCTTAACCTACGATTCTCGCGAGGGGCATTGGGTATTTTTCTGCGCCGACTGGAACGGATGTACGACTTGCACTTGGATGAAACGCGAGCGGTGATGTCTGACAATCGGTTCGAGTGATCGCGGGTCTGAGCCCTCAAAGCCGACACTGACCACCGACGGCTTGGGGTCGTAGCGGAAATAGCGTAGAGATCGAACGGTCATTGTTTGCACGACATAGTCTAACGCCCCTACACTTCGCCGGTCATAACCGGGTCAACCAATGAAGAAGATTGGGCGGAGGTCCAACGTCTCGCCCCAGGTCGTTTCTCCGCGGCGAACCGACCCCGCTACCATCGTTCACCGCATTACGGGCGCGGGCGTACCATCGGACCAATGCTTCACCGGCACCATCAGCACGCTTATTGCCTCTGGCGAATCCTGAAACTGCGGGTTCAGCATCGGGGGCGCACCGGGCAGATCTGCGCCCCACGTCGCGCCGGCCGCGCGTGGAAAATAGAACATGAGATGCGGTACCCAATTGCGCGCGTCGTCATTCAGATAGCCCTGCTTTGACATCATGTAGGTCAGCGCGCCGGTCTCGAGCCGTGGCAGCGCATGCTTGTCGATACCATTCCTGATCGCGGCGACGATTTGTGGCTTCGAGCGCCCCGCCAACACAAGCTCCGTACGCTTGATCGTGTATGGCAAGATCGAACGCACAGCAGGCGGATTGAAGCACAGCGGCCCGCGCATACGGGGATTCCAGAACCCTGGAAAGTCGTATTGCGACATCCACGCCCGCTCGACCGCGCAGACGAATCCGTTGCTGCCCTTGACCGCAGTGTCGTAGCCCTGACGCGTGAGTACCAGCACAGTCGCCTTGTCCGCGATGGAAGGCGGTGCAGCGCTCTTCGCCAGCGTAATCTCGGTAGAACGATCCATCATGTATTGATCCAGCGGAGCCATCGCCGGGTAATCTGCCGCTGGCGCGACAGATGCGCAGAGCAATGCCGCACAGAATGCAGTGGCGTATCTCATCTCAAAGAGCCTCCGCGGCGGCCGATTGCCTGATATCCGCTTAGTCTCGCCACCATCCGCCGAGACTTCGAAGCACGACACCCACCCAGCACAGTCCCTTCCATAGATGTCCCCGGACCCAATGTCCCACTGTCGCTGAACTGCTTCAATGTAGCAAGGAAACTCTCGCGATGGGCTTTATACGGCTGAGTTACTGCATTGGCGTGCCTGGAAGCGGTCAGTCGCGAATGCCGGCTTCACGCCCTGAGGTAGTCGGTCAAGCGTTTTGTGGGTTGGGCACCAGGTTTTTCAGCAGCGAGGACTGGCGTATTTTCAATGCATTGAGGTATCTGGTTTCATCGTAAAGAGTGTGATTCTTCC
>Ga0224547_1000051_pt1 | contig 27971 bp, 27 predicted proteins | sample 714P21014metaG_FD_179908 | JGI IMG/M metagenome (GOLD analysis project Ga0224547, IMG submission 179908) | Peat soil microbial communities from Stordalen Mire, Sweden - 717 P2 10-14 | ecosystem: Environmental > Terrestrial > Soil > Wetlands > Peat | place: Sweden: Norrbotten County, Stordalen...
ATCCTCCAGATTCTGCGCAAATCGAAATGGCCCCGGGCTGCCCCAGGAGCCGCGGTAGTTGAAGGTCACCGCATTCCAACCTGCGCGGCGCACGGCCTGCGCCAAATCGAGGTTCTTCTCATTCCCCGGCAAGCCGTGGCAGATGACCAGCGTGGGATGCGCACCGGCACCGGGCGGCGAGTACACCAATCCGTTGATGAGCACTCCATGACTGGGGATGTGCAGTACCGTCATGGCTGCCGGATGCGCCGAATCCACGGGCGGATCCGTGAAGATGGCCGGCGGCACCGATTGCGCCGAGACCCCCGCCGATGCGAAGCTGAAACTCACCCATGCAAGGAATAGAGACACGCGCATCACGAACACCTCATGCAAACAGCGGGCGGCAGAAGAGTTTGTATGATAAACGACTATCGCCTACCTCAAGGAGTCGCTTGCATCACATGGAGTTTGACGGCCGATGGATGGCTGGAACTGTGATACACGGTGTTTTCCGCGGTCTTCATCAGGCGATTCATGCCGAGCGGTTCACCGGTGTTCGGGTTCACGTCGAATCGCGGGAAATTACTGCTCGAGATGTCCAGACGGATGCGATGACCCTTCTTGACCACGTTGGCGGTGTCGAACGGCCGGATGAGCATGCCGTAGATTTTGCCGGGCGTCAGGAGTCGGCGCTTCTGCGAGCGATCGCGATAGCTGGCGCGCACGATGCCATCGGTAAGATTCATGTCAAACCCAGTCGGAAAATCCGCACTCGGCGGATACACATCGATGAGTTTGGCGGTGAAGTCCGTATCGGTCGCCGTCGATGAGGCGTACAGCGTGACTTCCACGGGCCCGGCCAACACGACATCTTGCTGGAGTATCTCGCTCTCGAAGACCAGCACGTCGCTGCGGGCGCGCAGCGGCAAATAGGGAGGGCGCGAGCCCGGCATATCGGGACGTTCGCGCTGGTCGTAGGCGCCGTCCTTCAAGCGCCTCGAGACTCCGCCGCCAATGGTGGGCACGGGATGCGCGGGATCGAATTGAAACGTGGTCGCCGCTTGCTCCGCTGAAGTGGGCGCATGCGCGTTCAACGATCCGTCGGCGTGGAGATAGAAAATCGCGGCGCGCGATGCAGCGGGCGGCCATTCCTTCGCTTCACGCCACTCGCCGCCGTGATAGAGGCGTCCGGCAGCGTCTTTGTGGCCGTCGCCCGTACCCATCAGAAAATAGCGCACCGGCGCCTGCGTTGAACTCGGCGTCTCGATGCCTTTCAAATAGTAGTCGAACCAGCGTAGATGAAAATCCGTGTCGAAATCCTTGATCGCGGCCTCTGCGCCAAAGTCCACATCGCCGGCATAAGTCGCCGTATTTCCGTGATGGGTCCATGGCCCGATCACGAGGCGCATCGCGGACTTCTTCAGCGCCGCGAGCCTGCGCCAGTTCTCGATCGTTCCGCGCAGATAGATGTCGTACCAACCGCCAACGTGCATCATGGGAACATCCGCGGTCTGCGCGTAGAACTTTTCCCATTGCATTCCGAGCGTATCCCAATGTGCGTCATAGTCGGAATGCGTCGCTTCGTCCAGATAATAGCGTTCGTAATTCGGTGCCATCGACAGTGGGCTCAGTCCCTTGCGGATCGGCAGCGCTGCATACCATGCGGTTACGTCCTCCTTGGACAGCATGCCTTTCGTGACGGGATCCTTGGCATCATCCAATGCCTGCGACCACGCCCATGTTAGCTGACGGCCCATCTCGAACGCGCCGTCGTATCTGACGCTGTGATCCCAAGCGTTTGCCATGCCTCCCATGTTGAGCAGCAGGGCGCGAAGATGCGGGGGCGCGAGCTTCGATGCATCGGCCTGCGTATGCGCCGCGTATGAAGTCCCGTACATGCCCACTTTGCCGTTACTGAATGGCCGGCTCGCCGCCCATTCGATCGAGTCATATCCATCATAGGCATCATATGAATAGTACTTTTCAAACACGCCCTGCGAATGATGACGGCCACGCGTGTCCTGAACCATGACGACATAGCCATGCTTCGCCAAAGTCTCCGCGATCGATACGGCCGCGGGCTCCGACTTGTCGTAGGGAGTGCGATGTAGCAGCACCGGCAGCCGTTCCGTCGCCGGCACGTTTCCCGTTCCAGGCCGGTAAATATCGGTGGCCAGCAACACGCCGTCGCGTGCCGCGACCATGACGTCTTGCTCGCGGATCACCTCGGGATAGGCCTTCGCCCCGACAGATTGCGCGTAGCCGGCCGCAGCAGCGAGCAGCCACGCCGCAGCGGCGAGAATTGCATGGATTCGTTGGAGCCGTGGTGTCATTGGGCTATCTTAACTTCCGGAATTCATCGCGCGCCTGCGGATGTTCAGCGAGGAGCTTCTCGAGCCGCGGCAGCCGGGAGTGAGCGGCGTTGCGCAGTTCTCGCGGCGCCTCGCGGTAAGATTCGCGAAGCAATGCGCTCTGCTGCTCGACCAGGACGGCCGCCAGCGTCGCCGCCTGCACGAGTTCTTTTTCCGCCTTGGCCGGATCCTTGCTGCGGCGTGTGCTCGAGTAGAGCTTGTACCAGATCATGCGAGCGGCTTCCGGCAACATGATCGGGATACAGTGCCCGCCGGCGAGCGCCGCGGCGGCGCGGCTGCCTTCGAGCAGGTAATCGAAGAACGGAATCGTCTGCGCGTGCCATTCGAGTTCCGGTACCGCGACGATTTCACCCAATAGGGGTCCGGGGGCGAGGATGTCAACGCGTCGGCCTTCGGTGCCCGGCAGCTTCACCGAGGTCGGCGGATTCTTAGCCGGCACGCCCGGGATCAGGGCGAAAGGCAGCTGCGTGGCGTGCATGGCGGATAGAAACGAAACCGTGGTCGCCAGTTTCAATGTCTGCCGGCGCGCCAGTTCCACGTCGTGCGCTGCGGCCGCGGTGACCATGGCGCCATACTCATTGAGCCAGCTCAAGAAGGCCAAGGTGCCGACCACCACCATACCGGCCTCGAAGATTCTTCGGTTTCGCAGCTCAACGAGGACGCTGGCGACACTTTTGTGCGCCACTTGATAGCCGAGCCTGGCGAGCGCCGTCACCTGTTTGGCCGTCCACTCAGAATTGGCAATTCGACTCTGCATCGCTTCGTAGGCCGCCGAATTGCTCGCCGTGCCCACAAATTGTTCCGATCGCTTCGTCGGCACCGGGTAGTAGGAGCGGTACCAATATTCGTGGCCCGTGCCTGCGCGCTTGACCAGGGTGCCCGGAGTACCGGGAAGCAGATCGCCCGTGGCGTTGGCACGAGCTTTGACTTCCGTATAGAGCGCGCGGATCGCTATTTCATGGAGGTGGTAAAGAGGCTTGGATGGCAGCAACAGGCCCACCTGATTTTAAGGGGTGCCGGGGCAATGCATCGATTACCCACTATTCCTATATTTTAGTGGGTAAGCGAGGGAGCAATCAAGGTCAGCTGCCGGCGCTGTCCGGCTGCCGCCAGCCTCTCTCGAAGGGCAGCCGCCAGGCGCTGGGGGCGATGAGCTGATGGATGGCGTTGGGTCCCCACGATCCGGGCTCATAGAAACGAACCGGCAGCGGTGCCTCCAGCAGATTACTGGAAACCTCCCAAAGGCGCTCAATGCCGTCGGCGGTCGTGAACAACGTGTGGTCGCCGCGCATCGCATCCAGAATCAAGCGCTCATAGGCTTCGAGCACATCGCCAATGTGCCCGGTATCGTGCATGGCGAACTGCATACTGAGCTTGTCCAGACGCATGCCGGGACCCGGGCGCTTGCCATAGAATGACAGCGACATCTTTGCGGCATCCGCCAGGTCGAAGGTCAAATGGTCCGGGCCTTGCTCTCCGATTCCGGAACCGGCCGGAAACATGCTCTTAGGCGGCTCCCGAAAGGCAATCGAAATGATGCGTTGACCTTCCGCAAGACGCTTGCCTGTGCGCAGATAGAAGGGCACACCGGCCCAGCGCCAATTGTCGATGTGGCATCTCAACGCAATGAAGGTCTCCGTATCCGAGTCGGCGGAGACACCTTCTTCGGACCGGTATCCCGTGTATTGTCCGCGGACGACATCGGCGGGCTTGATCGGCAACATACTGCGGAAGACCTTGTTTTTCTCCTCGCTGATGGGTTGCGGTTCCAGAGACGTCGGGGCCTCCATCGCCATGAATCCAAGAATCTGAAACAAGTGAGTGACCACCATATCGCGGTAGGCGCCGGTCTGTTCGTAGAAACCGGAGCGCTTGCCAAGGCCCAACTTCTCGGGAACGTCGATTTGCACGTGGTTAATGAAGTTGCGGTTCCAGATCGGTTCAAACAAACCATTGGCAAAGCGGAAGGCGAGAATGTTTTGCGCGGCCTCTTTGCCGAGAAAATGATCGATGCGGAAGATCCGATCCTCGTCGAATACCTCGTGCAGTTTGCCGTTCAACAAAACCGCGCTCGCGAGATCCGTGCCAAATGGTTTCTCCATAATGACTCGGGAACGGTCGACCAAATCGGCCTCCCCCAGCAGGCGCACGGCAGACAATGCGGCGTTGGGCGGCACGCTCAGGTAGTGCAGCCGGCGGCACTCAACATTGAAACTGCGTTCCGCCTCCAGCACAGCTGCCTTCAGCACGCCGGCACCGGCGGTCAACGGCACATAGTTGAGGCTGTTTGAGAACGCATCCCAGTCGGCTTGTGGAACTTTGCGCGTCGAGAATTCGGTGAGCGCGTCCCGTGCTAACTTGCGGAAACCGTCGGTGTCCAGATTCTCGAGTGAGACGCCAATGATGCGGCAGCCCGGGATGAACCCCGAACTCGCCAGATGGAATAGCCCGGGCAACAGCTTGCGTCGAGCAAGATCGCCGGTCGCACCCACCAGAACCACGACTTGGGGGAACTGCGGCCCAACCCCCGGCGGTATTTTTGCCACTATTCATATCTCCTTCGAGGGAATCAACAACAGTGTAGTCATGTCGCATTCTGCATCCTATTCCAGGATGCGCCAACGTCGCCGCCCAACATTAACCCACCGTGGGCGAAACATTAAACCCCGCTATTTTCGTATTGCTAATTCATTTTAAAGGCAGGCCCCGCTGTGGTGTTTGACCCTCAAATCCAAGGCGAGTAGAACGAGTACCACATAGGCTGATTCGGTGAAATCCCATGTTTACCAAACTCGTCATATTCGCCGCTGCATTGATTCTTGTCGGCCCCCTCTTCGCCGCGACTGCCGGAAGTTCGGGAGGCGGATCGTCGGCGCCAGCCAGCTCAGGCGCGAGCCAGTCCGGTTCCTCCGGGGGCGGCGGTCATAGCGGCGGTGGTGGGGGCGGCGGTCATTTCGGTGGCGGAGGAATGGGCGGACGAGGCGCCGCGACCAGTGCACGCGGAGCCGCTTTTGGCGGCACATTCGCCAATCATGAACACGCAAGCCCGCATTCAAGCGCTGCGCATGTCGCAAAGCCCCTCGCAGGCCAACACGTTACATTCCAACATTCCACATTCAAGATGGCCGGTACGGATCATCACCACCATCATCCGGGCAACCTTAGACGCGAACCCTTTTTCGAAAACCCCTACGTTCACAACTGCCTCCCTCTCTATGACCCGCTCAGCAACCTGTGGAATGATTGCTACGGCCCGGCCAAGACGACCCCGGGCAACGGGACCCATCGCCGCTCGTAGAACAAGAGCATGAATTTCGCGGCGGCCGCCACCCTGCTTGCCGCGATGTTGAGCGGCACAGCGCTGCCGCTACGCGCAGCCGAATCCCCAGACACGTTCAATCAGGACACTGAGAGCAACGCCAAGGAATTCGCCGCTTCGATTGAGCGCTTCAATGCGCGCGACCCGCAATCACCAGACACTCTGAACGCTCGCCTGTCCTACGCGGTTCTTCTCGCGAAGATCGAGGGCGGGGACTGTCAAACCCGTTTAGATAGCGCGCAGAATCAGCTGGATCTCGCCCGAGCCAATCCGGCACTCGGCGTCGTGTTGCCCTCGGGACAAGCGCGCTTAAGCGACGCTGAGTACCAGGTTCATTCGGCGCGAGCTGCGTGCAGCGGCTCCGAACCGCGCGATGCGGAATTGCGCAATGCGGAGCTACACGCCGCGCTCGAATCGGCACAGCGCGCGGTCGCCCTGTATCGCGACGCCTTCGATGCAGTATCCATGGTCGCCATGCAATTCAATTGCGGCGTGGTGTATCACGACCTCGGCGACACGGATGCCGCGGTCTCGGCATTGCAGGCAGCAATCGCCATGGACCGCGAGTACGGCTACGCGGATGATGCCGAAGACAACTACTCGCAACTCCTGCAGTGGAGCGGCCAGGAAGCGGACCCCGACCAAGTTACCGCGCGCATGCAGGACTTCCCGGAGCGCTCGGCCACGCTCGCATTCGACTGGTTCTCGAGCGACGCCGGGGTGAGGTTCGAATCCGACTACACCCAAGTCGAGGACGGCGCGGCCTTGAATGTCCACAGCACCCGAGACGCGCAGCGCCGCGTCCGCAAGGGATTGGGCAGTTGGAAGGTATCATTCGAGCCCGCTGCCGCCCATCTCGACCTTGCAAACCCGCCGCTCAAAGAACCCGCGCCAGGGCTCGCGACCTCACTTGCGGGCATGCTGCTTCAATTCCACGACTTCGAGCTGGCGCCCAACGGTGAGTTCGACAGCAGCGCCGACGGTTTCAAGTTCGGTTCTCGCGTGCGCGCGGATGTGAAGGCACTGACTCGCGACCTTGCGGCGCGAGGCACGCCCGCTACGCAGCTCATGCGCAGCATCGCCAAAGCCCTCAGCGCGCAGCTATCGCCTGCCGTGATCGAAAATTTGGTGGCCGAGGACTACAACTTTGAGACGGGAACTTGGATCGGTGCAACACTTGATCAAGGCGTCTGGTACAACATGACGGCATCGCTGTCGTTGCCCGTGGAACCGCAGGTCTTTGTAAAGCACGAGATCGAATTCGCCTACACGCGCCCGATTCCTTGCACCGACGATAGCAAGGAAACCGCCTGCATTGAGTTGGTGCTGCATGCAACACCGGATCCCGCAATCCTCAACAAATTGCTCGGCATGCTTGCCCGCTCCGCCCGCTTGCCGCGCCAACAGCTGCTGCAGTTGCAGGCGCACACCGACATGCGGCTAATCGTAGATCCCGTAAACCTGGTGGCGTATCGCCGCGACATGCGCCGCTATTCATATTGGTCGACGGGCGCCGCGGACCCCAATCACTCGCTGATCGAATCCGAAAAAACCAGCATGGTCAGCGGCCGCTTGAGCCGCACGGAGGGCAGCTAGTTTCTCCCCTGATCGATGGCCCAAAAAAAAGAGCGGACTTAAAGTCCGCTCTTTCTTGATTGCAACTACCGTTTGAGCGGTAATTACATGTCCATACCGCCCATGCCGCCCATGCCACCACCGCCGCCGCCGCCGTGTGCATGCTCTTCTTCCTTCGGCGACTCGGCGATCATGACTTCCGTCGTGAGCAACAATCCTGCCACCGAGGCGGCGTTCTGCAGAGCCAGACGCGTCACCTTGGTCGGATCCAGGATGCCCAGTTCGATCATATCTCCGTACTCACCGGTCTGGGCGTTGTAGCCGAACGTGCCCTTACCCTCGCGGACTCGGTTCAGAACAACCTCGGCATCCTCACCGGCATTGGTGACGATTTGACGCAGCGGCTCTTCAATTGCGCGAGCCAGGATCTTGATGCCCGTGGTCTGATCTTCGTTCTTGCCGACGAGCTTCTCGATCGCCTTGAGCGCACGAACCAGAGCGACACCGCCGCCCGGAACCACGCCTTCTTCGACGGCCGCACGGGTTGCGTGCAACGCATCTTCGACGCGGGCCTTCTTTTCCTTCATTTCGATTTCGGTCGACGCACCGACTTTGATCACGGCAACACCACCGGAGAGCTTGGCAACGCGCTCCTGGAGTTTTTCCTTGTCATAGTCAGAGGTCGCTTCCTCGATTTGCTGACGGATGCTCTCGACACGGCCCTTGATGTCAGAGGCCTTGCCGGCGCCGTCGATAATGGTGGTGTTCTCTTTCTCCACCAGAATCTTCTTCGCTTCGCCCAAGTAGTTCAGCGTCGCTTTTTCGAGCGACAAGCCGACTTCGTCCGAGATGACCGTACCGCCCGTAAGAACAGCAATGTCTTGCAACATGGCTTTACGGCGATCGCCGAATCCCGGCGCCTTGACGGCGGCAACCTTGACGATGCCGCGGATCGTGTTGACGACCAACGTGGCAAGCGCTTCGCCTTCCACGTCTTCCGCAACGATCAGCAGCTGCCGGCCACCCTTCGCAATGGCTTCCAGCAGGGGCAGCAATTCGCGAATGTTGGAGATCTTCTTGTCGACCAACAGCACCAGCGGCTTGTCGAGCTCGGCGCTCTGGCTCTGCTGGTTGTTGATGAAGTAGGGCGAGAGGTAGCCGCGGTCAAACTGCATGCCTTCGACCACTTCGAGCTCGTTCTCGAGGCCCGAACCTTCTTCAACCGTGATCACGCCCTCTTTGCCGACCTTCGCCATCGCATCGGCAATGGTCTTGCCAATGCTCTCGTCGGAGTTCGCGGAGATCGTGCCGACTTGCGCAATCGCTTTCGCATCCTTGCAGGGCTTGGAGAGCTTCTTGAGCTCTTCCGTAGCCGCAATGACCGCGGTGTCGATGCCGCGCTTCAAGTCCATCGGATTTGCACCTGCGGCAACCGACTTTAAGCCCTCGCGAATGATGGCTTGCGCCAATACGGTCGCGGTGGTGGTGCCGTCGCCGGCTTCGTCAGACGTGTTGGAAGCGACTTCCTTCACCATCTGTGCGCCCATGTTTTCGAACTTATCTTTGAGTTCGATTTCCTTCGCGACGGAGACACCGTCCTTGGTGACTGTGGGAGCGCCGAAGCTCTTATCGAGCACCGCGTTGCGGCCCTTCGGACCCAGTGTGACTTTGACGGCATTCGCCAAAATATTCACACCCTTGAACATGCGTGCCCGAGCGTCGTCGCTGAAGCGTACGTCTTTAGCTGCCATTTGCTGATACCTCTAATTAATTTTGATTTGCGGGAAGTAAATTTGGATTGAACGGCGCGCGGCTTACTTGCCTTCCACGATGGCCATGATGTCTTCTTCACGCATGACGACCAGCTCATCTCCATCCATCTTCACTTCGGTACCGCTGTACTTACCGAAAAGAATCTTGTCGCCGACTTTGACGTCCAGCGGGCGAATTTCGCCGTTCTCCAATATCTTGCCCTTACCGACGGCAACGACTTTCCCGAAGATCGGCTTTTCAGTCGCGGTATCCGGGATCACGATGCCACCTGGAGACTTACGCTCCTCTTCTTCTCTTTTCACGATCACGCGGTCATGAAGGGGACGAATCTTCATAAGACAAGACTCCTAATGCTTGAGTTTGGTTTAACAAAGGGGTGGTGTTGTTAGCACTCTCCCATCGAGGCTGCTAATCATAGCGACGAAATATTACGATTCAAGGGCTAGGCATCTTATTTTTTGCTGTGTCGCAGCAATAAAACGGTGCTGGCGCGCTCGAGGCCCGGCTACTAAAGTGCGCTTCATGCAGCGCACCCAAGCCACCGTCCTCCTCTCGCTCCTGTTGCTCGGCGCGGCCGGAACTGTCCACGCCAAGCCCTGGTGGATGCGGGGCATTGAATCCAACGAAACCGACTTCCTGCCGCCCGATGTCGCATTCCGGGTTGCCGCGCGCATCGACGGCAATGTGCTGAAGGTGCGCTGGGTCATTGCCGATGGCTACTATCTCTACAAACAAAAGATCGAAGTCAAAGCGGAAAGTCCGGACCTGGTGGTCTCTGCCCCGCAGCTGCCTCTCGGGGTGGTAAAAACCGACCCCTACCTCGGTACCCAAGAAATCTATACCCAGCAGATTGAAGCGGCGGTTCCCTACACCCGGATAGATGCGGGCGCCCACCCGATCCAGATCAAAGTGACCTACCAGGGCTGCGCGGAAGCGGGCCTGTGTTACCCGCCCATCACCAAGGTGGTTTTCCCGACCGCCGGCCACGCTCCGGCTGCGCACAACGTTCCGCCCTACCCGTGGGAGAGCATCGCGATCATTGCGGGTGCATTCGCATTTCTGCTCGCAGGGCTGGTGCTGCGCAAGGGACGCAAGCTCGACGTTCCTGTATGAAGACGCCGGGACTGCGCCTCTTGGGCGCCGCGTTACTCGTGCTGCTGGGAATTTGGGCGGGATTGAAGACTCACTCAGTGCGCAGCGCTCATGAGGCCCAGGGCGTTGCGGTGCCTGCCGGCATGGCCAGTGCGCCGAACCCGTCGGACAGTTCGGCAGCCGAATCGGCCAAGCCGAATCCCGTCGTTCCGGCCCGGCTGCCTGATTTTTCGTTAAAGGATCTAACGGGCAAAGCCATCCAGATCTCGGCGTGGAGCGGCAAATCGCTGGTGATCAACTTTTGGGCCACCTGGTGTGCGCCCTGCCGGCGGGAAATACCGCTGCTCAAGACCATCGCGGCCGAATGGGCCGGACGGGATCTTAAGGTGGTCGGAATTGCCGTGGACTATCCAGACAAGGTTCGGGATTTCGCCGGCCAGTTCAAAATTGACTACCCGGTTCTCATCGGCGATCAAGATGCCTTGGACATTGCGGCAAAGTTCGGCATGGCTTCGCCGGCCTTCCCCTTCACCGTTTTCACCGATCGGCGCGGAGAGGTCGTGGCCTTGTTCGTCGGCGAACTGCACCGGCCACAGGTCGATTTCATCCTGTCCGAGGTCTCCGATCTCAACCAGGACCGCGTCCAGCTGCCCGAAGCCCGGCGCGCCATCGCCGAAGGCCTGCAGGCACTGGCTGAGAAACAAGCGGGATGAGCGCTTTGCGGGACGTTCGCCGCCGAAGCTTGCCTTTTCACTTCAAATTCTGGTTATTATCGCGGACCTTAGTAACGCGACTGCGCGGTAACGGATGCCGAGATGGCGCGGATTCTATTGCTCAATGGCCCGAATTTGAACCTGCTCGGCACTCGCGAGCCGGCCGTCTATGGCACGGCCACTCTGCAAGACATTGAGACGAAGCTCAAGGGACAGTGCGTTGCCCAGGGCCATGAACTGATTGCCTGGCAGAGCAATGCCGAGCACGAGTTGATCGGCAAAATACAGGCAACCAAGCGCGAAGCGATCGGCTTCGTGATTATCAATCCAGGTGCCTTCACCCACACCAGCATCGCGCTGCGCGACGCCTTCCTGTCGGTGGGCGTGCCGTTCATCGAAATTCACCTGAGCAATGTATTCGCGCGCGAGGCGTTCCGACATCACTCATATTTGTCCGACATCGCGGTCGGCTGCATTTACGGATTGGGCCCGATCGGGTACGAGCTCGCGCTCCAAGCCGCCATCGCGCGCATAACCGAAAGACCTAAAACGATCGATTCTTAAGGGGTTCGCGGATGGATATTCGCAAGGTAAAAAAGTTGATCGAGTTGCTCGAGGAGTCGGGCATCTCGGAACTTGAGATATCGGAGGGCGAGGAATCGGTGCGCATCAGCCGTCACCCGAGGATGGGCATGCAGGTCGCTGCCACACAATCTGTCCCCCTCCAGGCGGCGCCGGCCGGAGCACCGATGCCGGCCACATCAGCCGGCGAGCACGCGCCCCGCAACGACGAGCACACGGTGACCTCGCCCATGGTCGGAACCTATTACGCGTCCGCTTCCCCGGGCGCGAAGCCCTTCGTCGAAATCGGCAGCGAAATCAAAGTCGGTCAGATACTTTGCATCATCGAGGCCATGAAGATGATGAACCAAATTGAATCCGACAAGGAAGGCCGGGTTACGGCGATGCTTGCGAAGAACGGTGAGCCTGTCGAATTCGGTCAACCGCTGTTTATCATCGAATAGTTCAAGATGATCGAAAAAGTCGTCATCGCGAACCGCGGCGAGATCGCTCTTCGCATATTGCGTGCTTGCCGTGAACTCGGGATCAAAACCGTGGCCGTGCACTCCACCGCCGATTTCAACACCAAACACGTGCTGCTTGCGGACGAGACAGTATGCATCGGACCTCCGCAATCCGCGCTGTCCTACCTGAATATGCCGGCGATCATCAGCGCGGCGGAGGTTACCGACGCAGTTGCGATTCATCCCGGTTACGGATTTTTATCGGAGAATGCCGATTTCGCGGAGCGCGTCGAGAAAAGCGGATTCATTTTTGTTGGACCCAGGGCGGAAACCATTCGCCTCATGGGCGACAAGGTGTCCGCCATCAAGACCATGAAGGCGGCGGGCGTCCCCTGTGTGCCCGGCTCGGACGGACCTTTGGGCAAGGATGGCGATGAGAATTTCCGCATCGCCAAGGACATTGGCTACCCCGTGATCATCAAGGCCTCAGGCGGCGGCGGCGGCCGCGGCATGCGCGTGGTGCATTCCGATGCCTCGCTATTGAATGCCATCGGTGTAACGCAGGCCGAGGCGCTCGCCGCGTTCAGCAACGATCAGGTTTACATGGAGAAATTTCTCGAAAAGCCGCGGCACATCGAGTTTCAGATTCTGGCCGACAATTACGGCAATGTAGTGCACCTCGGCGAGCGCGATTGCTCCATGCAGCGGCGCCACCAAAAAGTCATCGAGGAAGCGCCGGCGCCCGGGCTCACGGCGAAACAACGTAAAACCATGGGCGACCGCTGCGCCAGGGCCTGCCGCGAAGTCGGCTACCGCAATGCCGGCACGCTCGAGTTTTTGTATCAGGACAACGAATTTTTCTTCATCGAGATGAACACGCGCGTTCAGGTCGAGCATCCCGTGACCGAATTGGTCACCGGGATCGATATCGTCAAAGCACAGTTGCTGATTGCCGCCGGTGAACCGCTGCCTTACGGCCAGAATGACATCCAGATCCGCGGCCATGCTGTGGAATGCCGCATCAATGCGGAAGATCCCAAAACCTTCACCCCATCGCCCGGCCCGATCCGGCTGTGGCACTCGCCCGGCGGCCCGGGAATCCGAGTCGACAGCCACGTCTACACCGGCTACAACGTGCCGCCGTTCTACGACTCCATGATCGGCAAGGTCATTGCGTACGGCGATACGCGCGACACGGCCATCGCGCGCATGCGCAACGCCTTGGCGGAGATGGTGGTCGAAGGCATCAAGACCAACATCCCGCTGCATCAAGAGATATTCAATCATTCCGCGTTCAAGCAGGGCGGCACCGACATCCACTATTTGGAGCGGCGATTGGGACTGAAGTAACAGCGAAATACTCAGGCAGGTTCCCAACGGGATGTTGCATCGATGAATTTCTATGAAATCGAATTTCCGCTCGCCACCTTAAGCGTAGGCGTGGTCGAAGCGGCCTTGCTCGAAGTCGGCGCAAGTTCCATTACCTTCGTCGATGGCGGCGATGAGCCGGTGCTCGAGCCCAAGCCCGGGGAAGTGAGATTGTGGAGCGACACACGGGTGCGTGCCTTGTTTCAGGAATCGAGCGACGCGGCGTTGAATCTCGATCGTCTCGCGACCACCTTGGGCGCCCATGTCACGAAAACCGCTCGCGTGCGCGCGGTGGAAGATCAGGTCTGGGAGCGCGTCTGGCTCTCGGGCTGGAAATCGATGCGCTTCGGACGCCGGCTTTGGGTCTGCGCGCGCGAAGCTCCAGCACCCGAGGACAGCCAAGCCATCGTCGTGCGGCTGGACCCGGGACTGGCGTTCGGCACCGGCACACATCCCACCACGGCGCTATGTCTGCAGATTTTGGATTCACTATCCGTGGCAGGCGAAAACGTCATCGATTATGGCTGCGGCTCGGGGATCTTAGGTATCGCCGCACTTAAACTAGGGGCCGCTCACGTGACCGCGGTCGATTTGGATCATCAAGCGCTTCTGGCGACGCGCGACAATGCCATCCGCAACGGCGTCTCCACGCAAATAACGGTGCAGGGCATCGAAGACGATTTGCATGCGGCTTATTGCGTGATGGCCAACATTCTTGCCGGACCCTTGATCGAATTGGCACCGAAATTGACTGCGGTCTGCGAGCCTAAGGGCCACCTGCTTCTGTCAGGCCTGTTAAAAACACAGGCCTATGCGGTAAAAGCGGCATACGCGTCGGGTTTTGATATGGTGCAGGTCGTTGAGCGCGACGAGTGGTGCTGCATCTACGCGCGCAGAATGCAGGAGCCTGTATAGCGTGTTTACGCAATGTTCGACATGCGAGACCGTTTTTAGGTTATCCGCCGAAGTGCTGCGGGCGGCGGGCGGTCAGGTGCGTTGCGGGAAATGCGGCGAAGTCTTCAATGCATTGGCACACCTTGCCGAGGACCCCAGTGCCTTTCACGTCGCCGAGACCGAAATCGATTTGGAATTTCGCGCCGACAGCATTCTGGAATCCCCAGCACCGATGACACCGCCGCGCGAGGTGCAGACAACTACCGAAGACTTTGCGCCTTCGGGAGTGGAGATAGCTCGACTTCAAATTCTGGACTGGAATGAAAACGCATCAGCTGATGTCCCGGCCCGGATCGAGGATGCGCCTGCCGAAGACGTGGGTGAAACGTCGCTGGAATTCACCCTGCCGCCGGGAGAATTGGACCGGATTTTCGTCGAAACCAAGAAGCGCGTACCGAAGTTCTCACGGCCGGTGGCCGATCCGATCGCGGAAGCGGCGCCCCTGCCGCCGCACCCGGAGGATATCGAGATTTTCAGCGCCGCGGCGCCTGAGCCGCTTGCCGCGGCGGCGCGCAGCGGTTTCGAAGTCCCCGAGGACGTTCGACGCGAAATGCTGTCCGGCATCGGATCATCGGCCGACACCGAGGCGCCGAGGCGACGCGCATCGCCCTTCGCGCTCGCGCCCCAGGAATCCGAACGATCGTTCATCCCGTGGCTTATCGCGGCGATCGCATCGGCGCTGCTGTTAATGGTCCAGGTCGTTCACCATAATCGCGAGTGGCTTGCTGCTCACACTCCCTTGGGCGGGACGCTGCGCGCTCTGTACTCAACGATGGGGGCACCGGTATCGCCGCCGGCGAACCTGACCGCTTACCAGCTCAGGCAATGGGGCGTGACCGGCGATCCCGCCGCCGACGGCACATTGCGCGTGCGCGCCAGTATCTTGAATATCGCCGCACAACTCGAGCCGTACCCGCTGCTGCGCGTCACCCTCGCCAATCGCTTTGGCGGCAGCATTGGCACGCGCGATTTTGAACCTTTCGAATACCTGGGCAAGCCCATCGTCAAGCTTCTCGCACCCGGCGAGCGGGTGGACGCAACGATGGACATCTTGGATCCGGGCAAGAGCGCAGAGGGATTTGAAATCGATGTGTGCCTGCGCGGCGCCGATAAAAAAATTTCGTGTGCCAACGATGCTGCGCCGGCGCAAGCTAAGCGATGACCGTTAAGATAGGCCCCTACACGTTGCCTTCCAACGTCCTGCTCGCGCCCATGGCCGGCGTAACGGACCGGCCCTTTCGCATTCTATGTCGCCGATTTGGCGCAGGCTTGGCCGCCTCGGAAATGCTCAGCGCAGACGTGCGGTTGTGGGATACGCCGAAATCGCGCCGCCGCATGGACTTTTTAGGCGAACCCAGCCCTCGCGTGGTGCAGATAGCCGGTTTTGATCCTGACATGATGGCCGATGCTGCGCGGCGCAATGTCGACGCCGGCGCGGAAATCATCGACATCAATATGGGCTGTCCCGCAAAGAAAGTGTGCAATCGATTGGCGGGCTCCGCGCTGCTTCAGGACGAAGAGCTCGTTGCACGGATTTTGCGCACCGTGGCACGGGCGGTGACGGCGCCGGTGACCTTGAAAACGCGCACCGGATGGGACCTTGAGCACAAGAACGGCTTGGCGATAGCAAAAATCGCCGAAGACAGCGGCATTGCCGCGCTGGCCATTCACGGACGCACGCGCACCGACATGTATCAGGGCAATGCTGAACACGAAACCGTGGCGACCATCAAGGCCAATGTAAAGATTCCCGTATTTGCAAATGGAGATATCGCTTCTCCGCAGCATGCACGAAAAATTCTTCAGCAGACCGGGTGCGACGGCATCCTGATCGGCAGAGCGGCGCAAGGCAGGCCATGGATCTTCGACGAAGTCAATTTTTTTCTCTCGACGGGAGAAATTCGCGCAGTGCTAGCGCTGGAAAAAGTCCGTGATATTATGCGCGCCCACCTCGAAGACCTGTATGCTTTTTATGGCGATCAAACCGGTGTTCGGGTGGCACGTAAACACTTGAGTTGGTATTTCCGGCAGCACCCCGGACAAGAGGACTTGCGGAATCGGCTCGTTCAAATCGAGACGCCCGCGGAACAACTGTCTACACTGCTGCAGCATTACGATACGAGTGTAGATCGCGCTGCGTAGGCGCATTTGGAAAACAAAGAAAGATCAACGGGGATTGAAGCTAAGGCCATGGTCGCTAGAAAGAAATCGAAATCACGACGAGAGATCGCGCCTGCATTCAATGGTCGCGACTTGAAGGTCAATGGCAAGGGGGTGCCGTTGCGTTCGCAGGCCGAAGAGGCCCTGCAATGCTATTTTGAAACACTGAACGGCCACAAACCCGCGCAGTTGTACGACCTCGTGATGCGCGAAGTCGAGGAGCCGCTGTTCAAAGTGGTGATGGGCCATGTGCAGGGCAACCAGAGCCGGGCAGCCACGATCCTCGGCATCAATCGCGGCACATTGCGCAAGAAACTCAAAGAGTTCGGCATCAACGAGTAGCTTAGGAACTCCTAGTGCTCACGCCAGTACGTCGCGCGCTACTCAGTGTTTCCGATAAGACCGGCATCGTTGAATTCGCACGCGAACTGAAAGAACGCGGCATCGAGCTCTTGTCGACCGGCGGCACCGCTAAACTGTTGACGAGCCACGGCATCCCGGTCAAAGAAGTCGCCGAGCACACCGGCTTCCCGGAAATCATGGGCGGCCGCGTCAAGACCCTTCATCCAAAGATTCACGGCGGCCTGCTAGGCAGGCGCGGTCTCGATGAGGCGGTGATGCGCGAACACAACATCGAACCCATCGACCTGCTGGCGGTCAATCTCTACCCCTTTGCCACCACGGTCAGCCGGCCCGACTGCACCTATGAGGAGGCGGTCGACAATATCGATATCGGCGGTCCCGCGATGGTGCGTGCCGCGGCCAAGAATCACGCCTCCGTCACGGTCGCGGTGGATCCCAACGACTATCGCGAGCTGCTGGATGAACTGGCTGCCAACCAGGGCAGCATCAACTTGAATATGCGCCGCAAATTGAGTGCGAAAGCCTTCGCACACACCGCGCAGTACGACGCGATGGTATCCGCGTACTTTACCGGTGCCATCGGTGGCAGCGCGGCGCCCACCTTCCCCGACGACTTGAATCTCTCCTTTCGCAGGCACCTCGACCTGCGGTACGGCGAAAATCCGCACCAGCAAGCTGCGTTCTACACGGACCCGCGCGCCATCGGCGCATCCGTGACCCAGGCCAAGCAAATTCAAGGTAAAGAGCTGTCGTTCAACAACATCGCCGACGCCGATACGGCGCTCGAATGTGTACGCCAGTTCGACACGGCGGGGTGCGTCATCGTCAAACACGCCAACCCCTGCGGCGCCGCGAGGTGCAGCACGGTCGCCGACGCCTACGCCCACGCCTATCGTACCGACCCGACTTCGGCCTATGGCGGCATCATTGCCTTCAATCGGGAACTGGACGAAGCCACCGCGCGCGCCATCGTCGAGCAGCAATTTGTGGAAGTCATTTTGGCGCCCAGCATCACCGAGGCGGCCAAAGCAGCGCTCGCGACTCGGGACAACGTGCGCGTGCTCATCACGGGGGACCTGCATTTGCCCGTGACGCAGTTGCTCGAATACAAAAGTGTATCGGGCGGTCTTTTGGTGCAGACGCGCGATACCGGGGCCGTTCGAGCTACGGAACTGCGCACGGTGACCAAGCGCCCTCCCACGCTGGCGGAACTCGATGATTTAATTTTCGCCTGGCGAGTCGCGAAATATGTCAAATCAAATGCCGTCGTTGCGATCAAGGACAAGGCCACCGTTGGGATAGGCGCCGGCCAAATGAGCCGGGTGATCAGCAGCAAGATCGCAGCCATGAAGGCCACGGATGTTGGGCTTACCTTGGAATCGGCATCGGTCGCCTCCGATGCATTTTTCCCGTTTCGCGACGGGCTGGACGTGTTGGCTGAATTCGGCGTCAAGGCGGTCATTCAGCCCGGCGGCTCACGCCGCGACGCCGAAGTGATCGCGGCAGCCGACGAACACGGCATCGCCATGGTGTTCACCGGGATGCGCCATTTCCGCCACTAAAGACTGCGCCATGAAGATTCTCATTGTCGGCGGCGGCGGTCGCGAGCATGCGCTGGCGTGGAAGTGCGCGCAGTCGGTGCGCGTGCAACATGTCTTCGTTGCACCCGGCAACGCCGGCACGGCGCTGGAATCAAAAGTGAGCAACGTCGATATCGCGGCGGACGACATCGCTGCACTGCTTCGATTTGCGATTGACGAGAATGTCGAACTCACCATCATCGGTCCCGAGGGTCCCTTGGTCGCCGGCATAGTCGATCGGTTCGCCGCCGCCGATCGCCGCTGTTTCGGTCCTTCTGCCAAGGCCGCGCGCCTCGAAGGCTCAAAGGCTTTCACCAAGGATTTCCTGCGGCGCCACCGGATTCCGACCGCCGGCTTCGCCACATTCGGGGCCGCGGATTTCGACGAGGCCTATGTCAGGGCGCAACGATTGCCGCTGGTCGTGAAAGCGGATGGACTTGCGGCGGGCAAAGGCGTCGTGATTTGCGAGACGCACGAATCGGCTATTGCGACCTGCCGGGAGATGCTTGGTGGAAGTTTCGGCGCCGCCGGCAACACCATCGTGATCGAGGAATTTCTGCAGGGCGAGGAAGTGAGCTTCATTGTGGTGGCTAAAGACCAACAGGTCATCGCGCTGGCAACATCGCAGGATCACAAGCGCCGCGACGACGGTGATCGAGGGCCGAACACCGGCGGAATGGGCGCGTACTCGCCGGCTCCCATCGTTACGGCGCAACAACACCAGCGCATCATGCGCGAAGTGGTTGAACCGACCTTAAAGGGCCTCGCCACCGACGGCAATCCTTATGTTGGTTTCCTATATGCCGGGTTGATGATCGCTGCGGACGGCACGCCCAAAGTATTGGAATTCAATTGCCGACTCGGCGACCCGGAAACACAGCCGATGCTGATGCGATTGCAAAGCGATCTCATCGATCTGTGCGAGGCTGCACTCGACGGTGCCTTGGAGCGGCTCGAGGTTCGATGGGACTCGCGCGCCGCGCTCGGTGTGGTCATGGCCGCAGGCGGCTATCCCGATGCCTACCGTAAAGGCGACCCGATCAGCGGACTCGATGCCGCCGCAGTCCTGCCTGGAAAGGTGTTTCATGCGGGCACGCGGGCCGAAGGCACGCAAATCGTGACCGCCGGCGGACGCGTGCTGTGCGCAGTGGGCTTGGGGGACAGCGTCGGCGCCGCGCAGCATCAAGCATACAATCTCGTGCATGCCATTCACTGGAATCTAGTTCAATACCGGCTGGATATCGGCTACCGCGCGATGATGCGCGAGTGATGCGATATTAATCACAGCCAGGAGCTTCCGATGCCACACACTCGCCCTAGCATTGCCGACAAACGGCGCGCATTCCTTCGACTTCACCAGCACGGTTGCTTCGTGATTCCCAACCCGTGGGACGTGGGCAGCGCGCGCTACCTGCAGAGTTTGGGATTCAAGGCATTGGCCACCACCAGCTCCGGCTTCGCCTGGTCGCATGGCCACCGTGACGGCGGCATGTCCCGGGATCGGGTGCTGGATCATCTGACAGAAATGGTCGAGGCCACCGACCTGCCGATCAATGCCGACTTCGAGCATGGGTTTGCACCCGATGCGGCGGGAGTCGCCGAAAGCGTGCGTCTTGCGGTGGAAACCGGCGTCGCGGGACTGTCCATTGAGGATTCAACCGGCCAGGCCGTAAAGCCACTGTTCGACGTCGATACGGCGATCGAGCGGATTCGCGCGGCGAAGCGCGCCATCGACAAGGCCGGCGCCGATACCATGCTGATCGGCCGGGCCGAGGGCTTTCTCGTCGGGCAGCCCGACATTGAGCAGATCATCGCAAGACTCAAGGCCTACGCGAATGCGGGTGCCGACTGTTTGTATGCGCCCGGAATAAGCTCTGTGGAACACATCAGTGCCGTGGTCGCCGCGGTTGCGCCGAAGCCGGTCAACCTGCTCGTGGGCTTTAACGCCGACCTGACCGTGGCGAAAATCGCAGCGCTGGGAGTGCGGCGCGTGAGCGTGGGCGGAGCCTTGGCGCGCGCTGCCTGGGGCGGATTCATGCGCGCTGCCAAACTCATCATCGAAGAGGGAGAGTTCGACGGATTCGAAGGCGCAGCACAGGGGAGCGCTTTGAATACAATCTTCCGCGGAGACTAGCGTCTCACCATCGTTTGCATCAAATGCTTCAGCGCCGCGTCCGGATCGGCGCACTGGCCGGTATGCACGGGCGAAGTTTGGACGATGGTGCTGCGCGGCGCCACCAACCAATGAAAACGTTCGCGAGCGGTCATTTTCCCGATGTCCCCCGCGCCCTCACCGCCGGCGCAAATCGTCGGAATGGCCGCCAGCGCGCTTCTGACCAGATCCATGTCCACATGCGCATCGATCGCGAGCAATGCACTCTCATCCAGCTCGATGCCGGCTTGCAAAATCCGCTCCAGGTCGCACGAGAGAATAATGCCGGCATTGACGAACTCACCGCGCTCGACGCGCGGTACGACCCGCACCACCGCATAATCATACGTGCGCAGCGCGCGCATGAATGGCCTCCCGTACAAAAACCTTCGAAGACGCCAGCCTCACCTTGAAATAGTTCAGATACGCTTGCCGCTGTTGGGATCGGCTGTCAAAGCCCGGATCTTCCGCGAGCCAGGCATCGGGGATCAGTTCGACAATACCTGCGATTTTCTCCACAGTGAGGCGTGCCGCCATATCGGCATCGACTTCTTCGATCATGCCCGCAAACCTCAACAATACATGATCCTTGATCAACGGAAACGGGCTTCGCGCGTGGTTGTCGCGGTTATTCCAAGCGTGATGAAAATACAGCGCGGCGCCATGATCGATGAGCCACAAACGCCGATGCCACATCAGCAAATTGACGTTGCGCGCGGTTCGATCCACGTTGCAAACGAAAGCGTCGAACCAGACGATCGTGGAGGCGAGCTTTGCATCGGGTTGAAACACCAGCGGATCGAAGGTTACCGATCCGGGCAAATAGTCCAAGGCAAGATTCAAGCCGGCGCTGGCGCCAATGAGACTTTGAATTTCAGCATCAGGTTCGGTACGCGCGAGATCCGGCGGAAGCTCTGCGAAGACGATCTCCGGCACAGGCAATCCTGCCAGACGGCCGATCTCGCCCGCGACCAACTCTGCAATCAATGCTTTCGGGCCCTGCCCCGCTCCTCGGAACTTGAGCACATACAATCCATCGTCGTCGGCTTCGACAATGGCCGGCAGCGATCCTCCCTCCCTCAAGGGCGTGACATAGCGGCTGGCGATTACAGTTCTCACAGGCTCGCCCCTTCGATCGGCGCATTGTGCAGAGCCTCAGGCTGGCTGCCCGAATGGTGTGCGCGGAACAGCCGGCCCTTCTCGGCGAGCAGCACGAATCCGAGGCTGACAAACCCGCAGCACAGGGCGCCGGCGGCCAGCGGCACGGTGGTGCCGTTGAATTGCTCGCCGATCAGGATTCCCACCAACGCGCCGCTGAAAGTCGAGATGAAGCCTTGCAGCGATGCGGCGATTCCCGCGATCGATCCCATCGGTTCCATCGCCATGGCGCCGAAATTGGACACCGACAGGCTGAAGGCCGCCATGGTCAACGATTGCAGGACCACAAAGGTCCAGATTTGCTCGAGACCCAGTGCCGCGATGAGAACATGCAACCCCGTGACGGCAATAAACAAGAGCAATGCAGTATGCGAGATCAGCCGCATCCCTAAGCGCTCCACGATGCGCGAATTCAAGTAGGCAGCCATGCCCATGGAAATGGCGCACAGCGCGAACATGCCGGGCATCAACTTGGGCCGGTGAAACACCTCGGAAAAAATCTGCGCCACCATGCCGACGTAAGCCATGATGGTTCCGAACATCACCATCATCGCCAGCGTGTAGAAAATCGACGCGCGAGTGCCGAGTACGAGCTTGGCCGCGTTCAGCACGTGCTTGTAGTTAAGCGTCAGGCGGTATTCGGGGTGCAGAGTCTCCGGCAGGCGCAAGAAACCCCAGGTCGCGACCATCGCGGCAAATACGGCGAACACCACGAAAATATACCGCCAGGGAGCGACCAATAGGATCAGCTGGCCCAAGCTCGGCGCAAGAATCGGCACCGTCAGGAATATCATGAAGGTCAGCGACATGACCCGCGCCATTTGCCGCCCGGAATACAGATCCCGCACCACCGAGCGCGTCACGGTGGCGCAGGCAGCCGCCAGGCCATGCACGAAACGCCATGCGAGCAACGCGTGAAAGGTGCCGCTCAGACTGCACAGCAGCGCGGCAATGACGTAGAGCGTCAAGCCGCCGAGCAAGATCGGCCTGCGACCGAATCGATCGGAGAGCATGCCCCAGAACAATTGACCGACGCCCAACCCCGTCATATAAGCGGTGACGATCCACTGGCCGTGATTCGGGTCGGCCACGTGCAGCGCCTGCACGATGATCGGAAACGCCGGCAACATGGCATCGATGGCAATGGCTTGCGTCGACATGATCGCTGCCGCCAATGCCACAAATTCAAGAAACCCAATCGAATGGGCGCCGCGCTTCTCAGCCATGGATGTCGTTTAGCTTTTTGCGATGCCGGGCGCGGCGGCGGGCGGCGTGCCCGCAGGCGGCTTGCGTGCGATGCTGGTCGCCATCGTAACGATCGAGGCGAGGTCGGTCAGATTCGCCGGCACCACGAGCGTCGTTCCCACTTGCGCCAGCTTGCCGAACTGCTTCACGTATTCTTCGCCGATGCGCAGCTGCATGGCCTCGATGCCGCCGCGATCGGACAGAGCGATGCCCACTTGCCGCAGGCCCTCCGCGGTCGCCGTGGCCACCGCCAGAATCGCCTGGGCCTGGCCCTCGGCTTCATTGATCTGTTGCTGCTTGTTGGCTTCGGACTGCTTGATCACGCGCTGCTTGTCGCCTTCCGCCGTATTGATCTTGGCGTCGCGCTCGCCTTCAGAGGTCAGGATAACCGCGCGCTTCTCGCGCTCGGCCCGCATCTGCTTCTCCATTGCCGATAACACGTCCTTCGGCGGCGTGATGTTCTTGATTTCGTAGCGCAGAACTTTGACGCCCCAGGGAGACGAGGCCTTGTCCAATTCACTGACGACGTTGGTATTGATCTGCCCGCGAGCCTCGAAGGTCCGGTCCAACTCGATCTTGCCGATCTCGCTGCGCAGGGTGGTTTGCGCCAGCTGCGAAATCGCAAAGCCATAGTTGGTGATCCCGTAGGACGCCAGATGGGGATCCATCACCTGCATGTACAGCACCGCATCGACGCCCACCTGCACATTGTCGCGCGTGATGCAGATCTGTTCGGCAATATCGATGGCGATTTCCTTGAGACTATGCCGGTAGGCAATTACTTCCATGAACGGCACGAGAATATGAAACCCGGCGGACAACGTGCGGCTGTACTTGCCCAAGTGTTCGATCACATAAGCGCTTTGCTGCGGCACCACCGTGGCAGTCTTGGCAACCACCACCACAACCAGGATGGCGATGAAGATGAAGGCGTAGCCTAGGGTCATGCTCACGAGTGTTCTCCATGGACAACGAGGGTCAAGCCATTGACCCGATCGATACGCGCGCGCTGGCCGGCGGCGATGGCGGATTTCCCGCCGTTGAGCGCGTTCCACGAACTGCCGCAGTACTCCAGGCGGCAGGTCTCGCCCGGCGGCAGTGCCGCGGGCAGCACCACGATTTCGCCGACCGGCCCTTGCTTCATGTCGGGTAGTTTGCGGCGCATGCGAGCGTAGATCTGCCGCCGAAATGTAACCATGGAGAATGCGGCCAAGACGGCGAACAGCAGCCACTGCATCCAAACGGCCGGCAGCAATCCGGATAGATCCAAGAATCCTACGACCAGAGCGGAGCCGCCGACGAATACCAGATAGAACTGGGCATCAACGAACGCCAGCTCGGAAACCAACAGTATGGCGCCGACCGCAATCCACGCCCACCACTCCATGACTCAACTCCTAAGGCCTAAGTCGGCACTAACGCTTCATGGCGTCGAAAAAATCCGCGTTGGTCTTGGTATCTTTCATCTTGTCGAGCAAGAATTCGATCGCCGCCAACTCGTCCATCGGGTGCAAGAGCTTGCGCAGGATCCACATCTTTGACAGCTCCGAAGGCTCGGTAATGAGCTCTTCTTTGCGCGTGCCCGAACGGTTGATATTGATCGAGGGGAAGGTGCGCTTTTCGGAAATGCGGCGATCCAGATGGATTTCCGAATTACCCGTGCCCTTGAACTCTTCGAAAATGACATCGTCCATCTTCGAACCCGTATCGACCAGGGCGGTGGCGAGAATGGTCAAGCTGCCGCCTTCCTCGATATTGCGAGCCGCACCGAAGAAACGCTTCGGCCGCTGCAATGCATTCGCATCCACGCCGCCGGTCAGCACCTTGCCCGAACTGGGCACCACGGTGTTATAGGCGCGCGCAAGACGGGTGATGGAATCGAGCAGAATCACCACGTCTTTCTTGTGTTCGACCAGGCGCTTGGCTTTTTCGATCACCATTTCGGCCACTTGCACGTGACGGCTGGCGGGTTCGTCGAATGTCGAGGACACGACTTCGCCCTTCACCGTTCGCGCCATTTCAGTCACTTCTTCCGGACGCTCATCGATGAGCAGCACGATGAGAATGACTTCAGGATGATTGGCCGTGATCGCGGTCGCGATGTTCTGCAACAGCATGGTCTTGCCGGCTTTCGGCGGGGACACGATCAGTCCGCGCTGGCCCTTGCCGATGGGCGCGACCAAATCAATGGCGCGTGCGGTCAGATCTTCGGTCGATCCGTTGCCGCGCTCCAGCTTCAGCCGCTCGGTGGGATGCAGCGGGGTGAGATTTTCGAACAGCACCTTGCCGCGCGAGCTCTCCGGGGAGTCGAAGTTGATTTCGCCTACTTTGAGCAGCGCGAAATAGCGCTCGCCGTCTTTCGGCGGGCGGATCAAGCCGGAAATCGAATCGCCGGTGCGTAAGTTGAAGCGGCGAATCTGGCTCGGGGACACATAGATGTCGTCGGGCCCGGCAAGGTAACTGGAGTCGGAAGAACGCAGGAAGCCAAAGCCGTCCTGCAGGATCTCCAGAACGCCGTCGCCGTAGATGTCTTCGCCCTTGCGGGCATGCGCCTTCAGTACACCAAAGATGATGTCCTGCTTGCGCGAACGGCCCATGTTCTCCAGACCCATGGTTTCGGCGAGCTTGACCAAGTCGCTGATCGGACGCTTCTTCAGCTCCGTCAGATTCATCGAGCTGCGGCTGCGCGCCAGGTCCGTCGGTGCAATGATTTCTAAGTCATCGCCGCCCTCCGGCAGGTCGCCGTAATCTTCGTGCATCGGCCGACCACCGTTGGTATTGCCGTTGCGATTATCGTTGCGAGGTCCTCGGTTGGAACGATTGGATCGGCCGCCACCCCCCTGGCCGCCGCCTCCTTGTTGTCCGCCGCCCTGGCCGCCGCCGCGCGATTGATTTCCTAGGTAGCCTCTCACAGGTTGCTGTCCAGAAAGGCGGCGAGCTGGGACTTGGTCACCGCACCGACCTTTTGGGCCTCGACGGTCCCGTTCTTGAACAGGATCAGCGTGGGAATGCCGCGAATATTGAATTTAGGGGGGGTGTGGGGATTTTCGTCGATGTTGAGCTTGGCGATGCGAATCTTGTCTTTGTACGTGTCGGCAATCTCATCGAGGATGGGTGCGATCATTTTGCAGGGACCGCACCATTCTGCCCAAAAATCTAACAATACGGGCTTGTCGGACTTGAGCACGTCCTTGTCGAACGTCGCGTCGCTGGTATGAACGATACTTGGATTACTCACTGCGGATAAAGCTCCATAAGGTGGATTTATTTGAGGTTAAAACTGGTGATTTGTCGGGGATTAACGACCAAACAAGTACCGCGAAGTGACGATGCGCGGCCGTTCGGGCACAATACAGCGGGTTTAGCGGTCTTGATTACCTTAAAAGGGTACCGATGATACGGTTGGGGAGCGGATAGACCAGCTCCTGGTTGGCCGTATTGTTATCCGGTCCCCATCATTTTGCAAGTTTCTGCAACTCACAAAGCGAAAATGTCAGACGCCCATCTCAGTCAGCTTACTTTTGATTCCTTAGTCATCCCCGAATCCGTGAAACGCGGTATCGCCGAACAAGGCTTTACCCGCGCGACGCCGATTCAGGCGCAAACGCTGCCGATAGCGCTCGCCGGCCGCGACGTGGCAGGCCAGGCACAGACGGGCACCGGCAAGACGGCGGCCTTTCTCATCGCACTGTTCAATCGCTTGTTGACTGACTCAGGTGCGGCCAACCGCCCCGTGAACGCACCGCGCGCCATCGTCATCGCCCCCACGCGTGAACTCGCCGTTCAAATCCATTCCGACGCCGTGAGCATCGGCAAGTACACGGGCTTAAAGCTCGCGATCGTCTTCGGCGGTGTGGATTACGAGAAGCAGCGGCGCATCCTCGAGGAAGGCGTCGATGTGCTGATCGGCACGCCGGGCCGCATCATCGATTATTTCAAACAGCATGTGTTTGATCTGCGGCATATCCAAGTCGCGGTCATGGACGAAGCTGATCGTATGTTCGATTTGGGCTTTATCAAGGACATTCGCTTCATATTGCGCCGAATGCCGCACCCGACGCTGCGCCTCACCATGATGTTTTCGGCCACCTTGTCGCACCGGGTCATGGAACTCGCGTACGAACACATGAACAATCCGGAGCTGATCCGCATCGAGCCGGACAAGATGACGGTCGATCGCGTGACGCAGGTTCTGTACTTCCCGTCGACCGAAGAAAAAATCCCGCTGTTGATGGGGCTACTGCGGCGCATCGATGCGCGCCGCACCATGGTCTTCGTGAATACCAAGCGCGTCGCCGAAGTGCTGGAGAGAACGCTGACGGCGAACGGCTTCGTTGCGCAGGCACTGTCGGGGGATGTGCCGCAGACCAAGCGCCTGAAAATGATGCGCGATTTTCACAATGGCGACATCGCCGTATTGATCGCCACCGATGTGGCGTCGCGGGGCCTGCACATTCCCGATGTGAGCCACGTATTTAATTTCGATCTGCCGAACGATGCGGAGGATTACGTGCACCGCATCGGCCGTACCGCGCGTGCCGGCGCCGAGGGTGACGCCATCAGCTTCGGCTGCGAGGAATACGCCATCTCCCTGCCCGATATCGAGCGCTACATCGGTCATCAGATTCCGCGCGCCGCCATCGAAACGGTGGATCTCGCCGCCGTGACGGCACCGCCGCCGGCCGTTTGGCGCGAGCGCGCGCCGCGGCAAGGTCAATCTCGGGGCGGGGGCCGCTCCGGTGGCGGTCGCTCCGGGGGCTCGGGAGGTCGCTCCGGTGGCGGGGGCGGCCGTTCTGGCGGAGGTCCACCGCGTCGCGGCCCACCCTCCCGGCCCTCGCATACCGCATCACCCCGTCCAGCCGCGCCGGCCTCGAATCCTGGAAATGCATCGGGAACGGCGGATGCACAGACTGGCGATCCGAGCCGCAGCCGCAGACGCCGGCGTGGACGCGGCGGCGGCGGTCCGGCCGGCGGCGCGCCGCCGGGCGCGGCTGGTCCTTCGAATTGATTTGAGCTACAGCAGCTCAGTCCATCGATCGCAGCGCTCTTAATGGCCGCGCTATCTTGCGGGGCCTTATGAGGCCCCGGGAACAGTTCGCGCGCAGCGCGTAAAGCAGATATGCGAAATCTTCCTGCCCTG
>Ga0224547_1000052_pt1 | contig 27259 bp, 19 predicted proteins | sample 714P21014metaG_FD_179908 | JGI IMG/M metagenome (GOLD analysis project Ga0224547, IMG submission 179908) | Peat soil microbial communities from Stordalen Mire, Sweden - 717 P2 10-14 | ecosystem: Environmental > Terrestrial > Soil > Wetlands > Peat | place: Sweden: Norrbotten County, Stordalen...
TATGAACTGGCGGTCGACCGCGGGCGCGAGCGCTTATACGCCAGCCTCGAGGAGGCGAGCGCCATGACATCGCGGTGGCTCGCCGAGGCGCTGAGCGTACGGCAATCGTTGGACGATCCTCGCATTCGGGTGTCATCCGACGCCGCCGAGGAAACCCGCCAACACCTGCGCCGGCTGTTGGATACTCGTGTGGTGCAAAGCATGTCGTCGGAATGGCTGCGCCAACTGCCGCGTTACTTAAAAGCCGAGCAGCGCCGATGGCAGCGCAATGCGGTGCGCGGCAGCGAGCCGCCAAACATCGCGCGAGAACTGCAACTGTGGTCGGCGCGTTATCACGACTTGGAAAGACGGCTCGCCGCGGAATTGCGGTGGTCGCCCAAGCTTGATGAGTTTCGATTTTGGATCGAGGAGTACCGAGTTTCTCTCTACGCGCAGGAACTCAAAACCTTGGCGCCGATCTCGGCGGCACGCTTGGAACAGCGAGCCGCCGACATAGAAGCCTGGCTAGGCCGGTAGCAGCCTGTCTGACGGGGTTCCTAGACGTCGAAGCGAATTCCTTGCGCGAGGGCCATCTGTCCGCTCCAGTTGATGGTGTTGGTCTGGCGGCGCATATACGCCTTCCAGGAGTCCGATCCCGCTTCGCGGCCGCCGCCCGTATCCTTCTCGCCGCCGAACGCACCGCCTATCTCGGCCCCGGACGTGCCCAAATTGACGTTGGCAATGCCGCAATCGCTGCCATCGACGGATAAGAAGCGCTCCGCCGCCTGCAAGCTGTCCGAGAATATCGCCGAAGAAAGTCCGTAGGCCACCGAGTTTTGCAGTGCCAGCGCCTCATCGAGCGTGTCATAGCTCATCAAGTACAGAATGGGTGCAAAAGTTTCCGTGCGCACCACGGCCATCCCACCGTTTGCTCGAATGATGGTGGGCTCCACAAAATGGCCTGGCCGTTTCAATACTTTGCCGCCGCACAACAGCTGTCCGCCTTCGGCCTGCGCGGCCGAAATCGCGGCGGAATAGCGCGCCACCGCGCCGCCATCGATCAAGGGTCCCATGAGCGTATCGGCAGCGAGCGGATCGCCGATGCGCACTTGCGCATAGGCCGCAATCAGACGCCGTTCGAGTTCGCCGGCGCGCGAGCGATGCACCAGGACTCGCCGTGTGGTGGTGCAGCGTTGACCGGCGGTTCCCACCGCGCCGAATACGATCGCGGGTACCGCCAGGTCCAAGTTGGCAACTTCATCGACGATCAGCGCGTTGTTGCCGCCGAGCTCGAGCAGGCTTTTTCCCAAGCGCTCGGCGACGCGCACGCCGATCTGCCTGCCGACGTGCGTCGAGCCGGTAAAGGAGACCAGCGCCACGCGTCGGTCATCGACAAATCGGCCGGCGAGTTCGGTACCCGCGTCGATGAAGATCTGAAAAATAGCCGGCAACCCATGACGCTCCAGCACTCGATTGCAAATGTGCTGCACCGCCAATGCGCACAGTGAGGTCTTGGCCGATGGTTTCCAAACGGTGGCATTGCCGGCAATGGCGGCCAAGAATGCATTCCAGGCCCATACGGCCACCGGAAAATTAAATGCCGATATGACGCCCACGACGCCGAGCGGATGCCATTGTTCGTACATGCGGTGCTGCGGGCGCTCCGAGTGCATGGTGTTGCCGTACAACATGCGCGCCTGTCCGACCGCGAAGTCGGCAATATCGATCATCTCCTGCACTTCGCCATCGCCTTCAGCCTTGATCTTGCCGTTTTCCAGGGACACCAAGCTGCCGAGCGCATCTTTGTGCGCGCGAAGCTCCTCGCCGACGAGCCGCACCGCCTCGCCGCGCTTCGGCGCGGGTACGCGTCGCCACGCGACCGCTGCAGCCACTGCCGCAGCCATGACAATTTCGTAGTCTGCCGCCGTCGCGCCGCGCACTTGCGCCAGCCGTTGACCGGTCGCCGGATTGATCGATTCAATCAAGGGGCCGCTGGTGTCGGCGCTCCAGCCATGGCTTCCCGACCATGCGCCGGCGTTGGTGTCCTTGAGCCCCAGGGACTCGAGTGGGTTGTTGCTGTGCTTCATGGTTCAAATTCTCAGGTGGGCGGCGGTCAATGGTGAAGGGGCCGCATTTTGACTTGGGCTAGGCTACAACGCTAGCATCCCTGCGATGTCGACCACCCCTGCCACAACCCACTGGCATCCCGCAACCTGGCAGAGCCGTCCTGCCACCCAGCAGCCCAAATACGCCGATCCGCGAGGCTTGGAGCGTGCCGTCGGCGCCTTGAGCCGGTTGCCGCCCCTGGTGGTCTCGTGGGAAATCGAGGCGCTGACCGCGAAGCTGGCACAGGCTCAGCGCGGCGAGCAATTTCTGCTCCAGGGAGGCGACTGCGCTGAGAGTTTCGAGGACTGCGAATCCGACAATATTGCGAGGCGGCTGAAGATTCTTCTGCAGATGAGCCTGGTGTTGCTGCAGGGCCTGAAAAAGCCCATCGTTCGCGTGGGTCGATTTGCCGGCCAGTATGCCAAGCCCCGTTCCGCGGATACCGAAACCCGCGACGGCATGACGCTGCCGTCCTATCGCGGCGACAACGTCAACCGCCCGGGTTTCACGCCGGCGGAGCGCGAACCGGATCCGGAACTCCTGCTGCGTGGGTACGAACGGGCTTCGCTGACCTTGAATTTCGTGCGCGCCTTGATCGACGGCGGATTCGCTGATTTGCACCATCCGGAATACTGGGACTTGGGATTTTTGCGCCACGCGCCGCTGCGCGATGCCTATCAACAGATTGTCGATTCGATTGCCGAGTCGATGGACTTCTTTGAATCGATGAGCGGGCAGCGGGTGCATGCGGCAACGCGCGTCGATTTTTATACCAGCCACGAGGGTTTGCACCTGCTCTCGGAGCAGGCTCAGACACGCTACATCGAGCGCCAGAAGCGCTGGTACAACCTGTCCACGCACATGCCCTGGATCGGCATGCGCACGGCCAATATCGATGGCGCGCACGTCGAATATTTCCGTGGCATCGCCAATCCGATTGGCGTGAAAGTAGGCGCCTCGATGAGCGCCGAATGGCTGCAAGAGCTCATTCACGTGCTCAATCCACAAAATCAGCCCGGACGCCTGACTTTCATCCATCGATTCGGCATCAAGGATATCGAGCAACGATTGCCCGCCATGATCCGCGCGGTTCGGGCGACCGGCTCGCAGGTGCTGTGGGTGTGCGATCCCATGCACGGCAATACGGAAACCACGGCAGGCGGCGTGAAGACGCGGCGCTTCGATAATATATTGGGCGAAGTCGAAGCCGCATTTCGCATTCACAACGAAGAAGGCTCGATGCTCGGCGGCGTGCACATCGAGCTCACCGGCGAGGATGTGACCGAGTGCATCGGCGGAGCGCGAGGATTGACCGAGAGCGACCTGGTTCGAGCGTATCGATCGCAAGTCGACCCGCGCTTGAATGCTGAGCAAGCGCTGGAGCTGGCGATGCTGATTGCGCGCCGGGCGGGCGCGGGCTATCGGCCCGGTAAGACACGGTTGGCGACTTGAACTAAAGTCTGCATGACCATCACCGAATTCATACAAGAGCCGCTGCAAGGCAAGACCTCGCTGTCCAAGGTTGTTTGGCTGTATGGCGTCGTGGGCTCGCTTCTTTTTGGCGCCATCGAATTGTTTCTCAATCCGGAGAATCAATTCGTGATGCGCGTCTATACGATTCTCGGCCTCTTTTTCGGCATTTACATCACCGTCGCCACCTACCTGTGCGCCAAGAATTGCAAATCGCTTCTCCTGGCGCGCTTTGTGCGGGTCTCGGCGGTGATTACGCTGCTGCTCCTGCCGGTGCTGACGTACCTCGAGCTGACCGGGGCCCTGACGCTGACCGATCTCATGCAGGGCCAGCTGCCTGACAGTCAGGTCCTAAGATAACTCGCGCCGTTGACATCGATCACGCTGCCCGTCATCGCGGCGGGCGCATCGAGCGCGCAGTACACGGCGGCATTCGCGACCTCGTCGGGGCGGTTCACGCGCCCCAGCGGGTGCTGCTCCAGAATGGCAGGACCGTCCGGCCCTTCAAGATGGCTGGTGGCCATCTCGGTCTCGACCCAACCCGGCGCAACGCAATAGACGAAGATCGCGCGCGGCGCGAGCGCTTTGGCCAAGGACTGGGAGAGGGCATTGAGTCCTGCCTTGCTGGCGCCGTAGGCTGGCGCGTCGGGTTCGCCGCGAAACGCGCCGCGAGATGAAATGTTGACAATGCGGCCGCGGCCGAATGCTTCGTCTCGCGGATCGGTTCGGGCCGCCATGCTCTGTGCCGCGAGCAGTGAAAGATTCGCCGGCGCAAAAAGATTAGTGGACAGGGTGTGCTGCCACGTGGATGTCCAATTTTCATAGGTCACTCTGAGTGGCGAATGCTCAATGTACAGCCCGGCGTTGTTGACCAAGACATCGACCGCGCCGAGCTGCTCGATAACTTGCTGCCAGAGACGGGCTGCCGCGGCCGGATCGGACAGATCGGCAGCGAAGATGGCATGCCCGCTGCCAGCAAGACCTTCCAGGCACGCCTCAGCGGCATCTCGGTTATTGCGGTAGTGAAGCGCAACGCGCACGCCGCGTTGCGCAAGCTGCATGGCGATGACTCGGCCGATGCCGCGCGAGGCGCCGGTCACGAGAGCCACGGCCGGGAGGTTAGGGCGCGACGTCTTGCACCATCGCCGTCTTGATCTCCGCCATTTGCGCTTTGTCGGTGATGCGGGTTTGGTATACCGCTTTGAGAAAGGCTTCATCCCATGCGGTCAACGCGGGGGGCGCTTTGCCGGACGCGTCGAAAAGATTCAAGATGGTGGGCGCTTCGGTTACATTCGCCTGCGGGCGAATTTGTACGAGGCCGACCATGGCGACATAGGCCGCCACCTGGCCGAAGGAAACATCCTTCATGCGACGCGTGTCGACGATCGCCATGACCGATGACAGAGCGCGATAATTGTTGGTGTCGATCCGGGTCGCTCTGGCGCCTACGCCAGTAGTGCGGCCCTCCAGGTTGCCGAGCGGTGTCCCGTCTATCTGATAGAACTCGGTGTTGTGCCAGACGCGCACCGGGCTGGAAGAAGACAGGAATTCGCGGATCCTGGTTCCTCCCTGATCTGTCTCTTCGCCGAATATTCTGACGTCACGCTTGCTCCAGGCCTTGATCACGCCTTCAGGGTCGGAAGTCACGACAATGAAGAAATTGCCCTTGCAATTGGGCGGTGCCAGCGGCGCGCCCGCGGCTGTCGCGATCTTGGAGACGCGCGACAGAATGTATTCGCCATCCGCTTTCGGCATGCCCGCCACCAGCGGACACAACGGAATTTGGTTTTGCCAGCGTGCCAAGGATTCGTCGCCGGGCTTCACGGCGATCGCGTTGACGAATTTTCTCACCCGCTGCTCGACGGCCGCACGGTCTTTTGAGGCCTCAATCGTGGTCGAGTCGATGTGTGCTTTTGGCGGCTCCGATGCCGGCGGGGTATCCGCTGCGGCGGATGCAATCGAGCCCGCGAGCATGCCGGCGGCAGCCAAGATCATCGCGTGTACAGCCATGACTCCTCCCTAGCCTAGACTCCCAACATCCGTCGCGCAGGTCAATGCGGCGCGATCTCTCCCACCATGGCGGTCTTGACCGCCGCAATCTGGTGTTGATTGAGGTGCTCGGTATGGTACAGCGCCTTTAGAAATGCTTCATCCCATGCACTCAAGCCCGGCGGCGGCACCTTGCCTGAGGCTGCGAACAACTGCAATATGCTGGAGGGCGCATCGCTTGCCCGCGCGTCGATCCGAATTTCGGCGAGTCCGATCATGGCGACATAGGCTGCCAATTGACCGAAAGTGATGCCGCGCGCGCGCGGCGCATCGATGATCACGATCACCGACCCCAGATCTCGCACCTCGTTGAAGCGGATGCGCGTAGCTTCGGCGCGAAGGTTTACCCGCGCTTGCGAGATATCGAAGCTGCCCTGATTGTCGCCGTTGCCGAGCGGCGTCCCGTCGGAATTATAGATATCCGCGTTGTACCAGGCTCGTACCGGTGTGGATGAGTTGAGGAATTTGTGAATGAGCGTTCCGCCGGCATCCCCAAACATCGTAGGGTCGCGCCTGCCCCACGCCTTGAACAGTGCGTTCACCTCTGAAGTGACGATCACATAGAAATTGGGCCTGCAATGCTCCGCTGCCAGGGGCGCACCGGCGGCCTTGGCAATTTTCGATATGTGCGCGAGCATGTATTCGCCGTCGTCGTGCGGCATTCCTGCTACCAGAGGGCAAAGCGGCACACTGGTTTGCCAATTGGCAAGCGATTGGTCGCGAGGCGCCACCGCGATCCCTGAAACAAAGGCATTGACTTGGCGCTCGATGGTTTTGCGGTCTCTCTCTGCTTCGACCGTGATCGTATCGATGTGAGACTTTCGCGTCTGGTCGACCGGCTGAATGGCGGGACTCGCATCGTTTGCATGGGTGGGGAATGCTAGCAGTGCGCTGCAGATCGCGAGCGAGATCGCTCGCAAGTGCTTGGCGTGTCGGCTCATCCCGAAGCGTCCCTAGTTTCTCCGAGGAGGTGGTCCGGTGTCGTGATGCGGAGGCGGCTGATGGGGATGTTCAGGCCTTTTTCGCGGAAGGAATGCAAATCCCTGAACGATGGCGTAGGAGTTGGCGCCGGTTTCTGCGGGTCCTTGCTCGCCATAGACCTCTTGGTCGGAGTAGTTATTTTGGTCGGCGTATCCTGGCGAATAACCCGGCGCCGGTCCATTGGCGCGAGCGTATCGAACCACTGGGGTCGGATTCATGGTGTTGATCGCGCGCACTTCGAGCAGGGTCGACTTCTCGCCGCAGGGGTTATTGGAGAATGTCTTGACACCGTTCGTCATGCATTCCCAAATCTGGCCGGTTTGCAGCGCGGGTTCCGCCGTAGCCAGAGCTTGGGCCGCCGGCGCGGGTGCCATCTTCGCCACGGCCGGCATCGCAGCCACAGCCGCCACAGCCGCCGGGGCAGGCAACGGCACCGAATCAGGCGCCGACGTCACCTGCGCGGTGGCTGCGCCTGCCGGGCGCAGACTGGGCGCCGTCTTGCCGGCGGAAGCGACCGTGATGACCGCCGCAACCGTCGCCACCGATAGTCCACCTAAAATCCAGGGCAACAGATCGCGTTGGTTGTTCATGGGCCGATTATCCTCCCCCCTTAAGGTGGCTGCGGCGAATATCAACAAGAATTAACCGTGAATTAACCGTGGGACGGACATTCGACAGATTAAGGTAATCCCAACCTGGGCGGCTTTAGGCATCGTGCTAAATTGCGGCCATGACAACCTTGAAAAACTCCGTAGCGGCTCCCGTCTTGCCGGCGCCTGTGCCGCGGCAGCGTCGCCTGTCCTTCTTCGAATTCGTGCGCGCGCTGCGCGACAGCGCGATCACTTCCTTTGCGCAAGAAGCGTACGAGCGCGACATCATCGAGAGGAAGATGTTTGGGCGCCATTTGTTCGTCGTCAACGACCTGGCAGCGATTAAGTACGTTCTGATCGACAATGCGGCAAATTATCAAAAGACCGAGATCACGCGCCGGATTCTCGAACCGGGTCTCGGGAAAGGGCTGATCACCTCGGAAGGTGAGACGTGGCGGCAACACCGCCGCACCATGTCGCCGGCGTTTGATCATCGAAGCATCGCTTCCTATACACCCATCATGACCGGCGCCGCGGGGGAGCTCATTGCCGAGTGGGGCAAGGTTCCGGCCGGCACCGGCATCGACGTCTCCACAGCGATGATGGAAGTGACGCTCAATATCATTTCGCGCACCATGTTTTCCAGCGACTCGGACGACATCGTCACCATCATGGGCCGCAGTGCGGGGCGTTATCAGGTGGAAATGCGCCCGAATATATTGGATATGCTGGGTTGGCCAAAATGGCTGGCAGCGCTCCCGCGCTTCGGGGTTGCCAAGAGGACGCTGGGTGAGTTCGACAGGGTGATCGATCGCCTCATCGAAGAACGTGCGCGCGATCCTGGAAGCGGTCCAAAGGATCTATTGGGACGGTTGATCGCGGCGCGTGACGAGCAGACCGGCGGAGGTATGACGGCTCAAGAAGTACGAGACCAGGTCATTACGATCTTTTTGGCGGGTCACGAAACGACTGCCATGGCGATGACCTGGACTTGGTTTCTCCTGTCGCAGCATCCGGCTGAGGAAGCGAAGTTGCACGCGGAGCTGGATACAGTGCTCTGCTGCCGCGCACCGAGCCACGACGACCTGAGCAAACTAACCTATACCCGCATGGTGGTGGAAGAATCCATGCGGATTTATCCGCCGGTGCACACCATCGCGCGGCAGGCGATGGCCGATGACACGCTGGTGGGCCGGCGCGTACCGAAGGGCTCGACCGTGATGATCGTCCCGTGGCTGCTGCATCGACATGTCAAGCTTTGGGAGAATCCCGGGCGATTTGATCCCGAGCGCTTCTCGCAGGAGCATTCGGCCACCCGCGCGCGTTTTTCCTATCTGCCTTCGGCGGCGGCAAGCGAATCTGCATTGGGGCCGCGTTCGCGCTGGCCGAAGCGACGATTCTGCTGGCGACACTGGCGCAGAGTTATAGCCTTCGGGTCGTCCCGGGACACCCGGTCGAGCCCCAGGGCTTGATCACCTTGCGTGCGCGCCATGGAATGAAAATGTTGCTGACGCCCAGGGGAAGGTAATAATAAATAAATTGAATAAAATCATAAATATACGTAGCTTTTCTCGATTTTCACTCTTTTTCGGGCGGCAGTTTTTAAAAACCTGGCTTGCCCCGATGGCAGCAGGTGCTATTCTGGATCTGGATCCTTCCCCGCAGCCCGACACTTGAGCGCCAAATGGCCGCTTAAGCTTAAGGACAGCCAACAAAAATAATTGGCTAACTGCGAGGAATTTTTTCCCTTATGCGGGGGTCTGACGGGTTCTCAAGCCTAATGGGCCAGGTTCAGTTGCGCTCGGGTTAGTCCAAAGTCCAAGCGCGATCGATGGCGGGCTACGCGGTGATCCGCGTAGCCCGTTTTTTCTTGTGTGCCCCGCATTGTGTAATCTTCGAGCATGAATCCTATTTTCGACGCCGATTGCAGGCGCTGCCCCCGTCTCGCGGCATTTCTCGATGCCGTACACGCCGAAGAACCCGACTACTACTGTCGCCCGGTGCCGCCGTTCGGCGACCCGCTCGCGCGCATCGTTCTGGTGGGCCTGGCGCCCGGCATGCATGGGGCCAACCGCACCGGCCGGCCCTTTACCGGCGATCATGCCGGAATATTGCTTTACCTCACCCTGCACAAGTTTGGACTGGCCTCGGGCCCCGAATCGATCACCGCCGACGATGGGCTCGAGCTTAAGGACGCTCGAATTACCAACTCCGTAAAGTGCTTGCCGCCGGCCAACAAGCCGCTCCCCGCGGAGGTCAAGGAGTGCAACGCCTACCTGCGGGCAGAGCTTCAGCAAAGCCGCAGCGCCCGGGTGATTTTAGCGCTTGGAGCGATTGCGCACGTGGCAGTTCTGCGGGCGTTCGACCTGCGGGCCGCGACATTCCGATTCGCGCATGCCGCCGAGCACGACTTAGGGGCGGGTCGGGTGTTACTCGACTCCTATCATTGCAGCCGCTACAACACGCAAACACGACGGCTCACCACCGACATGTTCGAGGCTGTGATTCGAAGGGCGCGGGATCTGGCGCTCACGCCGTGAGTACCGAACTGTCCACGCCGCAGGCGAGCTTTGACGCCAAAGTGTTCGTCGATAGCCTTCCCGGGCGCCCGGGCGTTTACCGGATGCTGGATGTGGACGGGCAGATTCTCTATGTCGGCAAGGCCCGCAACCTCAAGAGCCGCGTCGCTTCGTATTTTCAGCCGAGCAATGTTCAGCCCAAGGTGCAAGCGCTGATCGCGAAGACCGCGAGCATGGAGGTGACGATCACGAACTCCGAAACCGAAGCGCTGCTGCTCGAATACAACGTGATCAAGAAGCATCGGCCGCGATTCAACGTGGTGTTGCGCGACGACAAGAGCTTTCCGTATCTGCATCTGGAGACCAACCACGAATTTCCGCGCTTGAATTTCTATCGTGGTTCACGCAAGGAACCCGGCAAATACTTCGGGCCATACCCGTCAGCGGGCGCGGTGCGCGATACGCTGCAGCAGCTGCAGAAATTATTTCGCATACGCAATTGCGATGACGCCTATTTTGCCAATCGCTCCAGGCCCTGTCTGCAGTACCAAATCCAGCGCTGCACCGCGCCGTGCGTCGGTCTCGTGTCCAAGGAGCACTACGCGCGCGATGTGGGCGCGGCGATCAAGGTTCTGGAAGGCCGCAATGACGAGGTGAGCGAAGATCTCGGCCGGCGAATGGAAGCTGCAGCCGAACGCTTGGATTTTGAAGAGGCTGCACAACTACGCGACCAATTGGCGAAGCTCAAGGTCATCCAAGCCCAACAAATCGTCACCGCGGGTGCCGATCATGATGCGGACGTCATCGCCATCGCCGCCGCCAACGGCGAATACTGCGTGGCGCTGATGTTCGTGCGAGCGGGCCGCAGCTTGGGCAGTACGACGTTTTTCCCAAAGGCGCCGTTTGCCGAGCTGCCGGAGGTTCTCGCTGCCTTCGTCATGCAGTATTATTTGGAACGAGACGCGCCGGCGGAAATCATCGTGGAGCAAGACTTCGATGAAATGCAGCTGCTGGAATCCACGTTGGCGGAGCGCTCGTCGCACAAGGTGCGGATTTGTTCTTCGGTACGCGGCATTCGCGCGCGCTGGCTGGAGATGACGCGCAACAACGCGGAGCAGGCGCTCACCATGCGGCGGCTGGCGCGCGCCGGCATCGAGTCAAGCCTCGAGGACTTGCGCGAGGCATTCGATCTGGAGGAAGCGCCGAGTCGGCTGGAATGCTTCGACATCAGCCACACGGGAGGCACGGACACAGTCGCCTCCTGCGTGGTGTTCGGCGTGGAGGGGCCGCTTAAGAGCGACTATCGGCGCTTCAACATCAGCGGCATCCAACCTGGGGACGATTATGCTGCGATGTACCAGGCACTGACGCGGCGCTACAAACGCATACGCGACGGCGAAATCGTGAAGCCCGATGTACTCCTGATTGATGGCGGTAAGGGACAATTGGCCGAAGCAGCCAAGGTGCTGGACGAGCTGGGCGTGGAGGGAATTTCTTTGATAGGCGTAGCCAAGGGCGTCGATCGGCGGGCGGGCCAGGAACAACTGTTCTTGTTGGGCCAGGATACGCCCATTATACTGCCGCCTGACTCACGCGCATTGCATCTGATTCAACGTGTGCGCGACGAAGCCCATCGTTTCGCGATCTCGGGACACCGGCGCAAACGGGCAAAGCGGCACAACCAGTCGATACTCGAAACCATCCCGGGTTTGGGGCCGGTCAAACGGCGCGAACTTCTGAAACAGTTCGGCGGGCTGCAAGGAATACTTCGTGCCGGCATCGATGACTTCATACAGATTCGCGGCCTTGGGCGGGAACTCGCCCAGGTGATCTATGAACACCTCCATCCCGGCCGCTAAGCCTAAGTCTCATTGGAATCTGCCCAACACGCTGACGTGGTTGCGCATTCTGATGATACCGGGCGTGGTGATTCTCTTTTACCTGCCTTTTTGGTGGGCGCATCCGGCCGCGGGAGTCGGCTTCGCATTGGCGGGCATCACCGATACGCTGGATGGCTATTTCGCCCGAAAACTCGGGTTAACCTCCCGGCTCGGTGCGTTCTTGGATCCCGTGGCTGACAAATTGATCGTCGCGGCTGCGCTGGTGCTGATCGTCAGCGCCGATCCACGCTGGTACATCGCCATCATGGCGACCGTGATCATCGGCCGTGAAATTGCCGTGTCTGCACTGCGCGAATGGATGGCCGAGATCGGCGCGCGCGGCCGCATCAAAGTGTCGATGTTGGGCAAGTACAAGACCATCATGCAGATCACCGGTCTATCGATGATGCTGTTTCGGCACAATCTCTTGGGCATCCCCATCTACAAACTCGGGCTGTTGCTCACGGCCGTGGCGGCGGTGCTGACCCTGTGGTCGATGATTTTATACCTACGATTGGCGTGGCCCGAATTGCGCGACAGCGGGGGCCTGTAGCAGCCGTGGATCGTACCTGCTAACGAAGCAGCGTATGGTTGACGGAAATTGTCGGGCAGTTCAATGCTTTAGCTGCATTTTGCGTAGACTTCTTCTTGACTCCCGGCGGTACGGCCCTACAATTGCGCGTCTGTTTAGGCGGGAATAGCTCAGTTGGTAGAGCGCAACCTTGCCAAGGTTGAGGTCGCGAGTTCGAGCCTCGTTTCCCGCTCCAATAATTCACGATGTTTGCTCCACTTTTCTAATAATGTTGGTGCAAACTCGGGATCATCAATGATCACTTCGCCCAGGAACTATGATTGCCGAAACTGCGGACATAGCCCCGCCCCCACGTAAAAGGCGCGGCTGGCTCATCGCGGGGATCATCGGCATCGTCTTGATCATCCTCGTAATCGTTCATTTGATCGGCGGCAAGAAGGCGAAGCCTGCGCCGTCGGTGCAGGTGGTGAGCGCCACCACCGTGATCTTGGGCGAGATGCCGGAAACCTTGAACGAGCTCGGCACGGTGACGCCGATCGCTACGGTTAACGTCCTGCCGCAGTTGAGCGGTTACCTGACGGTGGTGGGCTATCACGAAGGCGAGGACGTGGCGAAGGGTCAGTTCCTGGTGCAGATCGATCCGCGGCAGTTCGAGATCAGTAAGCAGCAGGCCGAAGCGCAGTTGGCCAAGGACCATGCGAGCCTGGCTCAAGCGCGCTCCGATCTGGTCCGTTTCACTCAGTTGAACCAGCAAAAATCGATTGCCGAGCAAACCTTCGTCGACCAGAAATTCTTGGTCCAGCAAGACGAGGCCGCGGTCGAAGTAGACCGGGCGAGCATCGCGCAATTCGACCTCGATCTGATTTATTGCCACATCACCGCGCCGGTCGCCGGGCGCGTGGGTCTGCGCCTGGTCGATCCCGGCAACTTCGTAACCCAGTCCACCTCGCCCATCGTGACCATCACCACCATGAAACCGACCACGGTGGAATTCACGGTGCCGCAGAACTCGCTCAGCAAAGTGCTGGAGCGCTTCAACGCCGGCGGCAAGCTGGCGGTAACGGTGTACGACAGCGACAACACGGCCGAGCTTGCCACCGGCACGCTCTACGCCCTCAGCAATCAGATGGCCACCAGCACTGGTACCGTCATGCTGCGTGCGACGTTTCCCAACGACGATGAGCGGTTATTCCCGAGCGAGTTCGTCAATGTGAGGTTGCTGGTCGATACACTGCAAAATGTGGTGCTGGTGCCGACGCCGGCGGTGCAGAGCGGTGCGCCCGGGGAATATGTGTATCTCGTCAATGCGGATCAAAGCGTCTCCGTGCATAAAGTAACGCCGGGTCCGAGCGACGGGAAGAATACCGTCATCTTGTCCGGCCTCGCGGCCGGTCAAACGGTGGTCACGGACGGCATGGACCGATTGAGCGACGGCGCCAAAATCAAAATCGCTGCGGCGAAGCCGGCCGCTCCCGCCGGCGCGGTGGCGCCTGTCGCCCCGGCGCCCGGCCCACAACAGCGGGGCACGAAAGGCTCGCGCGCCGGCAATCCCGCTTCGCCGGCGTCGTAAGCGCCGGGCGGACGGTAGGATGAACATCTCCCGCCTGTTTGTGCTCAGGCCGGTGGCGACCTCGCTGCTGATGATCGCCTTGGTGTTGGTGGGGCTGGTTGCCGTGCGGTTTCTGCCGATTTCATCGCTCCCCAGCGTCGACTATCCGACCATCCAGGTGCAGACCTTCTACCCCGGTGCCAGCCCCACGGTGATGGCGACCACCGTCACTGCACCGCTCGAGGTGCAATTGGGAGAAATCCCCGGCGTGCAGCAGATGACTTCGAGCAGCTCCGCCGGTGCATCGATCATCACCATGCAATTCGATCTGGCGCTAAACCTGGACATCGCCGAGCAGAACGTCCAAGAAGCCATCAACGCAGCCAACAGCTTGTTGCCGGCCGGTCTGCCGGCACCGCCCACCTATGCAAAGGTGAATCCCGCCGACCAGCCCATACTCACCTTGGCGGTCACTTCCAACTCGATGTCGCTGACGCAATTGCAGGACGCAGCCAACAATCGGCTGGGCGCAAAGATTTCCGAAGTCCAGGGCGTGGGCCTGGTGACCCCCGCCGGGGGCAACGTGCCGGCGGTGAGGGTCGAGGCCGACCCACAGAAGCTCGCGTCCTACGGCCTCAACATCGATGATCTGCGTTCGTTGATCGCAAACGTCAACGTCAGCCAGCCGAAGGGCAACTTCGACGGCCCCAAGCTCGACTACACGATCAACGGCAACGACCAGATCCAAGATCCCGAGGACTACCTCAACACGGTGATTTCCTACCAAAACGGCGCGCCGGTGCTGTTGCGCGATGTCGCTCGCGTCACCCAGGCGGCGCAGAACACCGAGCAGGGCGCCTGGTATAACAGCACGCAGGCCATCGTGCTCAACGTGCAGCGCCAGCCCGGTGCGAATGTGATCGCCACGGTAGATCAGATCAAAAAAGAGCTGCCCCAGCTGGAGGCCACGCTGCCGGCGGGAATGAAGGTCGAGATCGTTGCCGACAGCACCGGTGTGATCCGCTCGTCGGTATACGACGCCGCGTTCGAACTCGGCCTTGCGATCGTGCTCGTGGTGCTGGTGATTTTCGTGTTCCTGCGCAATGTACCGGCCACCATCATTCCGAGCATTTCCGTGCCGGTGTCTCTCATCGGCACATTGGCGGTGATGTACCAGCTCAATTACTCGATCGACAATCTTTCGCTGATGGCACTCATCATCGCCACCGGCTTCGTGGTCGACGACTCGATTGTGATGATCGAGAACATCGTGCGTTATCTGGAGGAGGGCAAGACGCCGCTACAAGCGGCGCTCGAAGGCGCTGGACAGATCGGCTTTACCATCATCTCGCTCACCGTCTCGCTGATCGCGGTGTTGATCCCGCTGCTATTCATGGGTGGTGTGATCGGGCGATTGTTCAGCGAATTTGCCGTTACTCTCGCCGTGACCATCGTGATTTCGGGCGTGGTGTCGCTCACCCTCGTGCCGATGCTTTGCGCACGGCTACTGCGCGCGAAAGGCGATCGCAACCCAAGCCGTTTCGAGCGGATCAGTGAAAAGCTTTTCGACAAGACTCTGGCTGCTTATGAGCGCGGCTTGCAATTCGTCATGGCGCGCCAGACGCTGACGCTCATCGTGTTTCTGGGCACCTTGGTCCTGACCGTGATCCTATACATCACAATCCCGAAGGGCCTCTTCCCGGTGCAGGACGTCGGTGTGATTCAGGCCATCAGCGTCGCCGATAATTCGGTGTCGTACACCACGATGGTAGACCGGCAGACCGAACTCGCGGACGCCATACTCAAGGATCAGGACGTGGTCGGCCTCACTTCCTACGTGGGCATCGACGGCACCAACACCACCCTCAACAACGGCCGGTTCCTGATCAACTTGAAAGCGCGCGATGATCGTTCTTCAACCGCGGCCGAAGTCGCGAGGCGCTTGCAGGGTGAGGTGGCCAACGTATCCGGCATCAAGCTGTTCCTGCAACCCGAACAGGATTTGACCCTCGACACCACCGTGTCGCCGAACCAGTACCAGTTCGTGCTGCGCGGACCGAGCCAGCAGGCGTTCATGCAGTATGTGCCCGCGCTGATCGCGCGCATGCAGAGCATCCCGTCCATCACAGATGTCACCAGCGATCTCAACAACGACGGTCTGAGCGTCAACGTCGAGGTCAATCGGCAACTAGCGGCGCGTTACGGCATCACCCCGGCGACCATCGACAACGCGCTCTATGACGCGCTCGGGCAGCGCATCGTCTCGACCATCTTCAATCAGTCGAGTCAATACCGCGTGATCCTGGTGGCGAAGCCCGAGAGTCTGCCGACGGTCGAGTCACTGGGCGAATTGTACCTGCCGAGCCAGACCAGCAGCACAGGGCAGGTGCCGTTGAAGGGCATCGCCAGCATCCAAATCACCAAGTCACCGCTGGTCATCAGCCATCTGGCGCAATTTCCGGCTGTTACCATCTCGTTCAATCTGGCGCAAAGTGCCTCGCTCAGCAAGGCGGTGGATGAAGTCAATCAGGCCGAGCAGGCGGTGCATCTGCCGCCGTCGATCACTTCCTCGTTCCAGGGCGCCGCGCAGGCATTCAAGGATTCGCTGTCGAGCGAGGTGTACCTGCTGATCGCGGCGTTGGTTGCCGTCTACATCGTGCTCGGCGTGCTCTATGAAAGCTTCATCCACCCCGTAACGATTCTCTCGACGCTGCCATCCGCCGGCATCGGCGCGCTGCTCGCGCTGATGGTTGCGGGCAGCGATTTGGACGTGATCGGCATCATCGGCATCGTGCTGTTGATCGGCATCGTGAAGAAAAACGCCATTATGATCGTGGATTTCGCGCTCGATGCGGAACGCAACCACGCCAAGCCGCCGGAAGAGGCGATCTTCCAGGCGTCGCTGCTGCGCTTCCGGCCCATCCTGATGACGACGCTCGCGGCCATGCTCGGTGCGTTACCCATGCTGCTCGGCAGCGGCACCGGCTCGGAGCTGAGGCGGCCGCTGGGGCTCGCCATCATCGGCGGTCTGGCTTTGAGCCAGCTGCTGACGCTATTCACCACGCCGGTGATCTATCTATTCTTCGACCGCCTGGCGCTACGCTTCAAGCGCAAGCACCCTTATTCGGTGTCAGAGCCTGCGCCGTGAGCATTCCGGGCCTGTTCATCAATCGGCCGGTGGCCACCACGCTCTTGGCGGTCGCCATCCTGCTGTCCGGCGCGCTGGCGTATTTCCGATTGCCGGTGGCGCCGTTGCCGAACGTCACCTATCCGGTCATCGTGGTTCAGGCGGCCATGGCCGGCGCCAGTCCCGACATCATGGCCTCCACCGTGGCCGAGCCGCTGGAGAGGCGTTTGCGATCCATAGCCGACGTCAATGAACTGACCTCGACCAGCACGGTGGGGGCAGCGAATATCGTGATTCAATTCGGTTTGAGCCGCGACATCAACGGCGCCGCGCGCGATGTGCAGGCCGCGATTCAGGCGGCGCGCGCGGATTTGCCGACCACGCTGCGCAACAATCCGACCTATCGCGAGTACAACCCGGCCGATGCGCCCATCATGGTGCTGGCGCTGACCTCTGAGACGCTGACCCGCACACAACTTTACGATTCGGCCGACTCGATCATACAGCAGCAGCTATCGCAGGTCGCCGGCGTCGGCCAGATCACCCTGGGCGGCAGCGCCTTGCCGTCGGTGCGTGTTGAACTGCAGCCCGACCAGCTCAACAGCTACGGCATCGGCTTGGAGGATGTACGCGCTGCCATCAGCGCCGCCAACGCGGACAGCGCCAAGGGCCACATCGATCAGGCCGGCCAGCGCTTCGAGATTTTGTCGAACGATCAGATCAGCAACGCCGCGCCGTACCGCGACCTGGTCGTCGCCTACCGCAATAATGCACCGGTGTTGCTGCGTGACGTCGCGGATGTCGAGGACTCGGCGGAAAACATCCGCAACGCCGGCCTGTACAACGGCAAAGATGCGGTGCTGGTGATCGTTTATCCACTGCCGGGCGGCAACATCGTGAAGACCGTGGCGCAGATCCGCAAGGTCTTGCCATCCATCGAGGCAACGCTGCCGCACGATGTGCATGTGGGCATCGCGGTCGACCGCTCGCAATCGGTGCGCGCCGCGGTAGGCGATACCGAGCGCACGTTGTTCATCGCCGTGCTGCTCGTCATCGGCGTGGTGTTCGTGTTTCTGCAATCACCGCGCGCCATTCTGATACCGGCGGTGGCGCTGCCGCTGTCCATCATCGGCACCTTCGGTCCGATGTATCTGCTCGGCTACAGCATCGACAATCTGTCGCTGATGGCGCTGACCATCGGTACAGGCTTCGTGGTGGACGATGCGGTGGTGGTGCTGGAGAACATCGTGCGCCATGTCGAGTCCGGCATGGATCCGCACGAGGCGGCCATGCGCGGGAGCGCCGAAGTCAGTTTCACTGTGATTTCGATGAGCCTGTCGTTGATCGCGGTGTTTTTGCCCATCCTGCTGATGCCCGGCATCATCGGCTTGCTGTTCCACGAGTTTGCCGTGACGCTGTCCATCGCGATCCTCATCTCGCTGGTCATTTCGCTCACCGTCACGCCGACCATGGCGGCCTATCTGCTGAAGCGCGGCGACGAGCTGCACTCCAAGGCGCGCTGGGCGCTCTGGTCGGAGCGGCAGTTCGCACGGTTCAAGAACGCCTATGCGCGTTCGCTCACGATCGTACTAGACCATGCGCTCATTGTCGGCTTGACGCTCCTGGGCTTGATCGTACTCAATGTGTTCTTGCTGCGGCTGGTGCCATCAACCTTCTTCCCGGAACAGGATAACGGCATTTTGCAGGGCCAGATCATCGCCGATCAGAGCATCTCCTTTCAGGCGATGGAACAGAAGCTGGCTCAATTGCAGGCCATCGTGGAGCAGGATCCGGCGGTTGCCTCGGTGGCCGGATTCGCGGGCGGCCGCGCACTCAACCAAGCCAATGTGTTCATCGAACTGAAGCCGTTGTCGCTGCGCAAGCTATCCGCCTCCAAGGTCGTCAGCCGCTTGCGCCCGAAGCTCAATGCCGTTTCGGGCGCCAGGCTATTTTTGCAGGCGGCGCAGGATCTGCGTATCGGCGGCCGCCAATCGGCAGCGGAGTATCAGTACACGCTGACCAGCGATGATCCCAACGCGCTGTTCAAGTGGGTTCCGCAGCTGGTGACCGCGCTCAGCAAGGATCGCGCCGACGTTACCGACGTCAACTCGGATCTGCAGCAGAACGGCTTGCAGATCTACGTCAACATGAATCGCGCCACCGCCGCGCGCTATGGCTTCGCACCGAACCAGATCGACAACGTGCTCTACGATGCTTTCGGCCAACGCACCGTCTCCACCATCTTCAACCAGATCAACCAATACTTCGTGGTGATGGAGGTGGCGCCCAAGTATTGGCAGTATCCGCAGATGATCGACCGCATCCGTTTCAGCACCGCGGCGGGCAACGCGAGCGGTACCCAGCAGACCCAGGCGCCTGGCAACACCGTTACACCGGTCCAGACATCGGCGGCGGCGCAGACACCCGCATCCGGTACCAATGCGCTTAACGCCAATGCGGAGGCCAACGTGCTCACCAATGCCATCGCCAACGCCAGAGGCGGCAGCTCGAGCGGTAGTGCGGACAGCACGGCCGCAGAAACCATGGTGCCGTTTCCGGCTTTAGCCTCATCCATCAGCAACCACACGGCCACCCAAGTGAGCCACCAGGGCGGTCTGGTCGCCGCCACCATTTCGTTCAACCTGCCGCCCGGCGGTTCATTGAGCAAGGCGACGGCGGAAATCAATCGTGCGTCGCAGGAAATGGGGCTACCGGCCTCCATCCACGGCAGCTTTGCAGGCGCCGCGCAGGTCTATGCCCAGTCGATGTCGACCATGCCGCTGCTGATCCTCGCCGCACTCGCCGCTGTCTATATCGTGCTGGGCATCCTTTACGAAAATACCGTCCATCCCATTACCATTCTCTCGACGCTGCCGTCCGCGGGCATCGGCGCCATCCTGGCGCTGCTCATTTTCGGTACACCATTCTCAGTGATCGCGATGATCGGCATCATTCTGCTGATCGGCATCGTCAAGAAGAACGCCATCATCATGATCGATGTCGCCATTCACCTGCAGCGCGATGAGGGAATGGAGCCGCAGAAAGCCATTCACGATGCCGCCGTGGTGCGCTTGCGGCCGATCATGATGACTACCGCCGCTGCCGTGCTGGGTGCCGCGCCATTGGCTATCGGCATCGGCCAGGGCGCATCGCTGCGCCAGCCGCTCGGCATCACGGTGATGGGCGGCTTGATCTTGAGCCAAGTCTTCACGCTTTACACGACACCGGTGATCTATTTATACCTGGACCGGCTGCGTGCGAGGCTTGCCCGGTGGTCAGCCACACTGCCGTGGAACCGACAAACCGACGCGAGCGCATCGCTATGAATATGTCCCGCAGCGTTCTGGTCTCCTCGCTCGCACTGCTGCTCAACGGTTGCTTGGTCGGGCCTGACTATCATCGGCCGCCCGTCCCGGTACCCACGGAGTACAAGGAACTTGCCGGTTGGACGGTCGCGGCGCCCGCGGCCGATGCGCCCAAGGGAGATTGGTGGACCGCGTTCAACGATCCATTGCTCGACACGCTGGAACCGATGGTGTCGGTGTCCAACCAGACCGTGCGTCAGGACTACGCCAATTACCAGCAGGCGCTGGCCGAAGTGCAGGTGGCACGCAGCGCCTTGTTCCCGACGGCCGCGGTGACGGGCTCGGCAACCAAGCAGCACGCGGCAAGCGCCAATTTCGGCACCCCCGGGACCGGGACCGTTACAGCAGGTTCCCTCGAGGGCAACGTGAGCTGGGCCCCGGATCTGTGGGGCGCCGTGCGGCGTGCCATTCAAGAGAGCAAAGCAACTGCGCAGGCGAGCGCAGCAACGCTCGCCAATGCCACTTTGTCGGAACAGACCGCGCTCGCGACCGCCGTCATCGATTTGCGGATAACCGATGCCAATATCGATCTGCTGCAAAAGACGGTCGATGCGTTCACAGAATCTCTGCGCGTGGTTTCGAACCAAGGTACGGCCGGCACCACGCCCCCCTCGGACGTCATTACCGCGCGCACCCAATTGGAAAACACGCAGGCCAGCCTGATCGCGCTCGGTGTCGCACGTGCGCAGAACGCCCACGCGATCGCCGTCCTGGTCGGCAAGAATCCGGAGGAGCTCGACATTCCCCATAGCACGGCGGTGCCCAAATTACCCTCGGTGCCGGCGGGCGTGCCCTCGGAGTTGTTGCAGCGCCGGCCGGATATTGCCATCGCCGAACGCCAGATGGCCGCGCAGAATGCCGCGATCGGGGTGGCCGTGGCCGCGTATTACCCGAGTCTTTCATTATCGGCCGCGGCCGGATTTTCGCAGTCGCCGCTCGCGGGTTTGCTGCACGCCGCCAATCATGTCTGGTCGCTTGGCGCCGCTGCCAGCGAAACTGTGTTCGATGCCGGCGAGCGCCACGGTCAAGTCGCCGCCGCCAAGGCAGCTTACGAGGCGACCGTCGCCAATTATCGCGGCACCGTATTGAAGGCGTTTCAAAACGTCGAGGATGATCTGTCCGGGCTGCGCGTTCTCGCCCAGCAGGGTGAGGTGTTGGACTCAGCCGTGAAAGACGCCGCCCGCGGATCCGAGATCGCGCTCAACGAATACCAAGCGGGCACGGTGGATTACACGACTGTTGCCACCGCTCAAGCCACGCAGTTGAGCACGGAGCAGAGCGCGCTCAATGTAACGCAGCAGCGCTTGCTCAATACGGTGTCGCTGATCGGGGATCTGGGCGGAGGCTGGTCGGCGAGCGGACCGGACGGCGCGGGTAAAACTGCGGCAAGCGCGGGAGAATTGGCGAAATAGATTCGGTAACCGGAAATAGGTCCTCATCACCACGGGTGAGCGCCTTGTGTGCTCTTGAGTGAACTGTTAAAATTTTAAATTGGCCGGGAAACCAATGAGTTAGGCAATCCAGGCCAAAATCTTGCCAAGGTTGAGGTCGCGAGATCGAGTCTCGTTTCCCGCTCCAACCTTAAGGCTTATGGAACCCCGGCAAGTCCGGGGTTTGCTGTTTTTGATGTTGGGCTAAGTGGCAGAGTGGTCATGCAGCGGCCTGCAAAGCCGTGTACGCCGGTTCGATTCCGACCTTAGCCTCCACGCCAACGCAAGCACGGGAACAGGTAGAATCTAAGTCCATGTCCGAGGAAGTCTCCAATTTAGCGACCCTGCGCGCGCAGCCAGCGGCTAACTCGATCGATTTGCGCCGCATTGGCGCGCATCCCGACCAGTGGTACCCGCTCGCGTGGTCCGATGAACTCAAAGTCGGCAAGACCTTGGCCAGGCGCTTCGCGGGTGATCCCGTTGTGCTCTATCGCGGCAACAGCGGGCAGGTATTTGCGCTTGAAGATCGCTGCGCGCATCGCCAGGTTCCCTTGCATCTGGGAGTGGTTAGCGGCGATGACTTGAAGTGCCACTACCATGGCTGGGTCTACAACTGTAGCGGCAAGTGCGTCAACGTGCCCTACATGGGCCCCGAACGTTTACCCGCCGGCGTCAAAAGCTATCCCGCGCGTGAGATCGATGGGTTGATTTTCGTTTTCCCGGGTGATTCTACAATCGCCGAGAGCCGCGCGCCTGCGAGTCTAGGCTCCTCCCAACGCAAGGACTACAAGACGCGCCGGCTCAATCGCGAAGTCGCTTGTCATTACACCTTCATGCACGAAAACCTGTTCGACATGAATCATCAATTCATGCACCGCAAACAGATGGGCTCGATCAGGGCGCGTTGCTTGGGTCGCAATCACGGCGAGAATTGGGCGGAGGTCGAATACAGTTTTAGCCGCACCGAGGGGAAATCATCCGTCGGCGAACATGTTATCGTTGATTTGATGCGCAAGCGCGGTGAAGCGAAGCAGGATTTTTCAGACCACATGCGGATTCGCACTGATTACCCGACCCAAAGCCTGAAGGTCTGGGTGGGAAGGGACATCAAGCAATCCGATGATCCGGTGCTCGATGTTTGGCTGGGGTATACGCCGCTCGATGCCGCGCAGCGCACCAATCGAACCTACGGTTATTTATCGGTGAAGAAACCGAGTTTTCCCGGAATCATTCACGCGGTGTGGCCGTTCGTGACCTGGTTTACCGAGAATATTTTTCGCGAAGACAAGGACATCGTGGAACACGAGCAGAGAGCCTATGACGCCCAAGGGGCCGACTGGAACAACGAAGTATTTCCGCCGATCAGAGATTTGCGCGGCGTGCTGGCTCGCTGCGGCGTGCCGATGAAGTAGTGTCTAACGCCGGCCTGGATACCAATTCCATCGCCCGGCAAGCGTCATGACGGCCGGCACGACGAAGGCGCGAATCACCGTCGCGTCCACCAGCACGGACACACACAAGCCCACACCTATCATCTTGAGCACCGGCAGGTCGGCGCCGACGAAAGCGCCGAATACCACAGCCATGATGAGTCCAGCGCCGGTGATGACGGGTGCGACCGCCGCCAGTCCTTCCACGGTGGCGCGGTCATTGTTGCGGTCGCGGTCGTATTCGCGTTTGATTCGAAACAACAGGAATAGTTCGTAATCCATCGACAGGCCGAAGCTCAGGCAGAACACCATCATCGGTACTTCGAGCGGGATCGCGGTGAACGGACGCTCGAGTCCCACCAAGCCGTTGAGCCAGCCGAGTTGAAATACCGCAACCACTGCGCCGATGCCGGCGGCAACCGCCAGCAAGTTGGTGATGACCGCTTTTACAGGCAGCAGGTACGAGCGAAACGCGATGAACAGAAACAGCAGCGTCGCGCCCACCACGAATGCGAATATGCGCGGCAAGCTCTTGAACATGTAATCGTTGAAGTCATTGTGTTCGGCCGGCGTGCCGCCGATGGTCAATCTGAAGGGTCCTTGGGGCACAATCTTTTCAAGGTCGCGCGTGAGGCTCTCGATTTCCTTGACGGCAAGTCCATTGGCCGGCGTTATTTCAAACAGCGCAGAACGCCGGTCGCGGCTCATGAAGAGTTCGGCGATGGAAGGGTAGTCGCGCAACGCCTGATCGACGTCCTGGTACAACATCGCATATTCAGCGACTCCCAATCCCTTTCGCAGTGAGACGGGTGAGGCGACCGCCGCGACGCGCGGGTCGCGCTGCAATTGATCGGCATAGTCGACCAACTGGTTGATGTGAGCGCCTGCCAGCAACGGCGATCCATCGGTCGTGGCCACGATCGCATAGATAGGAATCGAGGCATTGTCGCTGCGCACCGCGGTCAGTAGTTCAGCGCCGACTCGCGATTCTGCGGCACGGGGCAGAAACCAGCGCTCGTTGGTGACGCCGCTGTTCGCTTGCAGAAGCGGCGTTGCCAATGTCAGCACGCAGCAGGCAGACACGAGCAAGGTCGGCAAGGGGTGAGCCACGATCCACTCGCCTAACCTGTGCCACATCAGGCTGGTGTTGGCGCGGCGCAGGCCGCGGGGTAGCACGGGCCAGCGGTCAATGTAAGGACTCAGCAGCACCAGGCTCGCCGGCAGCAGTGTCAGTGCGGCAAGCACCGATATGCACACCACCATGGCGCCGCCAATGCCGGCGCAACGGGTTTCAAGGATGGGGCTGAACAGCAATCCAAGGAATCCAACCATGACCGTGACACCGGACCAGGTGATCGTTTGGCCGGCCTGCGCAACCGTGCCGGCAACGGTCTCTGCCACGGTCTCTTGCGGCGCGTGTTCGCGAAAATGCGTGACCATGAGCAACGAATAGTCGATGCCGATCGCCAGGCCCACCATGGTAACCACATTGCTGAGCAGGTTCGAGACCGGCACCAGTTCTGCGAGCAGGAAGGCCATGCCCAATGCAATGGTGGTGGTGGCAAGCCCCATGAGAAACGGCAGGCACGCAGCCACCAGAGTGCCAAATGCAACCATCAATATGATGAGAGTCAGCGGCAGCGCATACAACTCAGCGCCGCGACCGCCGGTAGCACTCCACGAATTGACGTCAAAGTCCGCCGCGGGGCCCCCGGTCACGGCGATCTGAGCCGTGGGGTCGAGCGCGATCAGTTGAGCGCGAAGCGGGGCGATCGTGTCGCGCACCACGGCGACGGCTCGCTGCTGTGCTTCGGTGTTGGGCGACGCTAAACCTACGAGCAGCAGGGTCACGTGGCCTTCAGATGAGCGCATGCGCGATTCACGCGAGTCCGCAAAGCTGCTGACTTTCCGAACCTCGCGTAAAGCGGCGAGCACGTCGGCGGCGTGCTTCACCCAAGTCAGATAGGGCGCCGTGTCGACCTGCAGCCGCGGAGCCGAGACGGCCACGACCAGCGGATCAATGAACGGATTTTGAAAATCGGTGCGCAGCCTATCGCCGGCCGCTTGCGAAGGACTACCGTCGATTCCGCCGGCGCCGCCGACGGCCACCTGCGGCAGCTTGTAGGCACCCAGGGCACCTATGACAATTGCAGCGAGCCAGAGTGCGAACACCCGGCGTGGGTGCGCCGCGACCCAGGCTCCGAGCTTGCGAAATCCCGGATTCATGTATAAGCGCTCGATTTCATTTTGATGACAAACCACAATGTGTCGTAAAATAAGAGAAATAAGATGATACGCGATGCCCGAATGCTAAACCCACCACCCTTGGTCCATTCCGTCAGTTCAGTGCGGCGTCCCTGGGACGCTCGATTGGCGCGCCGTTTGGTTGCGCCGCTCATCCATAGCTGGGTCACCCCCAGCCATCTGACCACGTTGCGTTTAGCCGTCGGTTTGGCAGCTGCCGCAGCCTTTACACCGGGAAGCTATGGCCGGTCCAATCTCGCTGCATTGCTGCTGGTGCTGTCGAACTTTCTGGATCACGCCGACGGTGAATTGGCGCGCATGAGCGGCAAGACCAGCCGGATCGGCCATCTTTATGATCTGGCCAGCGATGCGGCCGTGACCATCCTGCTGTTCATTGCGATCGGCGTCGGCGTGGCCGGGAAGGCCGGCCTCGACCTCGTTTTCCCGCCTGCGGCTTTGGGCGCCGTGGCCGGCATTGCGATTGCATTGATTTTCTTTTTGCGCATGCGAATCGAGGAATTGCACGGCAAGACCGCAACACGGCAGGCGTCCCTCGGCGGCTTCGAAACGGAAGACGTATTGTATCTGTTGCCATTGGCGACCTTAAGCAACGCGCTGGCGCCGATGCTGCTCGTGGCATCGATCTGTGCACCCGTTTACGCCGTTTGGGTGGTGATCGACTATCAACGGGCGCTGCGCCGAAATCGCCGCATGGATGCCGGGGTCGCCGGATAAGCGTGGCGGCGACGACAACCGGAGGCGGGCAGCCACTCATTTCGCGTTTGGATTCTCTCGACCTGGACGGCTTGCGTGCCGAGTACTCCGCGCACGGCTCTTTTCTGTATGTTGAGAATTTCCTGCCGTCCGACATTACCGCACAGCTCATCGCTGCGGTTGCCGCGGTCGAAGGATCGATCAATCGCAACTACCTGCCGGGACACAAACAGGGCGGCAGTGTCAGCCGGCATACGATTGACAAAAGAGCGCCGATCATCGCCGAACTTTATCGCTCAACAGCGCTGCTCGCTTGGCTGGAGAAACTGACGGGAGAGCGATTGCAGCTCTCGCCGCCTGACGATCCGCACGCCTACGCGCTCTATTTTTATACCAAGCCCGGCGATCACATCGGCTGGCACTATGACACGTCGTACTATGCGGGCCGTCGCTACACATTGTTACTGGGCGTGATCGACGACTCCTCCTGCCGCCTGGACTACCAACTGCACACCCGGGAAAAGGGAGCGTCGGTGGTGTCAGGCTCGATCAAGATCCCGCCCGGCGGTTTGGTCGTCTTCGATGGCGACGCTCTGCGGCATCGAATCACCCCGTCGCTGCCGGGAGAAACCCGCGTTTCCTTGACCTTCGAATATGTAACCGACCCGCATATGTACCCGTGGTGGCGCCTCATCTCCAATATGAAGGACGCCTTTGCCTATTTCGGTTTTCGTCAGGTATTTCATCGCCTCATGGGCCGGCGTGAATGACCAAGACGGCGAGCTGGCTGTTGAGCATCGGTGTGCTGCTATTCGTCGGCGTGCTGGTGTCGCAGGACTTGCCGGCGATCATTGCAATTCTGGCCCATGCCGGTTGGGGACTGCTGCTGGTCGCCTTGTTTCACGTGTTGCCGCTGGTGCTCGACGCGATTGCGATTTGCGTGCTTTTCGAGCAGGGATCGAGCCGGAGCCCGTACCGCGACTCGCTGCTGGCGCGCTGGGTTGGTGAGTCCGCCAACAGCCTCATGCCAGCAGGGCAAATAGGCGGTCCGCTGCTGATGGCTCGGCACTTGGCCCAGCGCGGCATGCGTACGGCCGCCGCCGCCGCCGCGATTACCGTCAGCACAACCTTGCAGACCTTCGCACAGATCACATTCGCGCTGATGGGCGTGATCTTACTCGGGGCGCTGCGCACCTCCGTGCTGATTGCCAGCGCCTTTCTGGCGCTGCAGGTGGGTGCGTTTTATCTCATTCAGCGCCGCGGACTGTTCAGCAAGCTCATGCGTGCGGTGGGA